>ERZ1026944.380-NODE-380-length-18971-cov-19.953531_pt1 | contig 18971 bp, 18 predicted proteins | sample MGYA00519569_ERZ1026944 | MGnify/ENA primary metagenome ERZ1026944 (study PRJEB26926, sample SAMN06164618) | human gut metagenome | biome: ENVO:00009003; feature: ENVO:2100002; material: ENVO:00002003 | host: Homo sapiens | place: USA | collected 2012 ... | reverse complement strand
ACGTCGACGCCATAAGCGACGGCGAGACGACCGTCATCGGCGGAATGCTCGAACATATCGAATACGCGGGTATCCATTCGGGCGACGCGGCAATGGTTCTGCCCCCGCATACCCTCCCCGAAAAGACGCTTGACGAAGTCCGCCAGGCAACCTACGCGCTCGCGAAGGAGTTGAAAGTCGTGGGGCTAATGAATATCCAGTTCGCAATCAAAAACGGCGACGTCTACATTTTGGAAGTAAACCCCCGAGCCTCGCGCACGGTGCCGTTCTCCTCGAAGGCGATAGGCGTGCCGCTGGCAAAAATCGCAGCCCGTGTGATGGCGGGCGAAAAGCTCAAAGACTTGGGTTTTACCAAAGAGGTAAAAATTCCCTACATCGCCGTCAAGGAAAGCGTCTTTCCGTTCGTGCGCTTTTCGGGCACAAGTATTATGCTAAGCCCGGAAATGCGCTCTACGGGCGAGGTTATGGGGCTCGACAAAGACCTCGGCACGGCGTTCGCCAAAAGCCAAATCGCAGCCCAGCCGGCATTGCCGCAGTCGGGCAACGTCTTCCTTTCGGTCAAGGACCACGACAAGTTAAGGGCTGTCGAAATCGCAAAGTCGCTTGTCGAGCTCGGCTTCAAAATCTATTCGACCGAGGGCACGGCAAAAGTTCTGCGCGAAAATTCAATCCCCGTGGTGCGCACATATAAATTGGCGGAGTGCGCCCGCCCGAACGTCGTGGATATGATAAAAAACGGCGAGATGTCGCTTATAATAAATACCCCGTCGGGAATGACTCCGCGCTTGGACGAAAATAAAATCCGACAGGAGGCACTGCTAAAAAAGGTCTGTATGATAACTACGATTATGGGTGCAAACGCCGCAATAAAGGGCATCAAGGCTATGCGTTCGCGCGACTTGGACGTCAAGTCATTGCAGGAATATATGACAATCTTAAAAGAATCGGGAAAATAACACAATGAAGGCAATATTGGCATTTGAAGACGGCACGGTGTTTCGCGGCAAAGGTTTCGGCGCGCGTAAAACCACGGTCGGCGAGGCGGTTTTCAACACATCCGAGTTCGGATACGAAGAGCTCCTGACCGACCCCTCGGCGCATAAAAATATCGTCGTAATGACATTCTCCGAAATCGGCTGCTACGGCATTACGACCGAGGATTGCGAAAGCTGCGGCGTAAAAGCCGCGGGGCTTGTCGTCGCGCAGGAGTGCCGGACGCCGAGCAATTGGCGCAGCAAAAAGAGCCTGCCCGACTTTCTCTCCGAAAACGGCATACCCGCAATTTCGGGCGTCGATACCCGCGCAATCACCGTAAAAATTCGCCGGAACGGCACGCTCAAAGCCTGCCTTTCAACCGAGGATATTTCCGACGAAGACGCAGTGCGCCGCGCCCGCGAGTGGCGGGGGCTTGACGGTGCGGATTCGGCGGGGGAGGTTTCCTGCAAAACTCCGTGGCATTTCGATACTGAAAAAATCGATATCGAACCCTTCAAACTCGGGGGCGTCCACATCAATAATAAAACGCGCACGGAGCCGCTTTTTAAGTGTGCTGTCTTGGATTTCGGCGCGCCGCTGTCGATGCTAAAAAGCCTCGCATTTTGCGGCTTCGATTTAACCGTGTTCCCGTCTGACACTTCGGCGGAGGAAATTCTTGCGACTTCGCCAGATTGCCTCTTCCTTTCAAGCGGCGCGGGCGATCCCGCGGGAGCTATAACCGCGCAAAAAACCGTCGCCGAACTCGCAAAAAAATTGCCTACAATGGGTGTCGGTTTCGGGCACCAAATTCTGGCATTGGCTTTCGGCGGTAAAACATACAAACTAAAATTCGGACACCACGGCGAAAACCACCCGTCGCAAAATATCCAAACCAAAACCGCAAAAATCACGACCCAAAACCACACTTACGCCGTCGCCGCAAATTCGCTCGCGAATACGGGCTTGAAAGTATCCGAGGTCAATTTGACCGACGGCACGGTCGAGGCTTTGCGCCACGAGTCGCTGCCCGTATTTTCCGTCCAATACCGCCCCGAGCCCGCCCCAGGATCGCTCGGTTCGGAATACGAGTTCGACACATTCTACAAACTCGTAAAGTCGGCAAAAAAAGCCTGAAACGTGGCGGGGGTCCACTTCCGAGAGTGTGGTTATTTCGCAATTGGTATTGATAGATGTTCATAAAAAATATCCACATCGAAAATTTCAGGGGCTTGCGCGACGAGCTTGTCGAATTCGACAAGTCTATCACGGTCTTGGCGGGTAAAAACGGCGGCGGCAAGTCTACCGTCTTGGAGTCTATCGCCATAATGCTCTCGTGGCTGCCCGTAAAATTGTGCAATTATGCCCTGCGCGGGCGCAAAATCTCCGAGCGCGACATTTCATACGGGGCGGATTTCTCGCGCCTTACAATGACTCTCGAAGGCGAAACTCCTATGAAACTCACGCTCTTCAAGGAGCGGGGCGCAACGGGCACGCGCCTCAATTCGGCAAATTCCGATATGCGCGCCGCCGAAAAATTCGGGTGCGACATGCGCGTAATGCTCGAAGGCGACGGCCAAGTCTATCTGCCGGTTCTCGCCTATTACGGGGCTTCGCGCGACGTTTCGGGATATTGCTCGCCGCAGCCAATCTCCTCTAACGATCGCACCGAAGTCTACAAGCGCGCCTTTCAGGCGGGAACCGACTTCAACAAACTCACCCGTTGGTTCGTCGAGATGGCGGAGCGTCGCGCGGCGGAAATGTCGGAGGCGGCAAAACTTCCGCTTAAAAAGGGCAACGCAAAACGCCTCGAAATCGACGCCTTCTATAAGCCGCTTTCATTCGTGAGCAGGGCACTCGCGGGCTTCTCGCCCGAGTTTTCCGCCTTCGAAGTCCGCAACGGCGAGATGTGGCTGCGCTCGCGCAACATTCCCGCTTCAAACCTTTCCGACGGCGAAAAAACCGTAATCGCGCTCATTGCCGACATCGCAATGCGGACGATTGTCGCAAACCCGAACGCTTCAAACCCGCTGCGCAGCGACGCCATAATTCTAATCGACGAACTCGACTTGCATTTGCACCCCGAATGGCAGTCTGAAATCGCCGAAAAACTGCCCGAAATTTTTCCGTCGGCGCAGTTCGTGATTTCGTCGCATTCGCCCTCGGTGATGTCGGTGGCAAAAAACCTGTATAAAATCGACGGCAAAAGCAACGCCGTCGAGCGCGTGGAAAACGCCTACGGACGCTCGCCCGCCGACATTCTCACGCAGCTGCTAAACGCCCACCGCGAGCCTGCCGTAGCCCGCAAGCTGCGCAAGATGTATGAGGCAATCGACGCGGGAGATACCCGAACAGCAAAGAAAATCGTCGACGAACTTTCAATCCTCATCCCCGACGATCCCGAGGTTTTGCGGGGCGAATATCTTATCCGCGCCCTCGGCTGATTTTTTCGGCGTGTTGTCCCGTTTCATTTTTCCCTCCCATCTAAAATGCGCCACATTCCGAGACCGAAAAATTCCGATGCACCCGCAATCTTCCGCGATTGGCTCGCAAAACACCCCGCCGCGCACTATTCGCAACTCGGCAATTCGCGCATAAAGTCCGAGCTGAAACATTCGCTCGTCGCGCGTCAGGCATACCTGTGCGGATATTGCGAGTGTCGTATTTTCGACGAAACATCGCACATCGAACACGTCGAGCCTCAGTTCGGCGGCGTTTCGGACAAAACTCTTGCATATTCCAATATGCTCGCTTCCTGTATAAAAGACCCGAAAAGCGGGCGCGGACTTCCAGCCTTTTCGGCGGAGTCCGCAATACATTGCGGACATGCGCGCGGCACGCACGAAGTCGTCTGTCCATACGATTCCGATTGCGAAAAATACTTCGAATATTCGTTCAGCGGCGAAGTCCGCCCCAATCCAAAACTTGCCGACCCGCGCAAGCGAATGTTGGCGGTCGACTCAATCGGCTACCTGCGTCTGAACGTTCCGTCGCTTGTTGTGGGGCGCAAAATCGCGATGACAGAGGCGATAAGGCTTTTTCAGGCGGGCGTTCCGCGCGAAAAAATTCTGGGAAAGTCGGATTCGAAATTGCTTCCTTTTTGGTCGGCGGCGAAGTTTGCGCTCGATAGACTTGCTGCAAAAAGACGACCGAAAACGCCCCGAAAATAGCCTCAAAAACGCCCGATTTTGGCGAAAACGAGCTGGTTTTAGCGTCTTTTAACTGTTAGGGTTCGGGTGTTTTAAGGGTTTTTTTAGTGTTTTTTTGGGGGGTTAGGGGGCGGTTTTTTTGCTATGATTTTGTTTGCCCGAGAGGCAGTTTATGCTAAACTGACGCAATGATTTTTTTTGAAAAAGTGGCAATTTTGGGCGCGGGGCTTTTGGGGGCGTCGCTTGCGAAGGCGTTGAAAAAACGCGCAGTGGCGGGCTCGGTTTCGGTGTGGTCGCGCAGCGAATCGACGAGGGCGAAGTGTGCCGAGCTTTCGGATGTTTTCGACAAAGTTTGTCCTACGCCGCGCGAAGCCGTCGAAAATGCGGACATTGCGGTTTTATGTGCCCCCACCGAAAACATTCCCCCGCTTGCCCGCGAAGTCGCGACTGCGCTTAAAAACGGCGCGATTTTGACCGATGTGGGCAGCGTAAAAGGCGCGATTTGCGCGGAATGTTCGGCGGCGTTGGCGGGGACTGGCGCGGTTTTTGTGGGCTCGCACCCGATGGCGGGCTCGGAGAAGATTGGCATTGATTTTTCGGACGCGGAACTTTTCGAATCGCGTCCGTGTTTTGTGGTTTTGAACAGTAATGCGGGGGCGCAGACGCTCGAAGCGGCGGGTAAATTGGAGGCGTTGTGGGGGGCGGTCGGAATGTCGGTTGCCCGCGTTTCGGCTTCGGAGCACGACGCGATTGTGGCGCGCATAAGCCATCTGCCGCACCTGTTGGCGGGAACGCTTTGTCTGGTTGCCGCCGCCGCGCCGCGCGATCTGCGCAGGTTTGCGGGCCCGGGGTTTCGGGACACAACGCGCGTAGCCTCTGGTTCGCCGGCGGTTTGGGACAGTGTTGTTGCGGACAACCGCGGCGAGATTCTTTCGGCGTTGAAGGACTATCGCGAAAGCCTTTCGGCATTGATTGCGGCTGTCGAAGCGGGCGATAAGGCGGTAATTTCCAAGCGTTTGCGCGACGCAAAAGTGTATCGCGACGGCCTTGTTTAATGCGCAAAAGTAAAAATTTCGGATTTTCGGCGGAGATATGGAAACGCTTTCAATAGAACCTTTTAACACGTTTGCCCGCGCGGCCGTTTTGCCCGTGGGCTCGAAGAGCATAACCAACCGCGCCCTGATTTTGGCTGCGGCAAGCGGCGAAAGCTGTCTGATTAAGGACGCGCTTTTTTCGCGCGACACGGAGCTTATGGTTGGCGCGCTTAGTGCGCTCGGTTTTGAAATCGCCTCCGATGTCGGGGCGAAGACGATTTTCATTCGCGGCGGGAGGATAACGAACAGGAATGCCGAATTGTTTGTGGGCAATGCGGGGACTGTGGCGCGCTTTCTTACGGCGTTTGTGGCTGCCTGCGACGGCGGGGAATTCAAATTCGACTCCGACGCGGAAATGTATAAGCGTCCGATGAAGGGGCTATTTGACGCGCTCAGGGCGCAGGGGGCGGAATTCGAATTTGCGGGCGAAGAGGACAGGTTTCCGTTTACGATGCGTCCGCGCGGTTTGCGCGGCGGTGTTGTGGAAGTTGACGCGAGTTTGTCGAGTCAGATTGTGTCGGCGTTGATGTTGTCGGCGGGGCTTGCGAAGACGCCGCTTGAAATAAAGTCGACGGCGACGGTTTCGAAGCCGTTTGTGGAGATGACGCGCGAAATGCTCGGAGAATTTCCCATTGCCGAATACCGCGTCGAGCCCGACGCGACCGCGGCGGGTTATTTTGCGATGTTGCCCGTGATTACGGGCGGCGTTGTCGCGCTGAAAAATTTCGGAAAATGCCGTTTGCAGGGCGATGTGAAGTTTGTGGAAATGCTCGAAAAGGCGGGGCTATTGTCTGTGCGCCGCTTCGGGGCCGATATGGTTTGTTTCGGCGCGGACGAATTTTCAAACGATGCGTTGGAGCTTGATTTCAACGATATTTCGGACACGTTTTTGACGCTCGCCTCCGCCGCGGTGTTCATTCCGCGCAAAATAAAAATCACGGGAATCGCGCACACGCGCGGGCAGGAAACCGACCGTGTGCAGGCTATGGCGGGGCAGCTTGAAAAACTGGCCGAATCGGTCATTCAGTCAGAGGACTCGCTCGAAATAGTATCGTATCCGGCGGTGGCAAAGTGTCGAACGCGTCGGGAGATTGCCGCGGTTTTATCGGAGAAGCTCGGGGGGCGGACGCTGATTGAAACTTTCAACGACCACCGCATAGCTATGAGTTTTGCGGTGCTCGGGTGTGCGGACATCGGGCGCGGGGCTTGGATTGAAATCGAGAATCCCGACTGTGTGGGCAAGACGTGGCGCGAATTTTTTACGGTGCTGGATGCGGCGCGCGAGAGCTCGCGCAAATTCAGGGTTGTTGCCGTAGACGGCGGTGCTGCGGTGGGGAAGTCGAGTGTGTCGAAAGCCGCTGCGGCGTCGCTTGGGTATATGCACGTAGACACGGGGGCGCACTACCGCAATCTCGCCTACATTCTGCTTGAAAACAATCTTTCGCCCGACAATCCCGACGGGGTGAAGGCGTTGTTGGCGTCGCTGAAACTTTCGACGAGAGTGGTTGGAAACAGTGCGAAGATTTTATGCAACGGGCACGTTTTGCAAGATTCGGACATTCGTTCGGAGCGTGTGAATGCGGTGGTGTCGAACTTTGCGGCGATTGCAGAAGTGCGCGAATTCCTGAAAAACTACCAGCGTTCGATGCGCGAATTTGCCGCGGAAAACGGTTTTGCTGGACTGATTATGGAGGGGCGAGACATCGGCTCGGTGATTTTTCCCGATGCGAATGCGCGGATTTTTCTGGACGCGGACGAAGAAACGCGCGCGGCGCGTCGGGCTGCGGAGGGGATTACGGACTCGATAAAAAAGCGCGATGCGCTCGACCGCAACCGCAAGGTTGCGCCTCTTGTATGTCCGGAAGGGGCTGTGCGCATAGACACGTCGCATCTGACGAAAGACGAAGTTGTCGCCGCCGCGCTGCTGTGCATTTTGGATTCGTAAAATGAAAACGCGGTATTTGAATTTCGGCTCGAAATACGCCTACAAGGCGTCGTATTATCTGGCGCAGACGGTTTGCGATGTCTTCGCAAGAATCGAGCTTGACGGCTATGAAAACATGCCCCAGACGCCGTGCATAATTGTTGGAAATCACGTCAGCTATCTCGACCCGTTTGCGATGGGGTTTTTCAAGGAGGGCGAGCAATGTGTGGTGGCGCGCGATTCGCTTATGAAAAATGCTCTGGCGAAGAAGATTTTGCTGAGTCTGAACGCAATTCCGATTAAGCGCGGAGAAGCGGGCAATTTGGGCGTATTCAGGGAGATTTTGAGGAAAATCCGCGAAGGAAAGTCTTTGATAATTTTTCCGGAGGGAACGCGCAGCCCCGACGGGCGTTTGCAAAGGGGTAAGGCGGGTGTCGGGCTTTTGGCTATAAAGGCGGGGGTGCCCATTGTGCCAATTCGCAGTTTCGGATTCGAAGACGTTTTGCCGCGCTTGAATGTATTGCGCGGCGGAATGCGCATTTATATGCGTGTGGGCAAGCCCGTGATGCCTTCGGAAATTGACCCCGGCAAGGACGCACCCGAGCGTGCTCAGAAGATTGTGGACGCGCTTATGGAGCGCATTGCGGACATAGAGCGTCCCGTTTTGCGCGACCTGTAATGTTGTTTTATTGTATTTATTTGTATTATGAATTGGATTATTTTATTTGCGGCGGGCATGCTCGAAATCGTGTGGGTTGTCGCGCTTAAAATGTCGGACGGGTTCACGAAGCTTGCGCCGTCGGCGGTTATGGTTGTGTCGATTGTAAGCAGTTTTGTGCTGCTCAATGTGGCGATACGTTCGCTGCCCATGGGGGTTGCGTATGCCGTCTGGACGGGTATGGGCGCGGCGGGCGCGGTTGCCGCGGGCATTGTGTTTTTCAAGGAGCCGTGCACGTTTTGGCACTTGCTGTTTTTATCGATGATTGTCTGCGGAATTGTCGGGATAAAATTTGTTTCGCCCGAATAGAAAATATGGGAAGCTATCAGGTAGTTGAGACGTTTCTTTCGTTTCAGGGCGAAGGGTTGCATAATGGAAGACGGGCGTTTTTTATCCGCCTTTTCGGATGCAATGTCAAGTGTGCGTGGTGCGACAGTAAATATGCGTGGAAAGGCGTATGCAGGGAGTGTCTTGATGTGGCGGAGCTTGTCGGGCGGGCTGCGGAAAGCCGTGCGGAGATTGTGGTAATAACGGGCGGAGAGCCGTGTCTGCACGACCTGTCGCCGCTTTTATCGGGGCTTGCGGAAGTCGGGATAAAGTGCCACTTGGAGACGTCTGGGACGTTGCCGATTGTCGAAAAGGACACCGCGCGCTTCGACTGGGTTGCGCTAAGTCCGAAGCTTTTTATGCCGCCGCGCGAAGACTCGCTTTTGCGGGCGGACGAACTTAAAATGATTGTATCGGACGCGGCGGAAATTCCGAATTATGTCGCGATTGCCGAGCGGGCGGAGAATGCGTCGGCGTTGTGGCTTGAACCCGAATGGAGCAAAGCCGACGATGTTGGGTTATTGCGGGCGATTTCGGACTTTGTCGTTGCCCGCGGCGGGCGGTATCGCGCGGGATGGCAGATGCACAAAAATTATTTTGTGCGGTAATATGATTTTTTATGATGTCCGCGGGCGCGTTATTTGTCGCCCTTTTTTGCAAGCAGTTTTTCGACGGCTTTATAGCCGAAGCCGTTGAACGAAATATCCGCCGCTGTTGCGAGCCAGACTGCGGTCAAGGCGAGGGCTGTGTAGGTTTTCAACGGATTGAAATTTCCGATGTATGGGGCGACTGCCGCAGCTACGAGCATCAGGTTTGCCGCGGTTGCGAGCCAGACTTTCAGCATCGGGCTTTTGCGGCGCACGAGAATTCGGTATGTCCACAAGGACATTGCAAGTGTCGCAAAGTATGAAAGTGAGATTGTCGAAAGAAAGACGTTCCACGTGATTTCGTCGTGTTTTCCCGCGATGTCGGCGCATATTACAAGAGTTGCGACCTGTGTCGGCAGCAGGTAAAGCAGTAATCCCGCAACGAAGAGCGTCTTTTTTATACGCGTATCTATATCCGAAACGGTTCGTGTTATTGCAGCGAGCAGCAGAATGGCGAATGTTGTTATGGCAAGCAGGATAGCGTTTACTTTAAATGCCGTCGAGTAAATGTCTATTCCCGTGAAGATTTGTCCGTTTATTATGTTTTTATACATAAACTCCAATGCTGTTCGGACTTTTGCGTCCGCAAGCGGGGCGAGCAGCAATATTATCATTATCAGGGTTTTTACTGGATTCGGGATTTTTTTCATTCTGTTCCTACTTTTTATTTTTCTCGGTAATCTATTTTATTTTTTATGGCAATGCAAAAAAATTCTTGAAATCTTTCTCCGCTTTCCCATAACTAAAATACGCTTCTGCGGTGTTCGAGACTGCCTAACCTATTTTCCGCCTTAATGAATTAGTCTCGGGAGCTCGACCGCTTTATGTGGCTGTCATGCCGTCTAGAACGGAAGACAAAAGCACAAAGGGGAGCACCCACCTTGTTAGTGGAGGTCGAGAGAAATAAACTCGGTAAGACGGCACATGTGGAAGTCTTTTAAATGTTGGTAAGCGGCGCGATTGGCTTTGCCAATGCGCTTTGACTATTTATTAAAGCAAAGTTTTTTCCCTTTTGGTCAGCGGCGCGATTGGCTTTGCCAATGCGCTTTGACTATTGGTTGAAGCAAAGTTTTTTACAGTTCTGGAAGTGGCGCGATTGGCTTTGCCAATGCGCTTTGACTATTGGTTAAAGTTATGTAGGGGGTTGGGCAAAGGCACATCGGCAATGCCGATTGCCGCCGGTGCACGTCATGTAAAAAATGTTATGTAAAAAACGTTATTTAAAAAATTGACAATGGGGGTGTTTTGGCGCAGGGTCGGTGGAAATAAAAGAAATGGTTTGTAAGGTAGAATCTAAGCTAAAATCGTTATCGTGGCTTTCGAGTCTGTATTTTGTTGAAGGGTTGCCGAATGCGATTGTTGGGACGCTCTCGGTGGGCTACTATAAGTCGATGGGTATGGACAACTCGACGATTGCGCTGCTTACGAGCTCGTTGTATCTGCCGTGGGTATTGAAGGGGATTTGGGCTCCGCTTGTGGATTCGGTTTCGCGCAAACGCGTGTGGATTCTGCTTTGCGCGTCGGTGTTCTTTTTCTGTTTTGCAGGGCTTGCGCTGGCGCAATTCCTCGAAAGTTGGGTGTTTTTTACGGCGTCGATTTTTTGGCTTCTGGGATTCGCGTCGGCAACGTTCGACATTTCCGCCGACGGCTTTTATATGCTCGCACTTTCGCCGAAAGAGCAATCGTTTTTTGTAGGGGTTCGAAATGCGTTTTATCGGATTGCGGTGCTGTTCGGACAGGGCGCGCTTATGATTATTGCGGGCAAGGGCGAAGCTCTCTTCGGCGGAATTGCGCGCGGGTGGTCGGTGTCGTTCGGAGTGTGCGCCATTGTTGCGGGTGCGGCGGTTCCGATTATGTTTTTGACACTGCCAAAACCAGAATCGGACAAGTCCGCCGATGCGGTCGACTTTCCGTCGGTTTTGCGCAATATGTGGTCTGTTTTCGTCGAATTTTTTACGAAGAAACACATAGGCACGATTCTTGCTTTTGTGTTGCTATACCGCTTTGCCGAAGCGCAACTGTTGCGCGTTGTTCAACCGTTTCTGCTTGACGGGGTGGCGGAGGGCGGACTTGGAATGTCGACGGCTCAACTCGGGTTTGTCTACGGAACTGTCGCGCCCGTTGCGCTTTTGGGCGGCGGCGTGATTGGCGGCCTTCTGATTTCGAAATACGGGCTGGCGAAGATGATGTTGCCGATGGCCTGCGCGATAAATCTGCCGAACATTATTTATGTCTACATGGCGTTTGTGCAGCCGCAAAACGGGGCGCTTAATTTGGCGTTGATTTCGTTTGAGCAATTCGGGTATGGGCTGGGTTTTTCGAGCTTTATGGTGTTTCTGATGTGGGCTTCGCGCGGGGCGAACAAGACGGCAAACTACGCAATTTGTACGTCGCTTATGGCTTTGGGAATAATTCTTCCGGGATATTTTAGCGCGTTTTTACAGCTGTATGTCGGGTATTTGGCTTTTTTCGAATGGATTATGGTCTCGACGCTCGTGCCGTTTGCGGTGGCGTTTTTAGCAGCCCGTCTGATTAAAAAATCGGGCGGTTATTAGAGTTTTTTATTGAAAAATCGGCTCGCCGATATTTTATGTAGAATAATGAAGAATTTAGGCGCAAAATTGAAGGCCGCAAGAGAGGCTATGCAGCTGTCTCTGCGAGATGTGGCGGACGCCACACGATTGAGAATTCCCGTGCTCGAAAAAATGGAGGACGGTTCTTTTGACTACGATTTACAGGACGTCTACAAACGCGGTTTTTTGCGTATCTATGCGGCGTTCTTGAAGTTGAATGTCGACGACGTTATGCGCGAATACAACACCGCGATGGCTATGCGCCGCTCGGCGGGCGACTCGCGACGCGGGCTGCTTGTTGCGGCGTCTGTCGACGAAGAACAATCTCAGGCAACGTCGTTTGAAGACGCAGCGGGAGAGAATCGCTCTGATGTCGACTCGGAAGCGGATTTAACTGCAAAATATGTCAAGTTCGGCGGGCTGCTTGTGTTGGGTATTTTGTCGATTGTGGTTGTTGTTATGATTGTTTCGTCAATCACGAAAAATTCGACGGACGCGGTTCCGGAATCTGTGTCGAATGCCGCCGTTTCGGCCATCAACGACGTGCCTGTCGAGCCCGCAAAGCTGTTTATCGAGGCTTCGGGCGATACATATGTCACGGTCGCCAAGGCGGCGAACCAGAGCGACGTGGTGTTTACAGGCGCGCTCAAAGCGGGGCAGTCTAAGGATTTTGCGCTTACCGAGCCGCTCTTTGTTCGCGCGACCGACGCGTCCAAAATCAAGATGAAGCGCGGCAACGACGTTATCTACGACAAGGCGAAATCGGGGGTTGTCGGATTCAGGATTATGCCGAGGTAGTTTTTGGATAAATCCGTTTCGGCACGCTTGAAAGTCGTGCCGTTTTTTTTACCCGACGGGTTGGGCAGTTTTTGACGTGCAATTCGCGGGATTTTGGCGGCAGTTCGGCTTCGGATGTTTCGATTTCAAAATTAAAAACTCTAAAAAAGGATAAAAAATGTTGGTACATACGGTGATTTTTAGAACTCGCAGCAAGGACAGGCTTGCTCATTTGCGCGAGGGGTTGGAAACGCTCAAAGGTATTGGCGGTGTCGAGTTTTTGCACATCGGCGAGCCTGTTGCGAGTGCGCGTCCCGTGGTGGACGACTTTTTCGACTTCGCGTTGGTTGTGGCGTTTAAGGACGACGAAGCGGGCCTTAAACGCTATGCCGAGCACCCGATTCACGTTGCGTTTGTGGAAAACTACATAAAGCCCGACGGCGCGAAGATTCAGGTTTTCGACATCAAGTAGTTTTTTGTTTTCCCTTTTTTAGCGAATGAATTTCAACGCAACGCCAGCCGAAAATTTCGAATACATCGCCTCCGCGGTCGAACGCGCGGGCGGCAGGGCGTATTTTGTTGGCGGGTGTGTGCGCGACGGGTTGTTGGGAAAATCGCCCAAGGACACGGATATTGAAATTTACGGGCTTGAAGCCGGCGCGATTGAGCGGATTTTGCGCAGGCGTTTCCGCGTGGAGATTGTCGGCAAAAGTTTCGGGGTCTGGATTTTGAAGGGCTGCGACATCGACGTTAGTATGCCGCGGCGCGAGCGGAAATCGGGCATCGGGCACAAGGCGTTCGAAATAGAGGGCGACCCGAATATGACACCGCGCGAAGCTTGCGCGAGGCGCGACTTCACGATAAACGCGATTTTGCGCGACATTTTGACTGGGGAGATTGTCGACCCGTTCGGCGGAGTCGAAGACCTGCGCCGCGGATTGTTGCGCCACACGTCGGAGCGGTTTGCCGAAGACCCTTTGCGCGTTTTGCGTGCCATGCAATTTGCGGCGCGGTTCGACTTCGATGTCGCGCCCGAAACTGTCGGGCTTTGTTCGCAAATTCCGTTCGAAAATCTCCCGTGCGAGCGCGTTTTCGAGGAATGGAAGAAGATGCTTTTGAAGGGCGTGAAGATTTCGCGCGGGCTGGAATTTTTGAAAAACTGCGGTTGGGTGAAATATTTTCCGGAACTTTCGGCGTGTGTGGGGTGTCCCCAAGACAGGGAGTGGCATCCGGAAGGAGATGTCTATACGCATACGGCATTTTGCTTGGACACATTTGCGCTGGAAAGAACAGGCGACGACCGCGAGGATTTAATCGTGGGTCTCGCCGTTTTGTGCCACGACTTTGGGAAGCCGCTTTGCACGAAGCGCGACCCCGACGGGCACATTCGCTCGCGCGGGCACGACATTTTGGGTGTGCGTCCGACGGAGAATTTTTTGAACCGTCTGACGCGCGAAAAGTCGCTGATTGCGGAGGTTGTGCCGCTTGTGGAACGCCATATGGCTATTCTCGACCTTTGGCGCAACCAATGCGGTGACGGCGCGATAAGGCGTCTGGCGCGTAAGGTCGGGAGAATCGACAGGCTTGTGCGTGTGGACAGTGCCGACAGAGGCGGGCGTCCGCCGATTGTTCCCGAGCCGTCGCCGCAGGGGCTGTGGATTTTGGAGAGGGCGCGGGAGTTGCAAGTTCAGGATTCCGCGCCGAAGCCGCTTCTTATGGGGCGTCATTTGATAGAAATGGGGCTTTCACCGAGTGCGAAATTCGCCGATATTCTCGACGCCGTCTATGAGGCGCAGCTTGACGGCGAATTTGCCGACTTGGACGGCGCGCGGGCTTTTGCCGAAAAATTTCTTGAAGACGGAGGCTTTATGTAAGGCATCGGCTGTGTGGCGGGCTGTATGGCGCTCGGCGGAAATAAACAGGGTTTTTACTATATTTAATTTACATTTATGAACAACGAAACTGAAAATTTAAACGAATCTAAAATGAATGCAGGCGGTGCTTGCGGCGGAATCGACGCGGGCAAACTCGCCTCGGATATGGCGTCGCAGGAGCAGCAGGTTGACATTTCGCTTGACGGTTGTGCGGCTGCCGAATCGGGCTGCGGCGCGTCGGAAAGCGGAACGCAATCTGCGGCGGAGGAATCTGTGCTTTCGGGCATAGAAAAAAAACTCGAAGAAGCCCTCGCCGCCGCCGAGAAGAACAAAGATCTCTATATGCGGGCGGTCGCCGACCTCGACACCTACAAGCGCAAGGTTCAACGCGAGAAGGCGGAGCTTTCGAAGTTCGCGCTTCAACCGCTTGTCGAAGAATTGCTGCCGTCGCTCGACCACCTCGATATGGCGATTCAGGCCGCGAATGCGGTCGAAGGCGGCAAGAACATTGCAATGGGAGTCGAGATGGTCCGCGCCCAGGTCAAGAAGGTGTTTGCTTCGTTCGGTGTCGAGGAGATTTCGGCGCAAGGCAGGGAATTTGACCCCAACCTTGAAGACGCCGTAAGCCACGAGCCGAGCGACGTTGTCGAAGAAAACAAGGTTATAAAGGTTGTGCGCGCGGGCTACACGATGAACGGGCGTTTGTTGCGTCCGTCGAGTGTTGTTGTTTCAAGCGGGAAAGGAAAGTAATTTTTTATGGCCGAAGAAGACTATTACAAGCTTTTGGGTGTCGAGAAAACTGCGACGGCTCAGGAAATCAAGAAGGCCTACCGCAAGCTTGCCCTAAAATACCACCCCGACCGCAACCCCGGCAACAAGGAAGCGGAGGAGAAGTTCAGGCAGGTTTCGGAAGCCTATGAAGTGCTTTCGAATGAAGAAAAACGCGCCAAGTATGACCAATTCGGGCACGACGCCTTCAAGCAGAATATGGGTGGGGCATCGTATGCGCAGGGCAACTTCGACCCGTTCGACATTTTCCGCGAGGTTTTCGGCGCGGGCGGCGGCGCATCGTCGGGAGGGTTTTACGACTTTTTCGGCGGAATGGGCGGCGGTTCGCGGTATCGCGACTTCAACGCGCCCGAAGAGGGTTCGGACATTCGCGCGGAAATCGAGATTTCGCTCGAAGATGCGGCGAAGGGTGTTTCTAAGACTATTCGCTACAACAGAATGGTCGAATGTCCCGACTGCAAGGGAACTGGCTCGAAGAGCGGCAAAGGGCGCAAAGCGTGCCCGAAATGCGGCGGGACTGGGCAAGTAAATATGCGCCACGGCCCGATTAGCTTTTCCCAACCGTGTCCCGATTGTAGAGGAACGGGCGGTGTGGTCGAAGACCCGTGCCCGAAATGCGGCGGCACAGGCAGGGTTAAGGAGCGCACTGAGGTGAAGGTCGACATTCCCGCGGGTGTCTATACCGGCGCGAGGCTGCGCAAGTCGGGTATGGGCAATGCCGGCGTTAATGGCGGCGCGTATGGCGACTTATACATTGTCATTTATGTCAAAGCCGACGAGCGTTTCGAGCGCGAAGACGACAATTTGCTTTGTGAAATCAATGTCAAATTCACGCTTGCGGCTCTCGGCGGGCAGATTGAAATCGACACTATCACGGGCAAGAAGGCGAATCTCAAAATTCCCGCCGGCACGCAGGCGGGCGCATTGTTGCGCCTGAAAGGGCAGGGTATGCCCAATTTGCGCGGCGGCGCGGCGGGCGACCTCTATGTGAAAATCAACATCGAGGTTCCCAAGTCGCTAACTGACGAGCAGCGAAAGAAGCTTGAAGAATTTGCCAAACTTTGCGGCGACGACAACCACGATGCGGGGAGCAGTCAACCCTTCTACAAAAAATTCTTCTAGGGGCGAACCCCCTAGAACCTGAGCGTTCTTCGAACGCTCCTTGTGTGGAAACGGCGGCTTACTCAGCCGCCGTTTCTGTTTATACACGCATTGAACTTCGTTCAATAGCTTCAAATTCGCAAACCGAAGAAATTAAAAACGGGCGAGGCGCACTCACGTTGAATTGGTGGGATATAGCTAATGCACAGACCACCCGAGGGAACCTAAATCGGCTTAGAACCAGCGTGGGTGCTGTAAAAACGGGCGAGGCTCGTTCTAAAAGACGCGTTTGTGAGAATAGGTGGGATAGTGCTTTTGCACAGACCACCCGAGGAAACCTAAATCGGCTTAGAATCAGCGTGGGAGCTGTAAAAAACGGCTGAGGCTCGTTCTAAAAGACGCGGCTTTTCGAGCCGATGCGTACTTAGGTACGTGAGGTGAAGAAAAACCGTCTTTTGTTTTTTAGAACGCTCCTACCGTCGCTCAGCTCTTGGCTTCGCCAATTCAACGTTTGCGAAACTAAAAAAAGCAAAGGCGGAATTGCCGTAGGCAATCGCCGCCACTTCACTACATTTAAAATATTCGCAAACGAGGTGTCCTCAGCCGTTTTTTTAGTGTTCTAGGGCTGTCCAGACCATAGCCGAAGCTCCGAGGATTGCGGCGTCGCCTGCGGGAAGTTCGGACGGCAGAACTTGAACTTTGCCCCTGAACTGCGGCATAAGGTTCTTTTCGATTGCCTCGCGCGTGGGTTGCAAGATGAGTTCGCCGCTCTTTACGGGCCCGCCGAAAAGGAAAATCGTGGACGGGCGCGAGAAGTGGACGAAATCGGCGAGGCATCTGCCGAGAATCGAGCCGGTAATTTTGTAGGTCTCGATTGCGGGAAGGTCGCCTGCGCGGGCGGCATCTTCGATGACGCGGGCGTCGAGTTCGTTCCAAGTCTTGTCGGCGATGAGGGAATTGCCGTTGTGTTTGGAAACCATTTCCAAAAAGGTTCGCTTGATTCCCGTTGCGGAAGCGTATGTTTCGAGGCAGCCGCGCTTGCCGCAGCCGCAGATGCGTCCGTTGGGGACGGCGCAGACGTGTCCGAGTTCGCCTGCAAATCCGTCGACGCCGAGCAGAAGTTTTCCGTCGATGATTATGCCCGAGCCGAGCCCCGTGCCGAGTGTGATTACAATGAAGTGGTTGAGGTTTTTTCCGCCGCCGTAGATTTTTTCGCCGATTGCGGCGGCGTTGGCGTCGTTGCTAAGGTAGATGTGGTCGAAGCCGAAGCAGCCGCGCAGGGTTTCGACTATCGGGGCGGAGACGCCGAAGGGAAGGTTCGGGGCGAGGTCGATTGTGCCCTTGTAATAGTTGCCGTTGGGCGCGCCGATTCCGATGCCCATACACTCGCCGTGCTGGTGGTCAATCAGAACCTTGATTGCGGCTACGAGCCCCTGCATATACGAGGCGAAATCGCCGTAATCGGTCGTTTTGAATTCGTGGCGTTTGTGCACGCGCCCGTCGGCGTCGATGATGCCGAGCTTGGTGTTTGTTCCTCCGATGTCGATACCTATTGAATATTTCATAAATTCTGCAAATGTAAAAATTCAATGGCGATATTGCATTGTTTTGAGCAAAATAACAAATTAAAAGTTGATTTTTTTTTGCGAAAATACGAATATCAGCGCGATGGACAACGGTTGTTCGATAGGCATTTTGGGCGGGAGTTTCGACCCCGTGCACAGGGCGCATATGGCGATTGCCGAAGCCGCGGCGCGCCAGCTGCGGCTTGACAAAATTCTGCTGGTGCCCGCGTTTCAGGCGGCTTTGAAATCCGAGAGTGTATGCGCGTCGGACGCGCACAGGCTGCGAATGCTCGAAATCGCCGCGGCGAAGATGGCGGCGAAGTGTGAAATCGATACGTGCGAGCTTTTACGCGGCGGCGTGAGCTATTCAATCGACACTGCGCGCTACCTGCGCGCGAAATATCCGACGGCGCGGCTTGTGTGGATTATAGGCTCGGACCACATCGGCAAGCTCTCGCGCTGGCGCGACATTGACGAACTTTGCAAAATCGTCGAATTTGCCTGCGCGGCGCGTCCGAACTGTCCGACGACCGCCGCCGACCTGCCGAAGACCGCGCGGATTACTTTTGTCAAAACGGAACTTTCCGATGTTTCTTCAAGCGAAATCCGCGAACGTATAAGGCTCGGAAAAAACACCGATTCTATGCTCGACTCGGACGTGGCTTTGTATATAAACGAAAATAAATTATACAAAATTTAGAACATCAATTTAGAACATCAATCATCAGCATATGGCGGAAAAAACAAAGAAATCATCTACTTCAAAACGCGTTGCGAAGGCGGCGGAAAAGCCCGCGGCGAAGTCGGCAGGCGCGAAAAAATCGCCGGTTAAAAAAGTTGCGGCAAAGAAGGCTGTGGCGGTTAAAAAAACTGCCGCGAAGGGTTCTACGAAATCCGCTGTGAAAGCGGGCGCAAAGAAAGTTGCGGCGAAGTCGACTGTGAAGAAAGCGGCTGGCGTGAAGAAGTCTGGGGCGAAAAAAACTGCCGTCAAGAAAGTTGCTGCGAAGAAGGTTGTGAAGTCGGTTGTCGATATGAGCGATCCGACGCTTAAAATTGTCAAAGCCTGTTATGACGCCCTTGACGACAAGAAAGCCGAAGATCTCAAAGTGCTCGATGTGCGCGGAAAGTCGCCTATCACGAATTATTTTATTATAGCGACAGCCAACAGTGAGCCACATTTGCGCGCGCTCGCCAACGAGCTTGAAAAGACGCTCAAAGACCTAGGGGTGAAGTCAATCGGGCGCGAATCGAACCCCGGCAGCGGGTGGGTTGTTGTCGACGCGTTCGATTTTATGGCGCACTTGTTTTTGCCCGAGCAACGCGGAATGTATGGGATTGAAGCGTTGTGGAAGGACTCTGTCCCCCTCTTTTGCTAAAAGCCGCGAGGACGCCTCCCGTTGCGAATATTTTAAATGTAGTGAAGAGGCGGCGATTGCCTACGGCAATTCCGCCTTTGTTTTT
>ERZ1026944.368-NODE-368-length-19636-cov-4.367499_pt1 | contig 19636 bp, 16 predicted proteins | sample MGYA00519569_ERZ1026944 | MGnify/ENA primary metagenome ERZ1026944 (study PRJEB26926, sample SAMN06164618) | human gut metagenome | biome: ENVO:00009003; feature: ENVO:2100002; material: ENVO:00002003 | host: Homo sapiens | place: USA | collected 2012 ... | reverse complement strand
GGCTCGGAGATGTGTATAAGAGACAGATGTAGCGGCGTCCGCTCGCCGCGACAGCCAAATAGGTGACATTGATGTGCCCGCAGCCATACGGCTCGCAGGAAACCGGTTCAGCGTCCAGCCGGAAGCCGCGCAGCACATCAAGTAGGTTTGTGTTCATTTCCATAGTTCCTCCGTGTAGACTCCGTTGGCTTTCATTTTCGCAACAGCCTGCTTGACGGAGTCCAAATCTTCACGGTAAGTCACACCGTACCAGATCTCCTCGCAGGGAAGGACCTGTACGCTTGCGGACTTGTCTGAAAGCTGCTCGTTGACAACAAACGGAAGGAAGTACTCGCACTTGAGTGGATCTGTTTTTATCGCCTCGCGCAGAAACGCTCCCATACGAAACCAAAGCTCATCCAGAATTTTAGCGGAGAAGCCCCACAGATTCATTGAAACGACCGTGTCACCAGGCAGTGTGATGAAGTGGCTGCCGTCTTCCGTGTATTCGGCATCTGCTCCCTTTTTGAAGATCTTCGTGCGCTCGGTAATCCCTGTGAGCAGGCCGTTTTCGGTTTGACACACGCCACGCGCAACCGAGCCGAATTCCGTCACAGTGTTCTTCAGGAGATACCCAACCATCGCATATTTGCTCTCATCAGTCTGCTTTGCCAAAAAATCAAATATTTCGGTGAAAGCCGTGCGGCCATAAAAATCGTCCGCGTTAATGACGGCAAACGGTCCGTTTATCACACCGCGGCAGCAAGCCAGCGCATGTCCGGTCCCCCACGGCTTTGTGCGCTCGGCAGGAACGGGAATCCCTTCCGGGAGCCGGTCAAGCTCCTGGTAAGCATAGGAGACATGAAAGAACCGCTCCATTCGATCTCCAATGCACTTACGAAACTCCTGTTCCATCTCATGGGTGATGATAAAGACCACATTACGAAAGCCGGCGCGCCATGCGTCAAACAGGGAAAAATCTATGATGAGATGGCCACCAGGATCGACTGGCTCGATCTGCTTGAGACCGCCGAAGCGGCTGCCCATGCCGGCTGCCAAAATAACAAGAGTTGGATTTTTCATACAGCCCTCCTTTGAGGAACAGATATTGGCTCGGACGAAACGGCGCATAAACAGTCCGCTTATTTCTCCAGAGCAGTACAAATCGCGCTATACTGACCTTCGGTATACCCAATGCCCCATGCAGCATCGGATTTCCGCTTCCCGCCATACCAAACACGGAGAGTATCCTTTCCTTGATCCAGCAGAAATGCGGTTCGATACAGGCAAAAATCGTCCCAGCTTCCTTCTTCGCCCTGCTCCATCAGAGGATTCGGGAAGGTCTTCCAAGGCTGCCCCGCCTTCTTGACTGCGTAGAACAGTTTGCAGTAGTCACAGTTTGTCCCGTTCGGATAAGCCGGATAAATGGCGTGCAGAGAATCGTCTTCCGGATCACGCCAAATGGTCAGGTGCCAAATCTGGTAGCCCGGCTGAAGGAGATCCTCACAGGTTTCTTCCTCGCTCCAGCAGAGGCCGTCCTTTGAGGTACGAACGCGCACCTTGTTTGCCTGATTCTGATAGCCGGTGTTGCCGGTGTCCACATACCACATCCGCCATTCGCCATCCTGCATACGCTGGATGCAAGGGGAAAGGATGCTGTATTTTTGAACGGGATCATGGAGTACAATCTCCGGCTTTGTCCAGTGAACGCCGTCTGCAGAGCGCATGAGCTTGACCCATGACTGCACAATATCGTCCGCCTCCACATAATAGAGCCACAATTCATCGCAATCCTTATTATAGACAAGCTCCACATCACAGTTATGGCCGGGCTTCGGCGCGGGGGTCAGCGGATTCGTCAATCCTGCAGGGACGCTCCATGTTTCTGCATCGTTGGAAACCAGAACAGAAGGATCCTCCAGCCCATCGTTGTTGTAGGGGTATGGTGTCATTGCCATCCAGTACAGGTATCCATGCCAAGGAGCGTCAAAGCGCAGCACCGAAGGATGCGTAGACTGATTGGAACCGTCATAGGTCGGGATGTGCTGCGGACGTACCGCGTTCTTCAAAATACTCACTTTTTTGTCCTCCATTCATTCATGTTAATGGCCTTCCCGCCATTTAGGCGGCTCTCCTCTGCGGCCAGCGCAATAAGGTGACTCTCCACCGAAGCATCCGCGCTGGTTTTGCTTCCTCCTCCACTGTGCAGTGCCTGCAGGAAGTCTCTCATCATGGCGGCGTCGCTGCCGCTATGTCCGCCTGCAGGTGTATGCACATGCAGCGTTGTTCGATTGCCGGTGGCGAAATCGCTGATCTCCAGCGTGGATGACTCCATATTCCCCTGAATCTGGCCGTGACTTCCCATAACATTGATGATACGCTCACAATGCTCGGTAAAGGCGCACATCGTCATGGCGGCACTGACGCCGTTTTCATACAGCAGATTTACGACCTGATTGTCCACCACATCGTTATCACACTGGTAGACACACCGGCCATACGGCCCGCGCTGCAAGGCGTTCAACACGGCCTCGTGTGAGGAATCAAGGCTGACCACGGAAACAAAGCCGTCAGATACAGCCCTCGGGTGCTCCAAATAGAACCGGGGCGCATAGTAAGGGCAGTCGTCCCGATGCGTACACCCGTCCAGACAGTATGGCGGCGCGCCTGACGGCTTGTGTGCGGCGTTGAAGTGCGCAAGGGAACCAAAGCTGCTGACTGCCTTGCATGAGCTTCCGATCAGCCATGTCAGAATATCTGTGTCGTGGCAGCACTTTGCCAGAATCATCGGGCAGCTGTCCTCGCTGCGATTCCAGTTCCCTCGTACAAAGCTGTGCGCCATATGCCAATAGCCGACGCTTTCGATATGCTGAATGGATACGAGTTGGCCGATTGCGCCGCTTTCAATCAACTCCTTGAGCTTCACAAAAAAGGGGGAATAGCGCAGTACATGACAGATGGAAAGCATCCGGCCTGTCTGCCGCGCCTTTTCGCCCATTGCGATGAGCTCCGCACGGTCATAGCTCATCGGCTTTTCACAAAGCACATCATAGCCCTTGTCCAAGGCTTGCAGAACCGGCTCGTAGTGCATCCGGTCCTGCGTACAGACAAATACACAGTCTGCGAACTTCTCGCACCCAAGAGCGCCCTCCCAGCTTTCAAAACAGTGGCTTTCAGAAATGCCGTGATCCGCAGCGAACGCGGCACGCCGATCTGCACGCGGCTCGGCCACGCCGACAATTTTTAATTCATTTGGGAAATTCAGCGCATAGGCAGCATACACATTTGCTCCCCGCTGCCCAGCTCCCAGCACTATTGCGGTAATTGGTTTCATAGGCAACTCTCCTTATATTTAATTTCCAGCACGGTGTCAATCGGATCGGGCAGCAGATAGGTGAAGTGCGGGATCGTGCCGAGTGTGACAAACGCAAGGTTTTCGTAAGCGTTTGTGATCCAGCTCTCCCCCCGCAGCACCTCACTGCCGTCCGCAAGACGCCGCACCGAGTTGACCCGCTCCGGGGCAAGGCCGGTCAAAGCCAGCGGACCGATAGGGTTGTCCAGAATATGCGCATAGATGTGACCATTCTTTTTTGTGTACCAGCCCCAGTCCGGCTTTGGAAGTTCTGCACTGCCGCAACCGTAGACGCTGTCGCCGTTGACTGCCAGCCACGCGCCAATCTCCTCCAGCAGCCGACAGCTTTCGGCATTGAATCTGCCATTAGCGTCCGGCCCGACATTAAGGATCATGTTGCCGCCCTTGCTGACACACTCAACCAGCTTTCGGATGAGCATGGAAGCCGGCTTGTAGTCTGTATCATAGGGGTTGTAGCCCCAATTATTGTTCATGGTCGTGCATAACTCCCAAGGAACGCGCTCACCCCTGACATTACGAATGCCCTCTGGCGGCAGGATCTGCTCTGGGCTGACGAAATCGCCGCTGTAATACGCCGGATGCTCCGTGACAAGACTGCCAAACCCTTCGCCGCTTGTTTCCAATCGATTGTCAATGACAACATCGGGCTGATGGCGGCGAACCATTTGTATTAACTCTGTGGCCTTCCAAGCCTCGCCACGCAGCTCGTCATACGCATAATCGAACCAAAGGATATCTATCTTGCCGTAATTGGTGACCAACTCCTCGATCTGCCCGTGCATATAGGCAAGATAGCGGTCAAAGTCGATTTTCTCATCCTGATAAGCTGGATTACCGCGCATTGGATGATTCAGGTCGCTGAACTTCGGGAAATCCGGATGATGCCAGTCAATCAGAGAATAGTAGAGACCAACACGGAGCCCTTCGGCACGAACAGCATCCACAAATTCACGTACCAAATCGCGTCCACAGGGTGCATTCGTGCTCTTGTATTCGGTCAGGCGGGAGTCAAACAGGCAAAAGCCGTCATGGTGTTTTGCGGTTAGTACCACATACTTCATTCCAGCTCGCTTTGCACGCCGAGCCCAGTCCTTCGGGTCATAAGCGTTTGCCGTAAACTCCTGCATATAGCGCTCATACTGCTCTGCGGGGATTCGAGCCTCACTCATATACCATTCGCCGCGACCGGGGATCGCATAAAGCCCCCAATGCAGAAACATTCCAAACCGGGCGGACTGAAACCACTGTGTCCGTTTTTCTCTCTCTGTCATATTGACTATCCTTTCACTGCTCCTGCCGTCAGCGATTTAACGAAAGTCTCTGACAACAGGCAGAAAATAATGATGGTGGGAAGAACAATTAAGATGATTGCCGAGAACATGCCGTTCAGGTTTTTGGAATATGCCGTTGTAAACTGTCCAAGTAATGCGGGAAGCGTCATATTTTCCTTCGACTTGAGCAGAATGGATGCAAAGTAGTATTCGTTCCAGTTATTCAGAAACGCCATAATAGCCGCTGTTGCAAGCCCTGGCTTTGCAATGGGGACGATGATTCTGAAATATGTGCCGACATAGCCACAGCCGTCCATCATAGCGGCTTCCTCCATCTCCTTCGGGATGGTAAGGAAATAGCTGCGAAGAATAAAGAAGGTCACAGCGATACCAAGGCTGGAGTATACAAAAATGATTCCCGTCAATGTGTCCTTGAGCCCAAGATCAGATAGGAGACGATAGATAGGAAAGCTGATGGAAATCGAGGGGATGAATAAGGTGGAAGCAAACATCAGCGTAACGAGGTTTTTCCCCTTGAAGGAGATCCTTGCGGACACATAAGCCGCAAGAGAAACCACAAAGACGCTGATTACCGTAGATATAACCGTAACGATCAGGCTGTTCAGAAAATACTGACCGATATTGAGTTTTGTGAATATGGTGATGTATCCGTCAAAGACCCATTCATCAGGAAGGCCCAAGCCGCCGGGTGTCCGCTTAAAAGAATTCAGGAAAACCCAGAGAATTGGATACAGGGAAATCACCAGCACAAAAGCCATTAAGAGATACCGCAGCAGTTTTGCGGGTAGCGAGAATGCGTTATCCTGTTTCATGACCAAGTCCCCCTTTAATCCGATGTATCCGAACGGAACGCACGGTTGATAAGGCAGACGATCAGAATTCCGAGTATGAACTGGATCACACCTGCGGTATTACCACGCGCAAAATTCAACTTTGTACTGCCGAGAGAGGTTTTGTAGATATAATAGCTCAATGAATAGGTAGCGTTATCGGGCCCACCAGAGGTGATGAGTGCGATCTCATTGTAAAGAAGCAAGCCGTAATTTGCTGCCATTACCGAAATCGTTCCAATCATCGGGCGAAGCAAAGGCAATGTAATGTGCCGGTCGATTTGCCATTCAGACGCACCTTCGATGCGGGCAGCCTCATAAATTCCGGGGTCAATGGAGAATATCTGCGTCAGCAGCAAAAGACAGTTTGCGCCGCCGAAGAGAATAAAGGTAAAGGTAATCCCCCAGAAGGCATAGGTCGGATTTGATAAAACACTTACATCCGATCCGGGCCAGATCCTGTTGCACAATTCTGTAACAATGCCGCGTGCCGGGCTGTAGAGATTTAGGAAAATTAGGCCGATGGCTGCAGTGGAAATGATATTTGGAATCAGGAACATATTGCGCGTGAATCGCCAACCACGCATTTTTTTGGACAAGGTCAACGCAACAAGGATCGTAAACGGAACCTGGATCAGCAGTGTCAATGCGACCCACTTTAGAGAGTTGGCCAGCGCCATCTTAAAGTTTGCGTCATAACGAAACAGCTTTATATAGTTATCAAAGAAATGCTCCCAACCAAGGAACTCCGGGGCCGTGAAGTTTGCGTAGTTCCACGAGCAGAAGGATGTCAAGAATATCGTGATTAGGGGGTATGCATAGACAACTAAAAATAAAGCCGTACAAGGGGCAAGGAAGGCCAGAATAAACCCTCGCTTTCTATACGTTCTCGCCCCTGAGAAAACGCTTTTGATCTTAACTCCCGCCTTCATGATGTATTATCCTTTCTCCGCTTTCTAAAAGAGAAGGGGACATTGCGCCCCCTTCTCTCGTAACCATTTACAATCAGCTCGCTGCGATGACAGCATCAAGCTCGCTCACTACATTGTCTACTGTCTTCGAGCCATCCTTCAAGCCGGCATACTTGGCCTGAATTTCGCCTTCGAAGTCACCAAACTGGTTGCCGAGACCAAGGGCCTGATAGTCAGCCTCCATGCACAGCTGGCACGCAGAAACCAGAAGCTTTGCTTCGGGAGCATCGACCTTGTCGATCAGTGACATATAGTTCACCTTGGTGTTGGGAGCCATGCCGATACCATAAGAGATGATCTTGTTTGCGATTTCTTCACTTGTCATGTACTTGATGAACTCAATGCAGGCCGCCGTCTGCGCCTCGGTCAGACCGCTTGAAACGACAAGGCCTGTGCCGCCAGACATGAGAGATGCGCGCTTGCCGGACTCATTTGTCGGGAAGTTGGCGGGCTTGATGTTCTCCGCACCGGCCATGCAGCCCACACTTCCGCCAGCATCCCAAACACCGTTAAAGAGCATTGCCGTCTTGCCATCGAAGAAATCGGTGCGATACTGCTCATCGTCGTCACCGCCGGGGCCGAAGTTAGCGGAGTCGATCTGCTGGAGAACCTTTTCCTGCATGAAAGTCATGACCTCGCGGAAGGCAGGGTCATCAAAGGACGTAACATCCGCGCCCTTCGCATAGAAAGCGCGAGTAGCGGCATCTGCCTGGAAGCGGCCTGCGGTCAGAATGTTGGTGGGCCAGCCGGCGTTCAATCCAAACGGAGTGATACCAGCGTCAACCAGCAGCTTAACCGCATCTTCAAAGTCCGCCCAAGTATCCCATTCGGCAGGAACCTTTGCGCCGGCCTGCTTGAACAGTGCCTCGTTGTACCAGAAACCGACAGCTTCGATCTGCTCACGGACGGAATAGATCTTGCCGTCTGCAGTCAAGTTCTGATCATAGCAGACACCGGCACCAGCCTTGAAATTGGCATCCGCATCAAGGTAGGGCTTCAAGTCAAGGATCAGACCAGCGGCACTTGCGACGGGCACGATGTCCCAACCGCCAAAGTCGGCAATATCATAGAATTTGCCGCCGCTGATATCGTTGAGCGCCGTATTGTAGATGCCCTCTGCGCCGGACTCATCAGGAACTGCAACAAAGGTGAACTCATCCTTGTGCATATCCGCAAAATCCTGATAAATCTGTCTCATCTGTGCGGCAGCAGGCCACTCGGACTCATCGTGATAGTAACCGTGGACAAAAGTGATAGTGGCCTTCTCGGAATCTTTTTCCTTGTCGTCCCCAGGCTTCTCCGTCTTGCCGCATCCGGCAAGTGTGCCGAGAATTAGAAGAAGAGTCAGAAGAAGTGCAAGTGTCTTTTTCATAGTCCATTCCTCCATTTTGATATTGATGATTGATAGATGTGAGCCGAACAGACCCAAAGGTCTTATTAAGCACCTTCAGTTTATCTGATAGTGAGGTAGGATACCATAAAACTTTTTGCCGAAACATTGAGTTTTACACACCTAATCAAAAGAATGGCGCCGAAAAATTGTGTGGTTTGCACAATTTCTCGGCGCCATTCAGCGGTTGAGATGTAATATACTGATGTTATTGTGTTTTTTTAACCTTTTGGCGTGCCCCTAATCAGAATCTGTTATGATAGCTACAATAGATTGCTGCACGGATTCGTCTCGCAGCAGTTCCTCCAGCCTTTGTTCAAGATTGGCAAAGGACTTAATCGGAAGGACGGAGTATAGCGTCAGTATTTGCTGATCGGCCTCTTTACAGACTTGCACGGCATCTGCCAGGATAGGCACTCTTTCACGAATCCACTCATCTTCAATCTTTGGATTGCTTGGTGCCTGATGTGTTTTTGTGACCATCTGCTCCTGAACATCTTCACTAAGCATGTATTTCAGAAAGCGCACACACGCATCAATCTGTTTCGGAGATCCAACATTACTGATGACATAGCCGGTAGCGGGGTTGGCGTAGGAGATTGTTTCTCCTTGTCTTCCGGGGAATGCGGCGTAGCGGATTTCCTGCTGTGTCGTTGTTTCTACAAGGTCCGTATTGGCCCAGACGCCATCAATATAGATTGCACTTTTCCCATTGAAGAAGTTCTGCCTGATGTCCAGAGCTGTCCCGCCCTGTGTATCGTAGGAAAGTGCGCGGATCAGTTCTGATACTGCGATCTCTGCATCCTCTCTGTCACACATAGCGGTTTCTTTCTGCATGAAGGCCAAAGAATTCTCCGACACGGCGGCCAGCCGTGCCCCCAAAAAGAACCCCATTTGACTCACCTGCAGCTGAATTGGCACCGCGCCTGTCTGCGGGGAGATCTCCGCTAATGCATCGCATGCCGCCCAGAATTCCTCCCATGTCTTTGGGAGAATTACGCTCCCTTCCGGCGTTCCTGTGTCTGTGATCCCCGCCTGCTTAAATAGAGAAGCGTTATACCAGTATCCGATGTATTCCACTGCATCCGGAAGCGTGTAAAGCGCACCGTCCGGCTCCTGAAGTGCCTCCAGAATCTGCGGACTTATGTTCGATGCAAATGCCGCATCCTCCTGTAGATACGGCATCAGATCCAAGGCTACACCCTTCTTCTTTGCACTTGAAACATACTGCACATTCCCGTTGGTACTGATGATGTTCGGCGTTTTATCCACCGCAAGCATATCCGCAGCCTTTTCCATAACAATCCCCAGATCTGGCGATGTGTCATAGGCGATATGAATATCAGGGTTTGCTTTCTCAAAAGCCGAAAACAGCTCGCGCATTCCAATATGATCGGCGCTGCTCCCGCCCCAACCATGCATAAAGCTGATAGATACCGTTTCCTTCTCCGGTTCAGCAGAGCAACCAAGCAATATCAGAAAAACACAGAGCACTGTAAGGCACATCAAAAGCACTTTTTTCATGGAATGATCAGCTCCTTGTCCAAAGTTTCTTTTACTGTTATAATAACAGTAGACACACCAAAAAAGCAAGTGAAGGGAGATTTTTTCATGCGGGATCTATATGAGAAGTGGATACGCACCCCTTCGCTGCGGGGCCAATTGATTTGGTTGAATGTTAGTTCCGTTCTGGTAACGCTGCTGATCAGTCTGCTGATTCTGGTGCTGCTGGTCATCAATGTCATGGGATCCTTTGTGAATCGGGAGGCCCAGTTTGCCATGCGCGCAGTGAGCCAAAGCCTTTCCACAAAAACACAGATGATGGAGGATATGCTGCTTCGGATATGCAAGAGTACTGCAATGGCGGAAGATGGTTCAGAAAGCAGAAGTGAGCAATTCCAAAACCTGATTGACATTTATTCAGACAAAAATATCGTTGCCCCCGGCCTCCCCTTTGTGGAGATGGTGTACTTCATAGATCGGGAAATGAACTTCGATGTTGTTTCTTACCACGAGCATCGCGTAAGTGAACAGGCTCGGCTGGATGAAGATAACTTGATGAGATATTATGCCTTTCAGGAAAGCGGAAAGGATGTTCAGTGTACGGCAGAAGGCCCCTATATCCACATTATTTATACTGCCTACGACAGGTGGACGGATCCCATTGGCACTGTGATTTTCGTGGTCAACCAGTCGGCTGTTACATCGATAATGAGTAAAATCTCTGATTACCGGGATGCTTTTTGGTATTTGTTTGATAAGGACGGAAATACGGTTTTTTCAGAAAGCACACTTAACCTTCGCCCTGAAGAGCAATCCTCACTATTCGATGCCAGCCATGATTCCACCTATGTCCGCAAAATCGGAAACAGCAGCTACCTTCTATTCAGCGAAACACCGGGCATGGGGCTTCTCTGTACCATCGGCGTACCCTCGATACAGATACTGCGGTTGCTTTATCAGGTAGCTGCGCCCTATCTCATCGGCTGTGCTATCCTTCTGCTTATCGTAGCAGGCATCATGTTTTTCGCTGTTATGCGGCGATTGCAGCCGCTTCAGGAAATGACGCTTCAGCTACAACAGGTTGCACAGCAGAATTTCCGCGTTAAACTCCCGCAGTACGACTGCCAGGAGTTTTCCACCATGAGTCAGGCGTTCAATTCAATGACAGAAACCATTGATTATCTGATCAATGATGTTTACGAAAAGAAGCTTATTGCAATGGACAGCGAACTTCGTTATCTCCAAAGCCAAGTAAACCCCCATTTCATGTATAATGTTCTGTGCAGCATCGCGCTTGCCGCACAGATGGAGGGAAACGCAACCACGCAAAAAATGGCTACCAATTTTGCGGGACTCACTCAGGCGCGGCTCTCTAATGGCGGGGATCTCAAAGTGACAATAGCACAGGAGCTGCAATATGCGAAATTCTACATTGAACTGCAGCAGATGCGCTTTGGTGAAAAGATCTCCTACCATGTTACTGTTTCGGATGATTCACTGCTCTATTACCTCATCCCAAAACTCACAATCGAGATGCTGGTAGAGAATGCGGTCGGACATGGAATAGAGCCAAAGGAAGGTACCGGAACCGTACAGGTATCTATTAGCTGTGCAGACCCCGAAACCTTGAAAATTGTGATTGCGGACGATGGCGTTGGCTTTGAAGGGAAGAATGGAGAAATACCTCTCCCCCTCGACCTACCTGCCGCGGGAAATCGGCACAATCGTATCGCGTTAAATACAGTGTACAAAATGCTGCATCACCTGTACGGCTTTAAATACGGAATCCACATATCCAGTTTTGAGAATATCGGGACGACGGTTACCATACTGATTCCAAAGGAGGACAGCCGCAATGTACAGAATTCTGATAGCGGACGACGAGGTCTTGATGCGAAAGGGCCTTTGCACATTGATTGATTGGCAGAGGTTCGACTGTCAAATTGTCGGAACTGCCGAGAATGGTTTGCAGGCAAAGCAGGCCGTGATTGACTTGCAACCAGATATTCTGATAGCCGACATCAAAATGCCGGTTCTTGGCGGGTTGGAGCTTGCACAGTGGATACATGCCTCACAGCTGCAGGTTCAAATCATTCTGCTGACAGCCTTTGCGGATTTTTCTTACGCCCAGCAAGCTATTCAGTATGGCGTTAGCGATTATATTACTAAAACCGGGAACATGGATGAGATCGTTGATGCCGTTGAACGCTGTAAACAGAAATTGGATCGGCAAAGGGCCTTCAATCTTGATATGGAAAGCCGGATCACATCTGTGTTTAATGCCATTATGACCGGAAGCCTGCATCGGGAAGGCGAAATACAGAAGCAGGCCGACCTGCTGGGACTTGCTACTGCGGGCTATGCCGTTGCAATTGTTGATCTGACTGATGTTGAAGAAAAAACGAATCCTGCCGCCGTGCGCGCAGGGCTTGAAAAGCTGTTTTATAGCTTGCTACCAAAGGACTGCCTGTTTATCTCTCCCCAAGGAAAGCATGAACTGCATCTTGTTTTTGTAAAGTGCTCTGACATCCAGCTTCGCAATTTTTGTTTCGGCTGCATCTCTACCGCAAAAAATCTGCTTGATATCACTCTGTATCTTGGCGTTAGCGAAAATGATACAGCTTTGCAGAAGCTGTCCGATGCGCTGGTTCAGGCGAGACTTGCACTGCAGGACCGATTTTACGATCAGCAGGAACTGCATTTTTTCCGCCGCACACAAAGCGAAAGAACTCCGACTCATACCAATCATTTCACATCACTCACCAAGGCCCTTCGAAGCGCCGACTTGCCGCAGGCTGAAATCGCTTTGGAAGGCATATTTGATGTTCAGAGGCATCAACACCCTCCGGAAGCTCAGGTCAAGGATACGGCCCTTATGGTTTTGCATACCTGCCGCAGTGCCCTTGAGGAATTTGGCGCAGATCTGGAGGCAGTTGAACTGGACAGGTCTGAATGGAAGACCCGCCTTCAGCGGATGCATTTCCATCAGGAGTGTATCCAGCATCAGCGCCAGCTTGTGCAGGCTGTCTGCCGATATATCGCAGAGCTCTCTGCAGAAGGCGGAAATCTCTTGCTGGATGTCCAAAACTTTATCGATTTGCACTTCTGCGAGCCATTGACATTGGGCAGGGTAGCAGCTGCCGTGCATGTAAGCCCTGGCTATCTCAGCCGGTTTTTCCGTCAGAAAACAGGAAAGACCGTCATGGACACGATCACAGGTAAAAAAATAGAGTATGCCTGCCAGTTGCTTGAAGAAGGACATTTGAAAATATTTGAGGTGGCATATCAGGTTGGATTTGAAGACACCACCTATTTCAGCCATGTATTCAAGAAATATACAGGAGCATCTGCGAAGGAATATCGGGCACAAGCCCACCGCCGTCGAAGCTCGTCCGGGGGATAATCGACATAATGCGATCAAAGAAAATAAATGTCCGGTTTTCGCTTGTGGTAGAAGCAGCTTGTTCTTTCTCTGTCCTAATTCTCCGATAGAGTGGGCTGTTCTGGTGGGTCCATATTGAACCCATCCACGGTCCAGCAAATATCCATACTCCTTCCTTGGCGGAGCGATACAGTCTTTCTCTTTATTCGGGTAAAGTGGTTGGTATCATAATGTGATACCAACCACTTTTGCTCATAAAAGCGTGTAGAGATTGGAAGTGTTACTCCCATTGGGGCGGTATCGGGGCAGCTTGGCAAGATAGCCGTGCTGCTCCAGATCCGCCAGCGCCCGCTTGACGGTGCTGCGGGAGAGATTCATATCTCTCGCAATCGTCTTGATCCCCGGCCAGCAGCTTCCCGCGCTATTGGACCGATCCTTGAGGTACATATAGACGGATACAGCCCTGGGCGGCAGAAGCGTGTCGGCGTAAATGCTGTCAAAGTAGCTCACCGATCCACCTCCTGCCGGGGAAGATTATAAGGGGCGCGCTTGTGCGGCATACGGTCATAGTCGATGTCCTCCGCCACCACCATCTCCTGCATGGGCGCATCGTGGAGCTGCCCCTCGCCCTTAACGGAGCGAGTAGTCTTCTGCTCTGGCAGCTTGGGCGGATACTTCCGCACGATGGCGCGGGTCAGCGCATTCTGATCGGCATAATAGACCTTTCGGGCCACTTGTTCCTCCACACGGTATTCCTCCTCGAAGGTGATGCCCCATTCGAGGAACAGGCGCAGGCGGGTACGCATGGGGTGGCATCCGGTCTTCTGCACGATGAAGCTGCCCTTGGGGATGGACTTGAGCTCATCTGCCGTCAGCAGGGGGCGTTCCATCATCTGCAGGCTCTGGCTGGGATCGTTTTTCCCTCGGTTCACAGAGCCGGAGAGCACCGTGCGGCTGCCGAGGGCTTTGGAGAAGGTATCCGCTGCTTCACTGTTGGGGGCAAAGCCGCCGCAGATCACATCCTGGCAGTTATCCATCAGAATGGATGCACCTTCTTTGCCATAGTTCTTTTCCAGCTGCGCCAGCGACTGGATGATGGGTACCAGCGTCAGGCGGCGAGAGCGTCCAGCACTGAAAAGCGGCAGGATATCAAAGGGCGGCATGGTCCCCAGCTCATCACAAAAGAGGATAACACGGTTTTTCAGTTTGCCGCCGTTCTCATCCGCTACTGCGAACAGCTCACGGGAGAGGTTCTGGATCATCAAGCCCGCCATGAAGTTCTTCGTCTGATCCTCCTCCGGCAGGATGAGGAAGATGGCGGATTTCTCCGCCGCAAACATTTCGGCGTCAATGGCACTGTCGAAGCACAGGATCTGCTCCAGCTCACTATCGAGGAACGAGTTGAGCCGGGACAGCACCGTGGACATGACTGATGCCATCGCCTGCTCGGAGCTGTTGAGTGCGGCGCCTGCCAGCCAACGTGCTTTGTGCTCGGACGGCAGCTTGTCCATGAGCAGCTGGAAGCGGGAGCGTCCCCGCGCACCACGCGCCGGCTCCAGCAGATCCTGCACCAGCTTGAATACCGACACGATGTGCCGCCGCTCCTCCGGGTGCTCCTCATCCGGCGGCAGAAACTCCGCAAGCAGCAAGATCGTGGAGGACAGCAAGCCCTCCGCCGCATCGTAGAAGAAGGCGTTCTGCCCGTGGTCGGAGTTTCCCTCCGGGCTGACGATGGACTTGGCGAGGATCTTGGCGTACTTCTCCGCCTTTGCGCGGGCAGCGAGGTTGTCCGGTTGTTTTCTGGCGATGTCCATATAGCGGTTGATGAGCGTCAGCAGATTGTTGCCGTCCGAGCGGGTGGGATTACGCAGATCGATGACGGAGATATGCTTGTAGCCATAATACTTTTTGGCAATAGAGCCGTAGTTGCGGGCGAGATCACCCTTGGTATCCAACGCCAGAAAGCTCATGCCGGACGCGCAGGCATATTCAAGGTTGGGATAGAGGAAGAATGCGGTCTTGCCTGCACCCGAGGCCGCAATCATAAGGCAATGGATATCATCGCTGTCCACCAGCGCAGTCATTTCATCTTTCTTGCCCTTGCAGCCCAGCACCAGCCCTTGTTCCGAGGGAAGATATTGACCTTTTCGCCAGTCTCTGACCTTGAACGGCACATGGGCATAGGTCTGGCGGATCTCCTTATCGGTCGCCCAACGCGCCGTGCCGTGCTGTCCGTCACCCACGGTGCGGGACTTGATGCCGCTGAGTGTATAGTGGTAGGACAGCATGGAGAGCCCTCCAATGATGGCGAACATCCCCAGCCCTGCCGCGACCAATATCCCGATGTTGGAGCTTTTGATCGTGTCCCACATTGTCAGCAGAAGGTTTGGCATAGCTCGCTCCTTTCCATTTTGTTTTCCTGTTCTGCCTTGAGATCATCGTTCCAGTCCTTTTGCTGCGGTACGAGCCGCTCTGCGGAGATACCACGCTCCTCCAGCAGCTTCGCCATGCGCTCACTGGCGGCATGACCAGCAGCGTCATTATCCAGACAGAGGTACACCTGCCGGAGTTGCGGGAGCTGTCGCAGCATCTCCATCACAGGAATGGAAGATGTCCCGCAGCAGGCCACATAGTTATGCTCCTGCCACCCCTCCGGGAAAAGGGAGATGTAGGAGAGCAGGTCGATAGGGGCCTCGAAGACAAAGAGCGTGTCATCACCGCCAAGATAGTGAAAGCTGTGCCGCGGGTCGCTGCCCTCAATGTTGCCGCGATAGCTTTGCCCCATGGTATACAGCCCGCGCTTATGCCCATGACGGGGAACGCCGTGTTCATCGAATCCGACGAACACGGCGTTGTGATATTCCTTTGTCCCGTCCCTGGATCTTTCACAGCTCTCGTAGACGAGCTTCTTGCGCACGAAGGCATTGAGTATCTCGCGGTCGATACAACGCTTTTGCAGCAGGTAGGCATACACACGGCGCATGGACTCACTCTGCGGCCGCAGCACGAAGGGCTTTGCAGGCTCCGGCTCCTTCTCCTTTGCCGCAGGGTAGCTTCCGCCGAGATCATCGCCGAGGAGCAGAGACATGGCGTCCGGGTAGCTGAGTCCATAGAATTGCTTGACGAAGCTGATGGCTCTGCCGCCCTGTTCGGTGGCATGATCGAACCACTCGCAGCCGCGGATGGTGATGCTGTGGTCACTGGCAAGGCGTTTGTCCCTGCCGGAGGTAATGAGCTTTTCCCCACGGCGGCGGAGGAACTCCTCCAAGTCCACCGACGCGGCTCGTTCTTTCTGCTCGGTTGTAAACGGAATGTACTTTGACATAGTCCCTCCCTTATTGTGTCTGTTGCGTCAGTCCGCGATCCTCGTGGTCATCCGCCTTGTGTCCCATCGCTATGCGCTTCTCCTGCAATCTGCGGCGACGCTTTTTGTCGATCTGCATTCCTGCATAGATGGCAGGCTGGGCGGCGTTCTCGCGGAAAATGCGGCTCATCTGATGGAGCATCCGAAGGATAGCGGTTCCCACCGCTGCGCCGGAGAAGTCGTCCTGATGGTCAATGAAATATTGAGCGTAGGTGTTGCCCTGTGCCGCTGCCTGTGCGAAATAGCGCAGAGCTTCTTCACGGTCTGCTTGCACCTCCTGTCCCAGCAAATAGAGCTTTCCCAGCGTGTATTGGGCAAACGAATTCCCTTGTGTGGCAGAGCCCTTCAGAAGCTGAATGGCCGCATCTATATCTTTCGGCACACCCTCCGCGCCGGTGAGCAGCAGCTTGCCGAGCCGGTATTGCGTGTATGGATCGTTCTGCTCCGCTGCCTGCCGCAGCCAGTAAAGGGCCTGCGGGAATTGCCCCTGCTCCAGCAGCAGTTTGCCCAGCGCGTATGCAGAGCAAGGATTACCGGCTTCTGCCGATTTTTGAAACCACTCTGCCGCCAACTCGTGGTCAACTGAACTTCCAACTCCATCTCGATACGATTTGCCAAGCTGATGAGCAGCAATAGTATAGCCCTCCTCCCACAGACGATGGAGTGTGACCAATGCCATTGACTTCTCGCTGGGATCTGCGTCCGCAGCATCTAATATGCTTTTTGCTCTGCGGTAAAACCGAGCCCGCTGATAGATCATCCGCTCCGCACTTGGATCTGGAGGCACGGGCGGTTCTTCCGGCTCCGGCGCATCCTGCATGGCATCATCCTCGAAGGTGAAGTGCATCTCCGAAAGCCGGAGCGTTTCCCGGATGACCATGTTGCGCACGGTCTTGAACTCCTTTTGCTGCGACAGCGGTACTCGCATTGGCGGTGTCTGATTATAGTCAATGCAAAGCTGCTCTCGGAGATCCTGCCATAGAGCATAGGCGGACGACACCCGTTCGTCCTTTGCCAGTTCGTCCACGATCTCATCCACGACGCGCTTGACTCGAGGCGGCAGATAACCGTAGACCTTTTTGCCGCTGACCTCCCGAAGCCGCTGGGCGAGATCCGTCACCAACAACTCCAGCTTATCGCTTTGCAGAGTACCGGTTGCCATCTGCCCGATGAGCGTTGCCATCCGTGCTTCCGCCTCCTGCCGGAGCAGGCCGCGCTGTTCATCCTTCTGCTCATAGATGTGCAGGCGGTCGTTCCGGTAGATCGTGCTGACCAGCACGGACTTGATGCTGCGGATACCCTGCCGGGAGAGGTAGCCCTCCTTCGGATCGGTTGAGAAGAGCACCATGTGAACATGGATGTGCTTCTCCTTTTCGTGCATAGCCGCGTACCAGCGAAGGCGGTCCGGGTGGATCTTATAGCCCTTGGCGATGTCGGTGATGGAGGCGTTGATGAGCTCCTGCCAGTTTTTAAGGTCGGTATAGCCCAGACGCTCCGCGTTCTCACGAGAGAGGGAGATGACCGGCGTCCACACATTCCCCGTGTGCCGCGCCACCTCTGCCACGGCATTCTCCAGCGACGGAACCTTCCCGTTGGCATCCCACAGGCCATGTTCGCCCAACGCTTTTACGCCGGGACGGTTTGCGACATAGTCAAGATAGTTTTCCCGGCCATCCATTGGCTCGATGAAGTCCTCGTGGATCTGCGCGATGAGCGCAAAGGCAGTCTGCCGGTTGGGTGTGTTTGCATATCACGATGTTGTCACCGCCAACGGAAATGGTCTTCGCCGCCTGATAAATGCTGTACAGCTCCGGGTGAATACCGGAGAGGCGAATGGCGGGGAAGTCGAAGCCGCTGCTGTCGAAATGCCAGAGGACTCTTTGCCAAAGCTCCTCATCGGCGGTAAGCAGAAGCAGCGCAGCCGCATTGCGCTCGGACATACCGTAGCAGCGGTTTTTCCAGTGCGTCCATCGTTCTCTGTGGGCGTCACCGAGGAAGAAGCGAAAGGGCTGCCGGTTCAGCTCATCTCGCAGCCGTCTTTGCAGCGGGCGGAACATCCTCCCGCCGAAGCACTCCCGCGCCAGAGCGTTCAGCTCCACCACGCCGGCCTCGATGCGCTCCTCCAGACAGACGCACTCATTCAGGTGACAGGGGTGTCCGCCGTCATATCTCGTGCAGTCTTTGCAGCGCACATCGTCGGCACTGTAGCGAAAGCTGCTGCGGATGCGTCCGCTTCTGCGAGGCTGATGACGGGGTGGCGTCATCATCTGCACCTCTGCGGCGAACAGGGGTGTGAACTTCATAAAGTATCGCGTCAAGCAAATCCACTCCTTTTTTGAAAATAAAAAAGGGCCGGAGTCTTATTGCTAAAACTCCGGCCCATGCCATGCTGCTATTACATTGTCTGCTCCTGCGAGGCTCGTTCCAATGCTTCCTCCTGCTGACGGACGCGCTCGTCCAGATCCGGCACGCACACCCTGATCTGCTGCTGGATTCCGCGGATCATTTCTTCCTGCGTATCCGTCAGCTCAAAGAAGTCCTCATCCACGGAATCGGCGCAGCAGCGGAATATCTCAGTCAGCTGTTCCGGGCTGAAAAGCTGTTCCTTTTGGATAAGTCCTGAGCGTGTGGCGAAGTCCTGCTTGGCTTCGTCATATTTCTCCATGAAGTAGTGTCCGTGTACCACACCCGTGCGGTCATAGTCCCAATCCCATGTGACGAATTGAACGCCGTATTTGCTCGGAGTGCCTGCCAGCACCGTGCCGCCAAAGTCAGCGAGAATACGGTAGTCGCCATCCAGACCGCTGGCTTTGAGCTGCGGAGCGGCTTCCATAGCGGTCATATACTCCATCGTTCGGGCGGCGATATCTTCGACACGGAGGAGGGCATCCTCTGCCAGTGGTGTATCCACATCTTCCCGCCGATAGAATACGCTACCCTTGCCGGTAATACGGCAGAGAGGTGCGCCATTCCAATGGACAGGCAGTTGAGACTCGTCCAGAGGTTGGGTTTCAAACCCAGCACGGTGCAAGGGAATGCAGACTTCCTCGAGGTAGCGGAGTTGCTGCTCCTTGTTGTGGTCATTCATAGTAAAAACTCCTTTCCGCAAAACAAAAAGGCCGGTATCCGAAGTAGGATACCGGCCCGAAAGTTTTTGGTTGGTATCAAAATATGATACCAACCACTATCTAAAAATTATTTATATTATTTTGGGGGAGGCGAGCGAAAAAGCACCCCAAAAAGCACAGTCCACTTTAGAACAGGGCGGAAATGGGCTGTGGATTTAGTTCAAGTCCTGCCTAACGCTCTGAATTGCCCTTGTGTATCTATAAATCACGCTTTGAAAAAACAGGGCATAAAAACGCTGAAACCCCTGATTTCTCAGGGGTTTCAGGTGAGTGTATCCATTTTGGTCACTCAAGATGGTTGCGGAGGGAGGACTTGAACCTCCGACCTCCGGGTTATGAGCCCGACGAGCTACCAACTGCTCTACTCCGCGATATTGTACTGTACCGGGTGGTGCCGGTGACCGGACTCGAACCGGTACGGCAT
>ERZ1026944.365-NODE-365-length-19724-cov-6.404444_pt1 | contig 19724 bp, 18 predicted proteins | sample MGYA00519569_ERZ1026944 | MGnify/ENA primary metagenome ERZ1026944 (study PRJEB26926, sample SAMN06164618) | human gut metagenome | biome: ENVO:00009003; feature: ENVO:2100002; material: ENVO:00002003 | host: Homo sapiens | place: USA | collected 2012 ... | reverse complement strand
CACAAACACCCCCGCCCGCAGCACATGAAGTCCCGTCTGCGGAAAGGCAACCGGCAGCAGCACACCGCCGCCGTGCACCACGGCCGGGCGCTGTGCCAGCGCGGGGAAATACTGCCGGGCAAACTCCTGCCATGCGGCAAGGCTCTGCGCCGGGGTGGCCTCCCCTGCCCCGGTATCCCGGGTGCGGCGGCTCGTGCCCTGCACGGCGTCCCGGCAGGCGCGACTGTCTGCGCGGCGGGCGCTGCGGGTATCTGCGGCCTTGGCAGGCTTCGCCTTGCCCTTGCCCTTTTTGCCCGCCTCGGCAGCGGCGGCAAGCCAGAGCTGCTCCTCCGGGGTGTATTCCCCCTCCGGCGGCAGGGTGCGGGGCGTACCGGCTTTGACGAGCCGGGCCATAAAGTGGCCCTCGCCGCCCTGACAGGGCCAGATGCGGCGCACCTTGCTCACATCCAGCGGCAGACCGCCGGTGCGGTTCTCTTCGCCTGCGCTGCCAAAGGTGTAATCCACGTTGCCCAGCACATCTGCCAATGCAAACTCCGGGTGGTGCTGCAAAAAGGCCGCCACCTGTCCTTCGTCCTCCTCCGGCGCAAAGGTGCAGGTGGAGTACACCAGCTGCCCGCCGGGAGCCAGTGCTGCTGCGGCACAGTCCAGTATCTGTGCGCCCAGCTCTGCGCACTGCTTTACCAGTGCCTCGCAGTGCTGCTGCAGCGCTACCGGCTCCTTGCGGAACATTCCCTCACCGGAGCAAGGCGCGTCCACCAGCACCCGGTCGAAAAACTCCGGCAGCGCCTCGGCAATGCGGGCGGGGGTCTCGTTGAGCACCACGGCGTTGGAAACGCCCATGCGCTCAAGGTTGCTTTTTAAAATTTCGGCACGCGCAGCCACATACTCGTTGCTCACTAGCACACCGCGCCCCTGCAATGCCGCCGCCAGCTGGCTGCTTTTGCCGCCGGGTGCGGCGCACAGATCCAGCACCCGCATCCCCGGCTGTACCCCCAGCAGCGGCGCTGCCGAAGAAGCCGAGGGCTCCTGCGAATAGAACACACCCGCATGGTGGTACGGATGCCGTCCGGGCTTAAAATCCGGCTGATGCACCACAAAAGCCGCCTTGCAGAAGGGCGAAGGTTCCAGCGGGAAATCTGCCCTCTGCGCAAACTGCTCCGGTGTGGTGCGCAGCGCCGACACGGTGACCCCGCGCTCTGCCGTCTGCTGCAGGGCGGCATACAGCTGCTCGTACCGCTGGCCCAGCAGGGCACGTTCCCGCCGCTCAAAATATTCCGTAGGCATATTCTTTTCCTCCCATGGGATGTATAAAGCCGCCGGCTGCGGCCACACTATGGACTGTGAGGGCGGCCCCGCCCCCACAGCAACGACCGAAAGGAGCATTCACACCATGGAAAACCGCAGTGAGAACCGCAGCACCAATTGCAAGAACCAGACCTCTAACCGTACCAGCAGCAAGACCACCAACAGCGCCACCAACGAGCACAAGCACCCCAACCAGTACACCAAGGGTGCCGATGACGAGAGCGCCAAGAACTCCACCAACAGCCGTTCCACCAACGCGAAGAACAGCCGCTGATGGCGTAAGCGACATCTGACGGACCGCAGATGCCAACAAGCAAAGCCCGCTGCCTTCCACCACTGGTTTCCAGTGCGGAAAGCAGCGGGCTTTCGCATTCTTATTTCTGGTCAGGGTCAAACTGCTGCCACAGCACCTCAAACAGCTGGTGCACGCGCTCCAGCTGTCCGTTCAGGTACAGCCAGCCCAGCAGGCATTCGAAGCCGGTAGAGGCACGGTACTCCTCCGGGGAGGCGTGCTTGGCGACGCTGGCCTTGCTGGCGTTGCGGCCGCGCTTGAACACAGCCAGCTCGTCCTCGGTGAACAGCGACTCCAGCAGCTGCTCCTCCCGGAACTGCGCCTTGGCAGAGACATACTTGACCTTTTCGGCGTTCAGCTTTCCGGCTGAAAGGCGGTGGTGCTCCACCAGACGCTGGCGCACCAGCAGCTCCAGCACGCTGTCTCCTACAAAGGCCAGCGCCAGCGGGCTGAGTTCCCGCGGGTCGATCTTTTCTGATTCGTTCATGATGCTTTATCCTTAGAAGATATAGTCGAACTGATACTCGCCGATGAGAATGGTATCGTTCTCTTCCACGCCCTTCTGCACCAGCGCGTCCAGAATGCCGCTCTCGCCCAGCTGACGCTGGAAGAACTGCAAACTCTCGTAGTCGTCCACGTTGCTGCCGGCCAGAATATACTCCAGCCACGGGGCATCCACGCTCCACACATGGGCTTCCATGCGCTGGATGGTGAAGTCGCGGCCGTTCTTCTTGGGCTCCGGCTTTTTGTACTCGGGGGTGAACACCGGCACCTGCGGGATATCCTTGAGACGGTTGTACACCAGACCCGGCAGCTGTTTGACGCCCTGCATGGTGGCGGCAGAGATGGCCACGAAGGTCAGTCCCTTGCCCTCCACATACTGGCGGAAGGTCTCGATCTGCTCCTCGGTGGCAAGGTCGCACTTGTTGCCCACAACGATCTGCGGACGCTCGGCCAGCACGGGGCTGAACTTTGCCAGCTCCTCGTTGATCTTCTCAAAGTCCTCGATGGGGTCGCGGCACTCGCTGCCGGAAACATCCACAACGTGCAGCAGCAGGCGGCAGCGCTCCACATGGCGCAGGAAATCGTGTCCCAGACCGACGCCCTCGCTGGCACCCTCGATCAGGCCGGGAATGTCGGCGCAGACAAAGCTTGCGCCCTCACCCACCGACACAACGCCCAGCGTGGGCACAAGGGTGGTAAAGTGGTAGTTTGCGATTTTGGGCTTTGCCGCGCTGATGGTGGAGATGAGGGTGGACTTGCCCACATTGGGGAAGCCGATCAGACCCACGTCCGCGATCAGCTTCAGTTCCAGCGTCACCTGCAGATCCTCGCCGGGCATACCGGGCTTTGCAAACTTGGGGATCTGGCGGGTGGGGGTGGCAAAGTGTGCGTTGCCGTAGCCGCCGCGGCCACCCTTAGCAATGGTGACCGGGGTGTGGTCGGACAGATCTGCGATGACAAGGCCGCTCTCTGCGTCCTTGATCACGGTGCCCAGCGGCACCTTGATGACCAGATTTTCGGCATTTTTGCCGTGGCACAGGCTTGCGCCGCCCTTGCCGCCCTCCGGGGCCACATACTTGCGTTTATAGCGGAAATCCATCAGGGTGGACAGATGATCGTCCGCCACAAAGATGATGTCGCCGCCCCGTCCGCCGTCGCCGCCGTCCGGGCCGCCTGCGGCCACGAATTTTTCGCGGTGGAAGCTCACCGCACCATCGCCGCCCTTGCCCGCATGGAGCCATATCGTGGCGATGTCGATAAAGTTAGTCTGTGCTGCCATACAGCCCCTCCTTAGCTTTATAGGCCTTTGCGTTTCAGCGCCCTCATCCGGCACTTCGTGCCACCTTTCCCCGACCGGGGGAAGGCTTGCAAACAGCGCTACACGAACGCATAGCCTTATTTCATCAAAAAGAGCCGGGCCACGAGGGTCCGGCTCTACGATTGCAGTTATTCAGAAAGAAGTTACTGCTTAACGCTGCACTTCTTGCCGCTCTTGCCCACGCGCTCGAAACGGACGGTGCCGTCCACCAGAGCAAACAGGGTGTCATCGCTGCCCTTGCCAACGTTCTCACCCGGCATGATGTGGGTGCCACGCTGACGAACCAGGATGTTGCCGGCCAGAACAAACTGACCGTCTGCACGCTTGGTGCCCAGACGCTGTGCTGCGGAATCGCGGCCGTTCTTGGTGCTGCCTACGCCCTTTTTATGTGCCATTGTAATTTACCTCCTTAGCCGTTGATCGCAGTGATCTCAACCTTGGTGTAGGGCTGACGATGGCCCATACGGCGAGCACTGTGCTTCTTTGCGCGATAGGTGATGATGTTCAGCTTCTTGCCCTTGCCATTCTTGATGACCTTGGCAGAAACGGTAGCACCCTCAACAACAGGAGCGCCAACCTTCACAGAACCCTCCTCGCCAATAGCGAGAACCTGATCAAACTTCACTTCGGAGTCGGCCTCAACGTCCAGCTTTTCGATGTAGACGATGTCGCCCTGCTCCACGCGGTACTGCTTACCGCCGGTAACAATGATTGCGTACATTTTGTTCATTCCTTTTCGTTGTACTCGCTGGTCGTAAAGGCAGACCCTTACAGCGGGCCATTTCAGGCGCCCACACCATGCGGCTAGAATATTATAGCAAAAACCCAACCGGATTGCAAGAGGAAATTTCCCTTTTGCGCAGATTTTTACGCTTTTTTCTGCCCAGCCTGCTCTATGGCGGCTTTCACCTGCGCATTATAGGCCTCGGTCTTTTCCAAAAACAGCTTGCGCGGGCTGGAAGCCAGCAGCTGGGTGTCCTTACCTGCAAAGGAGATGGGGCCGTCCAGCTTCTTTTGAGCCGCCTTGTTCTCGGCGTTCAGCGCCAGCGGCACCAGCAGAGACTTGCCCTTGAGCTTGCGGGTAAAGTACACCTCTGCCGCAATGCCTACCACCACGGCGATGCCTGCCACCAGCTGGGAAGCCCGCAGGCCGATGGAGGGCACCAGCATCAGGCTGTCGGTACGCAGACCCTCGATCCAGAAACGGCCTGCGCCGTACCATACCAGATACCGCAGGGTGATGTCGCCGTTGAACTTGCGCTTTTTGATGTAGCGGAACAGCAGGAAGAAGCCCACAAAGCACCAGATGCTCTCATACAAAAAAGTGGGGTGCACCGGCAGGTTGGGGTCGATGACCACGCCCTTGGGTACCGTGACCGTGCTGCTCATCAGGTAAGCACGGGTCGTCTCGCTGTACATTCCCCAAGGCAGGGTGGTGTTGCAGCCAAAGGCTTCCTGATTGAAAAAGTTGCCCCAGCGGCCGCAGCCCTGCCCGAGGAGAAAGCCCATAGCGGTAAGGTCAAACATAGGCAGCACCGGCACGCCCCGCCACTTGCAGGCCAGACCGCCGAACAAAAAGCCGCCAATGATGCCGCCGTAGATGGCAAGGCCGCCATCGCGGATGGCGATCATCTCCCAGATGCTTTCATATTTAAAAGGTGCCATAGCCACATAGTAGGCGCGGGCGCTGATGATGCCCAGCACCACGCCGATGAGGATGACGTCCACCATGCCGTCCGGGTCTACGCCGAACTCGATGCTGTGCCGGAAGGCAAAGACCAGTGCCAGACACAGACCCACCGCAATGCACACGCCGTACCAGTAAATGCTGACCCCGCCGATGGTAAAGGCCACGCGGTTCAGCTGAAAGCTCAGCCCCAGACCCGGGAACTGTACCAGATTTGTAAGATGGTTCATCCTTCTTCCTCCTCGTCCTCTTCTGCCGCCTGCGCCGTGCCGTCCGGCTGGATGTACATGGTAGCCATGCGGTCGGTGCACAGGATGTGCTGCAAGGCAGTGTCCGCATCCTCTGCGGTCAGCCCAGCCAGCATGGAGATCTGCTGCGCCACCGTCTGGCCACTGAGGGCAAAGTCTGCCATCTGGCTGGCCGAGTCCTCCACGTTTTCCAGATTTTCGATCAGCTGGCCGTATTTTTCGTTCTTGCACAGGGTAAACACTTCCCTGTCCACACCGGCGGCGCGCACCCGGGCGATCTCGTCCAGCAGCAGCTGGCGCACGGTGTCCGGCACATCGCTCTCGCCGGTGAACAGGATGCAGCAGCAGCCGTCCACCCGCAGCACCTCGCCGCCAAAGCCGGGGTTCACAAGACCCTCGTCATACAGGCGGCGGTACAGCGGCGACATTCCGCCCACGATGCAGCTGAGCACAAGGTCGTACAGCGCCTCGGTGCGCAGATCGTCCGCAGGCAGCGGCTCTTCCTTAAAGCCTACGCCGAAGCAGGGCTTGGAGACCGGCATGGTCAGCGTTTTTTCCGTGGCGGCAAGGGTCATGGGCTCCGAAGCCCACAGCCGCTGCACCTTCTGTGCCGGGCGGGGCTCCATCAGACCGTGCCGCTTGCAGGCAGCCAAGATCTGCTCCATGGTGGTGTTGCCGGCCGCAGCCAGCACCATATTGCCCGGGGCATAAAAGGCCTTGCAGCTATTGTACAGCATGGCGGGCGTGATCTCGGCAATGCTTTCCACCGTGCCCGCAATGTCGCTGCGGATGGGATGGCTGTGGTACAGGCACTCGAACAGGCCGGTGATGAGCCGCCAGTCCGGGCTGTCGTCGTACATTTTGATCTCCTGCCCGATGATACCCTGCTCCTTGGCGATGGTCTGCTCGGTAAAGTAGGGGTGGCCTACCATGCCCAGCAGCACGTCCAAGCTTTCGTCCAGCTGCTGGGTGGCGGTGAACAGGTAGCAGGTGCGGTCAAAGCTGGTAAAGGCGTTGGCGTTGGCACCGGTCTTTGCGTACTTGGCAAAGGCATCGCCGTCCTCGTCCTCGAACATCTTGTGTTCCAGAAAATGCGCCACACCCGCCGGCAGATGCACCGTTTGGCCGTTCAGGCAGAAGTCCCGGTCGATGGAGCCGAACTTGGTGGCATAGATCACATGGGTGCTGGAATAGCCCGGCATGGGGCGCACCAGCACCGTCAGGCCGGAGGGCAGGGTCTGCCACTGGTCGGCCACGGTCTTTTCCAGCAGGGTCTGGTTATTCTGCGGCATGGGCAGCATCCTCCTTTGTAAGCAGATAGCTGACCGAGAGGGTCAGGCGGCGCAGGATATCCCGCACCTCGTCCTTGGTCACGGCACGCAGGGCATTCCGTGCCTGTTCCGGGCTCTGGATAGGCGCAGCGCTGTTGGCACCGGCGCGCAGCACCTCGATGTAGTACCAGCTCTCGATGCCGCCAAGACTGTCCTCTACCCCGTTCATGCCGCTGAGCAAACCCCGGCGGCAGTCCTCAAATTCTTCGTCGGTAATGGGACCGGTGCACAGGTCGGCAAGCTCTTTCAGAATCGCCTGCTCTGCGCGGGCGGCATCGGCGTGCTCCACGCCGCTGTTCACCGCCATGCTGCCGGTAAAGCTCTGGAACGAGGACGAGCAGTAGTAGCACAGGTGGTCACGCTCGCGCACATTCAGGAACAGGCGGCTGGTCACACTGCCGCCGTACAGCGCCATGGCAAGGCGCACAGCAGCCAGCTGTTCGGTGCGCATGGGTTCGCCCAGCGTGAACAGCATACACAGCTTTGCCTGCACCATATCGTAGTTTTCGGTCTTGTGCACCGGTGCAATGGCGGGCATGGCCATGTTTTCCACCAGCGGCAGCGGGGCGCGGTCGATGCAGGCAAGCTCTGCCAGCAAAGCGTCCCGGATGGCAGCAGTCTGGGCGGCATCGCAGCCCAGCACCAGCAGCTCGATATTGGCGGTGCGCAGCATCTGCCGGTAGGCGGCGGTCAGCATGGCCGGGGTAAGGCCGTCCACCTCTTCCAGATAGCCCTCCTGCCGCACGCCCGCCGGGCTGTCGCCAAAGAATTCCCGGTTGGCCTGATGCAGACAGTAGATGCGTTTATCGTTGATCTCGTCCTCAAGGCCTTTTTTCAGCATCTGCTTTTCAATGCTGACGGCCTGCGGGTCAAAGCAGCCGTCCACAAGATAAGGATGGAAAGCCGCGCCCAGCGCGATTTTGGTATACTCGGCGGTCAGCGCCTCGCCTTCCAGCGCAAAGGCGTCTTTGATGCCGGTCACACTGACGCAGAGGTTATGGTTGCAGCCCATGGGGCGGGCGTCCACGGTCAGGTCTGCGCCGTAGAGCTTTGCCAGCTTTTTGGTGAGGCGGGTCATATCTGGGCAGTCCGCATAGCCGCGCTCCATCACCAGCGGCAAAAGCGCATGGGCAGTGGCCGTTTTACGCTGGGCCGGAAAAGCAAAGTGGATGCTGATGCGGCAGCGGTTGAATTTAGAAGCCGGGTCGCAGGAAAGATGCACGCCCGGTGCAATGAGAGTACGTTCCAATGGTTATTCCCTTCTCTCTGTGCCGCGCACAGAGCATTTGATTCAGTCTGCCCGTTGCAGGGCGATGAACTCTTCCAAGCTCAGGCCGCTGGCACGGATGGCAAGGGCGTTTTCCACCCCTACATAGCGCCAGTGCCACGGCTCGAACACGATGCCGGTGGCGGCCTGCCGGTCCTGCGGGTAGCGCAGGATAAAGCCGTATTCCGCCGCGTAGGCCGTAAGCCACTCGTAGGCGCGGGTCTCGGCAAAACCGGTGTCCTGCTGCGGATTGTCCGCGCTGAGGATATCTGCCGCGTAGCCGGTGCCGTGCTCGTTGGCGTTGGCGGCGGGCTGGATGGTAGCCGCCAGACGGGCGGCTTCCTCCTCACTCTTGCGCTTATCGCGGTAGGTCTGCACCCGGGCCTCGTAGGCGGCCTGACGGGTGTCGGCGTCCTGATAACCGGCAATCAGGGTCAGGCTGATGCCATCTACCTGCGCGGCGGCGGCCATACTGCGATACTGCATGGCAGCTTCGGCCTCCAGCTGCTGGCCGGTGACCTCGTCGGCGGTGTCCAGCAGCGGGGCGGGCTCGGCGGTATAGGGCAGATTGGCGTTCACCAGTACCAGCCGGGCATCTGCGGCGTTAAATACATAGTCTGTGCCGTCGTACACGCTGGCTGCAAATACCTTTGGCCCGGCCAGCAGGCCGTGCACCTTGGGCAGCAGCCACAGGATGCCGCCGGTCAGCAGCGCCACCACTGCCGCGCAGCCGGCCAGAAACAGTACCCAGTTGCGGGCCAGCCGCAGCATTTTGCGGCGCTTCCATTGTTGATAGGTCAGGCGCTTCTCGGCAGGCGCTCTGGAGGTACGGGTGGATTCACTCATGCGGCGGGGCTCCTTTTCGGCATTGTTGCAGCGCCGGTGCGCCGCACAGATTCAAACTATATTATACACCCCTTTGCAATTTGTGTAAACGCCGCCGTGTGTAAAAAAATTATGACCCGCCCGCCCCCGGCAGGGAACAGACAGGCCACAATTAAAAATTTTACGCAGATCAGTCAAACAGCATATCGTGGATGGCACCGACAGCCTTGTCGGCGTCTGCACGGTCGATGATGCAGGAGATCTTGATCTCGCTGGTGGAGATCATTTTGATGTTGATATTGTTGTTGGACATTGCCTCGAACATCTTGGAGGCAACGCCGCTGTGGCTCTGCATACCGGCACCCACAATGGAGACCTTAGCGCAGGTGGTGTCCACGCTGACATCGCTGAAGTGTGCACTTTCCTTCAGCACACGCATGGCCAGCTCGGCTTCGCCTTCGGCACAGGTAAAGCTGATGTCCTTCTTGCCGTCGCGGCCGGTGGACTGCAGAATGATGTCCACGTTGATGTTCTTCTGTGCCAGCAGACCGAAGATCCTAAAGCTCATGCCCGGCTCATCGGGAACGTTGAGAATCGTGATAACGGCAACATCGGTGTCCTTGGCGACACCCTTGATCAGCATACCTTCCATGTCCTTTGTAACCTCCTTAACCACCGTACCCGGGATGGGGTTCAGGCTGGAGAGCACCTCCAGCTCCACATTGTACTTTTTAGCCAGCTCCACGCTGCGGTTGTTCAGCACCTGTGCGCCCAGAGATGCCAGTTCCAGCATCTCGTCAAAGGTGATCTCCTCCAGCTTACGGGTGTTGCTCACTTTGCGCGGGTCGGCGGTATAAACGCCCTCCACATCCGTGTAGATCTGGCAGCGGTCAGCGTGCAGGGCAGCGGCAATCGCCACAGCACTGGTGTCGGAGCCGCCGCGTCCCAGAGTGGTGATGTCATCCAGCTTGTTCAAGCCCTGGAAGCCTGCCACCACCACCACGCGGTTGCGCTCCAGCTCGGAGGAGATCCGCTCGGTCTCCAGCCGGGTGATGCGCGCCTTGGTGTAGGCACGGTCGGTACGGAAGCCCGCCTGCCAGCCGGTCAGGCTGATGGCATGGCAGCCCAGCTCGTTCAGCGCCATGGCCAGCAGTGCGATGCTGATCTGCTCGCCGGAGGCCAGCAGCATATCCATCTCACGCGCCGAGGGGTTATGGGTGATCTCCCCTGCCTTGGCGATCAGGTCATCGGTGGTGTCGCCCTGTGCGGAGACTACCACCACTACGTCATTGCCCGCGTTGTGGGTGTTGGCCACGATCCGCGCAACGTTGAAGATACGGTCACGGTCCTTTACGGAAGAACCGCCGAATTTCTGTACGATCAACGCCATATCTTGTCACTCTCCTCTTTAACGCCCCGCGCTTGCGGGGGGCTTGCCGGGCGGAAGCGTCCTTGCACTTCCCTTACCCATTTATCATTCCACGGTTGCGCCGGTGTTATCGGCATCCAGCTGCAACAGTGTAAATGCTTCACATCCGTCCAGACCTTCCAGCAGCTCCAGACCTTTTTCCAGCTTGGAATAGAACTTTTCGGCCTCGGCCTTTTCTGCCACTGCCATGACCGTGCTGCCTGCACCGGACACATATACGGCCTTTGCGCCGCACAGCCGCGCCATATCGAACACCTCGCGGGAGCCGGGCATCAGGGGCATGCGATACTGCTGGTGCAGCTTATCCTCGGTGGCAATGGCCAGCAGGTCGTGCCGCCCCTCGCAGAAGGCTGCGGGCACCAGCGCCGCACGGGACAGGTTATACACCGCGTCCTTATGGGATACCTCTTTAGGCAGGGCAGCGCGGGCTGCCTCGGTCAGCAGCTTGTAGTCCGGCACGATGGCAGCAAAGCAGAGGCTTTCATCTACATTCCGCTTGACCGAATACACCTTGCCATCCTCGAACACGCTGCTGGTCAGGCCGCCCAGCAGTGCCGGAGCCACGTTATCGGGGTGTCCCTCAATGGCAGTTGCCAGCGTGAGCAGCTCCTGCGTGTTGAGCACATCGCCCAGCATCCGGTTTGCGCCCAGCAGACCCGCGATGATGCAGGCCGAAGAAGAGCCCAGACCCCGTGCCATGGGGATGGGGTTCGTCTGGGTGATCTTAAGGGGCGGGATTTGCTTGCCAACCTTTTCGAACAGACCCTTGGCGGAGCGGTACACGAGATTCGACTCGCCCCGGGGGATGCGGGTGCCGTCCGATGCCGAGATCTCCAGCACCTCGCTGTCCTCAAAGGTGACCGTGTTGTACAACGTAACTGCCAGACCCAGCGCATCGAAGCCGGAGCCCACGTTGGCGCTGGTGGCAGGGACCGAAACCTTGATCTTCATTGCCGCAGTTCCTTTCCGTTACACTTCCTCGGGCAGACGCTTGAGCACCAGCTTTACGCTGCCGCCCACGGCCTCCACCTTGCGCGCGGCCTCTGCCAGCGCACGCTCATCGGCGCGCTTCACAAAGTAGGCGCAGCCCTCGTACCGCTCATCCACCACTTTGCCGTAGCCGTAGATGGCCTCCACCACAGCGGGTGCAATGCCCGCCACACGCACATAATATGCAGCAGGAGCCGGGTCGGTGAGCATGCCGTCCACCGGGTCCGCAGGCTGCCAGAACAGGCTGTCGTGCACCTGTGCGCCGTTTTTCAGCGCATCCACCACGTCTGCCACCACAGCGCTGGCGGTGGGCAGCTTGCCTGCGCCCTTGCCGTAGAACACCACATCGCCCAGCATATCGCCCTTGACCAGCACCGCGTTGAACACATCGTCCACGCTGGCCAGCTGGTTTGCCTTGGGCACCAGACACGGCTCTACACCGGCGGCCACGCTGCCGTCCTTGCCAAGCTTCATCCATGCGATCAGCTTGATAACGCAGCCCAGCTTTTCGGCGCTGGCCACATCGGCGGCGGTAATGGCGCGGATGCCCCGGGTGGGGATGTTCTGGGGGTAGATCTGGTGGCCGCAGACCAGCGAGGACAGGATGGCGATCTTGCGGCAGGCGTCGCGGCCGTCCACGTCATCGCTGGGGTCCTTGGTCTCTGCGTAACCCAGCTCCTGCGCAATTTGCAGCGCATCCTCAAAGCTCAAGCCCTCCCGCACCATCTTGGTGAGCATGAAGTTTGTGGTACCGTTCACGATGCCCTCCACCTCGGTGATGACGTTGGCCGCCAGGCACTGGTGCATGGGGGTGATGATGGGCGTACCGCCACCCACAGAGGCCTCGAACAGGAAGGCGCAGCCGTGCTCCTTGGCCAGTGCCAGCAACTCTGCGCCGTAGGTGGCCACCATCTCCTTGTTGGAGGTGCACACGCTGCGGCCGCTCTCCAGACACGCCTTGACGTAGGGGTAAGCAAAGCGGGTACCGCCGATGGTCTCCACCACCACCCGGATCTCCGGGTCCTGCAGGATCACGTCGATATTCTTGACCACCAAAGGCTCCACCGGGTTGCCGGTAAAATCCTTCGGGTCCAGAATGTATTTTACCTCCACCGGTTCGCCAGCCCGGCGGGAGACGCTTGCAGCATTGTGGCACAGCACCTCGTATACGCCGCTGCCCACCGTGCCAAAGCCCAGAATTGCAATTTTAGCCATACTCTCTTTCCCTCGTTTCCTGTTTTGTTACAGGTTATACCCGCAGCGCACACTCACGACCATACGCTGGCGCGAAAGCTTCTCGGTCAGTTCCTCCGGGGACATCTGCATGGTATCGGTACGGATGGTGACCGCCACCAGCGCAGCCCCGTTTTCCGGGGTGGACTGGTTGATGGTCACGATGCTGGCACCTGCGGCGCTGATGCCGGCCAGAAGGCTTTGCAGCGCACCGGTCTCGTCCCGCAGGGTGGCCATGACCGTGATGACCTCACGGCCGTTCTCGGAATCAAAGATACAATCCTTATACTTATAAAATGCACTGCGCGAAAGCTCTACGGCGCGGGTCGCAGCCGAAATGCTGCGGGCTTCGCCGCTGGCCAGCAGCTCCTTGGCGCGTACCACCTTGAGAAAAACCTCCGGCAGTACCTGCGCATCCACCAGATAAAAACGGCGTTCCAACTTGTTCACCTCTCAAACACAAGTGTTCTTGTAGAAAATATAATAGCATCCGAACCCCTGCAATGCAAGTGCCCGGATGCTATTTTGTCACTTTGTCCAGTTTTGTCTTGTGAAGTGCGCCCTGTCCTTGCCGGATTTTTCAGCAAAGGGGTGAAAAAGTACGATTTTTGTCCTTATTCCGTGTCCAGTGCGCTGGTATCGGTGGGGATGACCGGCTGGGTAGGCACAGCATCGTCTGTGTTCTCGGCAGGGGCAGCAGCCTGCGGTGCGGCATGGGAATAGGTGCAGGTATCGGGCAGGTCATCGGCACGGTAGTAGCCCACGGCAGTGCTCGGGCAGCCTGCACCGGCCAGCAATCCGCTCTGGGTGCAGTAACGGCGCTCCACCACGCCTGCGGAGGTGGGGAATGCCTTATAGGGCAGGTCTGCCTGTGCCTGCTCCATCAGTGCCTTCCACGCCATAACACAGGTGCGGGTCTTGGCCTGCTGCTTGGACAGAGTCTTGGTCATATCGTAAGGTGCATCATATCCCCACCACACAGCGGTGACATAGTAGGGCGTGCCGCCCACGAACCACAGATCCTTTTCGTCGCTGGCAGTACCGGTCTTGCCAAAGGCCTCCATGCCGTTGGAGTTGGGGTAGCGGCCGCTGGCAGTACCTACGCTGGAGAACAGAACATTCTTCAGCAGACGGTTCATGACATAAGCGGTATCGGGGGTCAGTGCCTGATAGCTGGTGGCGTTGTTTTCCAGATAGATGTTGCCGTCCCGGTCCAGCACACGGGTGTACAGGTGCGGGGTGGTGTACTCGCCATCATAGAAGATCTGGAAGGCCGCGGCCAGTGCCATGGGGGTAACGCCCTTGGTTTGGCTGCCCATGACCATCTGCGCCAGACCCACATCGTTGGTGGGGTCCAGCGTATTCAGCTGCAGGGTGTTGTAGACGAAGTTGAAGATATTGCTTGCGCCCACAAGGTCGCCCACGCGGACTGCGATGGTATTCAGCGAGCGGGCAAGGCCGTTCCACAGCGGGAGATCGCTGCCATCGCCGTAGTTGCCGCCGTAGTTGCGCGGCCAGCTGCGCCATGCGTTGGGGTAAGCGCGGAGCTGCTTGTCGGAGAGGCCCATCAGGCCGTTCTTGCGGCAGTAGTCCTCGTCCCGGATGATCATATCCTGCTTCTGGTACAGGGGGGAGTTGTTGAGCATGGTGGACCAGTTGACCAGACCGTACTCGATGCCCAGTGCATAGGCGCCGATGGGCTTGATGGTAGAGCCTGTCTGCCGTTCCACGTTGTAAGCACGGTTCAGGGCAAGGCTCTTGGTCTTTTCGCCCAAGCCGCCCGCAATAGCCAGCACGTTGCCGTCATAGTCCAGCGTGACCATAGCAGCCTGCGTGCGCACGTTGCGGTAATAGTAGACGGTGCCATCCTCGCCGGTGCGGGTCTTGGGGGTACCGTCTTCGTTGAACACCTGCACATCATCGTCCGAAATAGAGGTGACCTCTTCCTCATGCCAGCCCGCCGGGAAGTAGGCATCGTCGGTGTTCAGCATCAGGTTTTCCATCTGGGACTGCAGCTTGGTGTTGACAGTGGCTTCAATGGTAAAGCCGCCGGTGTAGAGCAGCTTCTGTGCCTCGGACTCGCTGATGCCCTCCTTGGTCATGATGTCCTGCACGACCTCGTTGAACAGTGCATCGGTGAAGTAGGAGGTGACGGTGCTGGGCTTTTTGCCGCTGTCTTCTTCGGCCAGCACAAGGGGCTGTGCAGCGCCGTTGCGGTAGTCCTCCTCGCTGATCACACCCTGCTGCCACATATTGTACATGATGAAGTTGCGGCGGTGGATCAGATTTTCGGGGTTCGTATAGGGGTTATAGTTGGTGGGGTTTTTGGTAATAGAGGCAATGGTAGCGCACTCCCACAGGCTCAGCTGGCTGACGTCCTTGTTGAAGTACTCGTTGGCCGCCGTCTGCACACCCTGAATGGTGCCGGTAAAGCTGATGGTGTTCAGGTAAGCCTCCAGAATGGTCTCCTTGGAGTAGCTGCGGCTCAGGCAGAGGGCGCGGTAGATCTCGCGCACCTTGCGCAATGCGCCATCGATACCGCTGGCGCTGTTGTCATCGGTCAGGTTCTTGATGAGCTGCTGTTCCAGTGTGGATGCGCCCTGCTTGGAGCTGTAAATGGGCAGCAGATACTCGTTGATCATTGCACCGATGGTGCGCTTGAAGTTGACGCCGGGCTCTGAGTAGAAGTCCTTATCCTCGGTGCAGATGAAGGCATACTGCAAATTGGAGGGGATTTGCTCAAGGTCTGCCCATACGCGGTGGCTGTTGGAGGAGCGCAGGGTGGCATACTCCACCTGTGCGCCGGTATCCGGGTCGGTAGCTACCACCATACTGGACTGGCTCAGCTGAATGTTGTCCAAGTCCAGCAGGTCACCGTCGTTGGCAGTAGCCTGCACCACATAGAACACCATGCCCACGGCCACCACGCTGCCCAGCATGATGCCAAGGCAGAGCACCGTAGCGACGGTGCGGCCAATGAACCGCAGAATGGGATGCTTGCTCTTTTCCTTTGGCGGCTTGGGGCTTTTGGGTGCCTTGGGCGCGCGGGTACGGTTTTCCACTGCGGGGCGTGCTTCGCGGCGGCTCTGGGAAACATTGACCTTACGTCCCACCGGGCGGGCAGGCTGCTCCTCGCCGCCCCGGTGGATCTTTCTCATCTCATTGTTGGAGATAGGGATCGCCTCCTGACATTTCAAGACTGTTGCCGGGCATAGCTGCACCGGGCTTTATCAACAACGTTTGTGACACGAAATTTCAAACTGCAATACCATATTATAGCACGCAAGCCCCAGCCGGGCAAGAACCAATCTTTGCGCGCTGAGCAGATATAAATAGTATAACACACTCTCTTGTGGAAAGTACAGTATCTGCGTGTGAAAATTGTCTGCTATCCGCCAAAACGGGGCATACTTACCGGGGAAGGGAGTGTTTTTTATGCGCAAGCTGTCTGTCTGCCTGTTCTACGGGCTTTGCGTATTCACCATTGTATTCAGTCTGTTCTGGATGGCGCTGCCAAAGCTGCCGCTGTCTCAAAGCCCCGCCGGGTCTGAGACCGACCCCGCCTCTCCCCTGAGCCTTGCCGCGCAGGCAGTGCCCCAGACGGACACCGCCCGCTACTGCCTGCAAGACAGCGGCGGGCGGGTGGCGGTGTATACCTGCCGCGCCGACGGCACCCCGGGCACCCTGATCCGCGTGACCGGCATCTACACCAATCTTCTGCCCGAAAACGACGCCTTACGCATCAAGCGCGGAATCGTGGTCAACAGCCCCCGGGAACTGGACCTGCTGCTGGAGGATCTGGGGGAATAAGTATAAGAGGCCGCTGCAAACGATGTGCAGCGGCCTCTGTTATAAATATGACTTACGCTTCCATTTCTTCCAGCGGCACAAGGTACTCCTTGCGGCACTGCTCGTACTCCAGCATATAGTCCTTGCTGGGGTTGTGGTGCATAATGCTTTTCAGGGTGTGGGAGTCGTAGTCCTCGCCGGCTTCCATGCCCACCATGCGCACTGCAATGTTGGAGCAGTGGTCGGAGATACGCTCAGCGTTGTTCAGCACATCAAGGAACACCACGCCAGTGTCGATGGAGCAGATCCCGTCCTTCAGACGGAGGATGTGCTGGTCGCGCAGACGCTCCACCATCACATCAATGATCTCCTCCAGCGGCTCCACCTGTGCAGCCTTCTGAACATCATCGTTTTCAAAGGCCTCGTCCGTCAGAACCAGAATGCGCTCCAATGCGGCATCCAGCAATTGCAGTTCCTTTTTGGCGCTCTCGCTGAAGCTGGCTTCCTTGTCGTACAGCTCCTCGGCCTTTTCCATGATGTTCACGGCATAGTCGCCAATGCGCTCGAACTCGGTAACAAAGTTCAGCAGCTCGGTCACCGCGTGGCTTTCGTCGTCGCCCAGCTCCTGATCGGTCAGTTTGATCAGGTAGTTGGTGATCTCCACCTCCATGCGGTCGATCAGGTTCTCGCGCACCTTAATGGCGCTCACGGTCTCCTCGTCCATCTTCAAAAGCAGCGGCGCGGCCAGACCCACGTTGCGGGCGGCGCGGCGGGACATCTTGATCACCGCATTCTTCGCCTGCTGCAAGGCCACTGCCGGGCTCTTGTACAGACGCTCGTCCAGCACCGGCATGCTCAGCTCCTGTGCTTCCTCCATGCTACTGGGCACCGTGAGCATCGCCAAGCGGCTCAGCACTCCGCTGCAAGGCAGGAACAGCAGCATGGCGCATACGCTGGACAAGGTATGGATGTTTGCAATGGAGCTCTTGTTCATCACATCGCCCCACATGGGGATGCCGATGGTGAACTGCACCGCATAGATCAGCGCCAGCAGGATCACGCTGCCGATGACGTTGAAGTACAGGTGGATGAGCGCTGCCCGCTTACCATCCTTGGAGGAACCGCCGATGGTGAGCAGCGGGGTGAACGCCGTACCGATATGCGCACCCAGAATGATGGGAATGGCAGAGCTGAAGGTGACAAGCCCTGTGCTGGACAGTGCCTGCAGAATACCCACCGAAGCGGAGGAGGACTGGATGATCACGGTGACCACCACGCCCACCAGAACGCCCAGAATGGGGTTGGTCATGGTGACGAACAGATTCTGAAAGACGGCGCTCTCCCGCAGGGGAGCAACGCCGGTATCCATCAGGCTCATGCCGGTAAACAGAATGCCGAAGCCCAGCATGATCTGACCGATATTCTTCTTTTTGGCATTGCGCAGGAACACATAAAAAATGCAGCCAATAAACGCCACCACAGGGGCAAAGGTCTTGGGCTGGATCAAGGTCAGCCACAGGCTGTCGCCTGAGATATCCGCCATGCGGATCAACTGACCTGTTACCGTAGTACCAATATTTGCACCCATGATCACGCCTACCGACTGCGTCAGTGTCATGATACCGGAGTTGACAAGACCGACACAAATAACCACCGTACCAGCCGACGACTGGATGACGCCGGTGATCAGTGTGCCGAAGATCACGCCTTTGATGGTAGAGGAGGTAAGCTTTTGCAATACGCCCTGCATCTTGCCGCCTGCCAGCTTTTCCAGACCGGCGCCCATGATGGACATGCCGTACAGGAACAACGCAACGCCGCCCAGCAGAGAGGTAATGTGTGTGATATCCATAACGATACTCCTAATATGAAACTTCCCTTTTTATCCTTTACAGCACACAGCCGCCGGAACCTTGCACGCGCAACGCCTGCCCTGTTCCGGAAGCCGCTTACTTTTATTATACCATCAAAGGGGGCGTCTCAACAAGGTTTATTTTACAGGAAAGTTACTTTTTTTACACATTCCGCAACATATTTCCGGGCGGCAAACAAAAAGATTTCCGTTATTTTACATACATTTTACATTCAGCTTTCCCAGATGCGATATGCCGCCGCTTACCCGGCCAGCTCTTCCATGGCCTCCCGCACTGTGTCGGCCGAAAACAGGAACACACCACTGCCGGTGTATACCTCCACATGATTGCCCACATAACGCAACTCAAAATCCTTCATGGTGTTTCCCTCCTGTGTTTCTGTTTTGTTCCGGGGCTTTCCCGGTGAACACAGTATCGCATAATTCAGATACCATAAAAAGGACTTTCAAAGATTTTTGCGGATTTTTTTGCAATTTCAAGACGATTTTCGTACAGCTCGGCAGATTGTTCGGGTGTGTAATTAGCCGTACTTCTGTGGGAGCCGACATTGAAAAAGGTAAGATGACTCAGCTTTTCCGTTCTGTTTTCGGAAAGACTGCAAATTGTGTCAAATGAATCCACACCTCTCGAAAATCCTGTTGCCGACGCATTTTTGCAGCAGTAGTTTTCCTGTGTAAGCTCTTTTGCAGATATCGAAATTTTGTTGAATAATTTTGAATTTTTTGTAAGAACGGGAATGAAAATTTCATTAAGCTGAAAACACAGTTGCTTCGACATCTTTGCTTCTGCCGAAATATTCAGACTGTTGTTCATTGCATACGGCAACAGTGCAACAACGAATGCGTCGGCACTTTCGGTCAGATAGTCAGCATACTTTGTATCAACATCAAACCAGAGAGTGTAGGAAGGCTTTCCGTTTTCGCTGATTTTTGAACAGAGTCTGGCACGATTATCAAGTTTTTCAATTTTCGGTTTGCCGATAATCAATGTTTCCATACTTTTACCCTCAAATTAATCTCTGAAAAACAAATCTCTTGTGTAAACCTTTTCTTTTACACAGTCAAGAACGGAGCTGTATCTGTTTGCAACGATTACATCCGATTTTGTGACGAACTTTTCAAAGTCGTTTTCAACGCCAAAGCCCTCGAATAAATCGACTTTAAGTGTCGGTTCGTAGATAATTAACTCGATGCCGTTATTTTTCAAAAGCTCCATAACGCTCTGAATTGAGCTTTGTCTGAAGTTATCGGAATTTGACTTCATTGTAAGGCGGTAAATTCCGACAGCTTTTGGATTTTTATTCATTATCTGTGATGTAATAAATTCTTTTCTTGTCTTGTTAGATGTTACAACAGCGCTGATTATGTCATTCGGAACATCCGAAAAATTGGCCTTGAGCTGTTTTGTGTCCTTTGGCAGACAGTAACCGCCGTAGCCAAAGGAGGGATTGTTGTAGTGATTTCCGATTCTCGGATCAAGACACACACCGTCAATGATACTTTTAGTGTTAAGGTTCTTCATTTCGGCATATGTGTCAAGCTCGTTGAAAAAGCTGACACGCATTGCAAGGTATGTATTTGCAAAAAGCTTGACCGCCTCTGCCTCTGTGTAGTCCATAAAGAGAGTGTCTAT
>ERZ1026944.362-NODE-362-length-19822-cov-7.139323_pt1 | contig 19822 bp, 18 predicted proteins | sample MGYA00519569_ERZ1026944 | MGnify/ENA primary metagenome ERZ1026944 (study PRJEB26926, sample SAMN06164618) | human gut metagenome | biome: ENVO:00009003; feature: ENVO:2100002; material: ENVO:00002003 | host: Homo sapiens | place: USA | collected 2012 ... | reverse complement strand
GTTGTTGACAAGGAAGCGACCGCAACGCAAAAGGGCTCCAAGCATGAGGAGTGCAAGGTTTGCGGCTACAAGAAGTCGGCAGTTGAGATTCCGGCTACGGGAACACCGTCTGAGCCAGGCAAGCCGACAGGTCCGGATTTTCCGCAGACCGGTGACAACAGTGATATGATCCTCTGGATTGCACTGCTGTATATCAGCGGCGGTGTTCTGACAGGTGTAATGGTATTTGATAAAAGGAAAAGACATTCCGTCAAATAATCAAAGATAAGTAACAATTAACGATCCATCACGTAAACATCACAATTACGGCACAGAAGGCATAAAAACCGCTGTGCCGTATTTCTTTTCTTGGCGACTGTTTTTGAGAAATAAGCAATTTCTCGGGCATAACCCAACATTTTTTTGCCGGATTCCATGTATACTGTGTATATCAGTGTATATCACACTTATGCACTTTTTCATTTTTACCCCGGCAAGCGGATACACGGATATCAACAGAGTTTGGCACAACAAATAACTCAACCGACGCAGAACCAGATAATGAGGATGAGTTAGACGAATTGCTAAATTCATCATATATATCCTTCCGGACTCCTCAACAAACAATAAAATCCATGTGTTTGCAATCAGGCAAATGCATGGATTTTTTATATTGTGTTTTGAAAAATGTATCTTTGGGAATATAGAGAAACGAAGTTGATAAAATAATGAAAACGGGATATAATTAGGTTGTAAGGAAAGTAAGGAATACATTACCGGAGAATGGAGGGTTTTATATGGAATTAGCTAAAGTAACATCAAAAGGTCAGGTTACCATACCTATTGAAATCAGAAAAAAACTTGGAATTAAGAATGGCGATAAGATATTGTTTGTTGAGGAGTCTGGAAGAATATATATGATGAATTCTTCAATGGACGCATTTCGGGAAGCCCAGAAAGCATTTGCAGGAGAGGCAGAAAGACTTGGACTTAAGAATGATGACGATGTAATGGCAATGATAAAAGAATTAAGGGAAGAAAGCGTGGTAAAATAGATGAGAATTATGCTTGATACAAATGTGCTGATATCAGGGATGTAAAGGATTATCCGGTTCTTTACACGGCGATTATTGAAGATGTTGATATTCTTGTAACAGGAGATAAGGATTTTTCGGATATAGAAATTGAGAAGCCTGAGATTATGTCTCCCACACAGTTTATAGAGAGATTTTTATAGGAACCTCAGTTTTTAATACTTAAAAATTGGGAGAAGAGTTCAAGTTGAAAATCAGTTTGCAATTGGGACAATAGCATAACTGAGTTGGGCACAGTTTTTGGAGGAATAAATGGCAATAATAAATAAAGAAGAACTTTTGGAACAGCTTTGACAAAGTTATTATCTACTATGACAATGGGCAGATTGAACTCACCAAAATCCTTACATCGGTATTCAGTACATTATATACCCATGTAGAATTCCGCAAAGTAAAACCTGTGGACTATAAGTTATTCCAAATTGCTGATCTCATTTGTACGATAGAACTTCCTGCAGAAAAGGCAGAAACTAATTCACTTACTAATTCTGAATTGGATTTCTTTGATAATATCAGAGATTAAAAAAAACTACCTAAAGCATTTGAAACGAAAATCTCTATGAAACCGTGGCTTTTTGAATAAAAGTATGTAACCTCAAGGAATTACAGATTGAAACGTTAAACATTTTATGCTAGAATGAAATTCAAATGGGCATACATCGTAATTTATAATAATTAGAATGAAATAAAGCCCCATAAACAGGAGGTTTTAAGCTATAATGGAACAGTATAAGCAGGAATTTATCGAATTTATGGTAGATTGTAAAGTCCTCAAATTCGGTGATTTTGTAACCAAGAGCGGAAGAAAGACACCTTTCTTCATCAATACTGGATTTTACAGAACAGGTGCACAGCTTAAGAAACTTGGCGAATATTATGCAGAAGCTATTAATAACAAGTACGGAACAGATTTTGATATTCTGTTCGGACCTGCATATAAGGGTATACCGCTTTCGGTTACCACAGCTATAGCACTTAACGATAAATATGGGGCAGATATAGGATACTGTTCTAACCGTAAAGAAATAAAAGACCACGGCGATAAGGGAATCCTTCTCGGAAGCCCTATCAAGGATGGCGATAAGATTGTAATAATAGAAGATGTAACAACAGCAGGAACATCAATAAATGAGACTCTCCCTATCATCAAAGCACAGGGTAACGTTAATGTTGCAGGACTTGTTGTATCCGTTGACAGAATGGAAAGAGGTCAGGGTACCAAGAGTGCACTTACAGAGATAGAAGAGAATTACGGAATCAGGACAACTGCGATTGCTACAATGGCAGATGTTGTAGAACATTTATATAACAGACCTTATAAGGGTGAAGTTATAATAGACGATGCACTTAAAGCTGCTATTGATGATTATTACAAGCAGTATGGTGTAAATTAAATAGAAGAGGATTTAATTAATGTCAAAGCATAAGTATAAGTTTACCAATAAGAAGCATAGTGTAGGTGGCGTTGTTGCTACGATTATGGCTGTAGCTGCTATTGTACTGATTGTTTTTTCAATTGTCCTCTCATTTAAGGCAAGAGGCGAAGGCGGGGAAATAGTCGGTTCCCTGGCATTGATGGCACTTGCCTTTTCTGTATTTGGACTGATTATCGGTTTACTTAGTTACAGGGAATTTGACAGATATTATACCTTTTCATTGATAGGAAGCCTGATTAATGGTATTATAATAGTACTTTTAATAATGTTATTATTTGTAGGAATTTAAGCGAGGTAAGAAAATGGCTAAAGTAGGAATTGTCATGGGAAGTGACTCAGACCTTGAGGTTATGAGCAAAGCAGCGGAAATGCTTGAAAAGTTTGGTATTGATTATGAGCTGACTGTTATTTCAGCACATCGTATGCCTGACGTATTTTTTGATTATGCAAAGACAGCAGAGGAAAAAGGTTTTAAGGTTATAATTGCAGGAGCCGGTGGAGCAGCACATCTTCCGGGTATGTGTGCGGCAATTTTCCCAATGCCTGTTATTGGTATTCCAATCCATACCAAATCTCTTGGCGGAGTTGATTCTTTATATTCAATAGTACAGATGCCAAGCGGAATCCCTGTTGCAACTGTTGCAATTAACGGAGGAGCTAATGCGGGAATTCTTGCAGCTAAGATTCTTGCAACAAGTGATGACGAACTTCTTAACAGAATCAAAGCATATAAAGATGAATTAAAAGACGGCGTTATGAAGAAAAAAGACAAAATCGAAAAAGTCGGATATAAAAAATACATGGAGGAAAAATAAAAATGGATTACAAGAAAGCGGGCGTTGATATTGAAGCCGGATATAAGTCGGTTGAATTAATGAAAGAACATGTTAAAAGCACAATGAGACCGGAGGTACTCGGTGGTATCGGTGGATTTTCAGGTGCGTTCTCAATGGCAGCAATCAAAGACATGGAGGACCCTGTGCTTTTATCCGGAACAGACGGATGCGGAACCAAGGTTAAACTTGCTTTCCTTATGGACAAGCATGACACAATCGGTATTGATTGTGTTGCCATGTGCGTTAATGACGTTGCATGTGCAGGCGGTGAACCTTTATTTTTCCTTGATTATATAGCATGTGGAAAAAACATTCCTGAGAAAATCGCAACAATCGTTAAAGGTGTTGCGGACGGTTGTAAATTATCCGGATGTGCACTTGTCGGTGGAGAAACAGCAGAACATCCCGGACTTATGCCTGAGGACGAATATGACCTTGCAGGATTTTCTGTAGGTGTATGTGACAGAAAGAACCTTATTACAGGAGAAAATATCAAGCCGGGAGATACACTTGTTGCAATCAAATCTTCAGGTGTACACAGCAATGGTTTTTCACTTGTAAGAAAAGTTTTTGATATGACAAAAGAATCCCTTGATACATATTATGATGAACTCGGAACAACTCTCGGTGATGCTTTACTTAAACCAACAATTATTTATGTCAAGGCACTTAAAGCAGTTAAGGATGCCGGAGTAACCATTAAGGGCTGCAGCCACATCACAGGCGGCGGTTTTTATGAGAACATTCCAAGAATGCTTCCTGACGGAATAAGAGCCGAAGTTAAAAAAGACAGCTACGAAGTACCTGCATTATTTAAACTTATGGCTAAGAAAGGCAATATTGACGAACATATGATGTATAATACATTCAATATGGGTGTCGGCATGATTCTTGCAGTTGACCCTGCTGATGCAGATAAGACCATAGAAGCAATCAAGTCTGCCGGAGAAGATGCATTTGTAATAGGACAGACAGTTGCAGGCGAAAAAGGTGTAACATTATGTTAAGAGTAGTTGTACTTGTTTCAGGTGGCGGAACCAATCTTCAGGCTATTCTTGATGCCATGGATAACGGTAAGATTAAGAATGCGGAAGTTGTGGGCGTAATCAGTAATAATGCCAATGCCTATGCACTTACAAGAGCTGAGGAGCACAATATTCCAAATGAATGTATATCACCTAAGAATTATGAAAACAGGGATGTGTTTAATGATGCACTGCTTGAAGGTGTATCAAAATACAATCCGGATTTAATTGTTCTTGCAGGTTTTCTTGTGGCAATCCCTGAGAAAATGGTTAAAGCATTTCCTGAGAAAATCATTAATATCCACCCATCACTTATCCCTTCTTTTTGTGGAAAAGGATATTATGGACTTAAGGTACATGAAGCCGCTTTGCAAAGAGGCGTGAAAGTTACAGGAGCAACCGTGCATTATGTTGATGAAGGAACGGATACCGGTAAAATTATCTTCCAGAAACCTGTAATGATAGAGGACGGGGATACACCTGAGATTCTTCAGAAAAGAGTTATGGAACAGGCAGAATGGATTATTTTACCTGAAGCAATAAATATGATTGCAAACAGATAACTGAAAGGATAACGTACTATGAAAATATTGATTGTAGGCAGCGGCGGAAGAGAGCATGCAATTGCTTACGCATGCAGTAAAAGCCCTAAAGTAGATAAAATATACTGTGCACCGGGTAATGCCGGAATTTCGGAACTTGCGGAATGCGTTCCAATTTCAGCCATGGAATTTGACAGACTTGCAGATTTCGCAGCAGAAAAAGAAATCGACCTTACCGTAATCGGAATGGATGACCCACTTGTAGGCGGCATTGTTGACTTGTTTGAAACGAGAGGTTTAAGAGTATTCGGACCTCGTAAGAATGCGGCTATTCTTGAAGGTTCCAAGGCATTTTCAAAGGACCTTATGAAAAAATACAATATTCCTACGGCTGCTTATGAGACATTTACTTCTGCGGACGATGCCAAGAAATATCTTGAGACTTCGGAATATCCTATAGTCCTTAAGGCTGACGGACTTGCACTTGGTAAAGGTGTTCTTATCTGCAATACCAAGGAAGAGGCATTGGCAGGCGTTGATGAGCTTATGCTTGACAAGAAGTTTGGCGATGCCGGTAATACCATTGTTATAGAAGAATTTATGACAGGAAGGGAAGTATCCGTACTTTCTTTCGTTGACGGCAATACAATTAAAATAATGTCATCAGCCCAGGACCATAAGAGGGCAAAAGATGGTGACGAGGGTCTTAACACAGGTGGAATGGGTAACTTTTCACCAAGTCCTTTTTATACAGAAGAAGTTGATGATTTTTGCAAAAAATACATATATCAGGCAACCGTTGATGCAATGAAAGCAGAAGGCAGGGAATTTAAAGGCGTTATTTTCTTCGGACTTATGCTTACACCTAAGGGACCAAAAGTTCTTGAATACAATGCACGTTTTGGCGACCCTGAAGCACAGGTTGTTCTTCCAAGGCTTAAAAATGACATTATTGATGTTTTTAATGCCTGCATTGATGGAACACTTGATAAGATTGACCTTCAGTTTGAAGACAAAGCCTGTGTATGCGTTATCCTTGCCAGTGACGGATATCCTCTTGCATACGAAAAAGGCAAGAGGATAACAGGTCTTGATAATTTCAAAGGCAAAGACGGTTATTACTGTTTCCATGCCGGAACAAAGTTTGATGACAACGGCAACATTGTGACTAACGGCGGACGAGTTCTCGGAATTACCGCAAAAGGCGATACACTCAAAGAAGCAAGAGCCAATGCTTACGCTGCAACCGAATGGGTTGATTTTGAAAACAAATATATGCGCCATGATATAGGTAAGGCTATAGAGAATATGGACTAAGGAGTATACTATGACAAAAGTATATATTGACGGAAGCGAGGGTACTACAGGTCTTAGAATCAATGAGCGATTCAAAGGCAGGGATGATATAGAGATTCTTACAATCCCAAGTGAACTTCGTAAGGATGTTAATGAAAGACGAAAATATATAAATGAATCGGACATAACTTTTTTGTGTCTCCCTGATGCGGCTGCAATTGAAGCCGTTTCCCTTGTGGAAAATGAAAATGTTACAATAATAGATGCCTCTACGGCACACAGGACAAGTCCGGGCTGGGCTTACGGATTCCCTGAACTTTCGGAAGAATTCAGGGAAAATATCAGAAATAGCAAGAGAATTGCCAATCCTGGCTGCTATGCTTCAGGATTTATTTCACTTGCTTATCCGCTTGTGAAAATGGGAATAATAGGACCTGATTTTCCGATTTCTGCATTTGCCCTTTCAGGCTACAGCGGGGCAGGCAAAAAGACTATTGCCATATATGAATCGGATGAGAAGACTGTGGAAATGAATGCTCCAAGAGAGTATGCACTTACGCAGAAACATAAACATCTAAAAGAAATGAAAGCAATTACAGGACTTTCAAGGGAACCTCTTTTTACCCCTATCGTAGACGATTATTACAGCGGAATGATTGTCAATATCCCGCTTTATGTGGATATGATAGGCATGAAGCCTGAGGAACTTCAGAAAGTATTTGCAGATTTCTACAAGGGTGAGAAATTTATCAATGTAAAACCTTTCGATGCACAGACAGAAGAACTTAATGGTTTTATGGCAGCCAACTCATGTTCCGGATGGGACGGAATGGAAATATACATTTGCGGTAATGATGACAGAATCCTTCTTTCATCACGTTTTGACAACCTTGGAAAAGGTGCGTCAGGTGCTGCGATACAGTGTATGAACATTGTGCTTGGCTGTGATGAAGCAAAGGGTTTGAATCTGTAATTTCACAGAATATTCACAAAAAATACAATATCTGGAAGTGCCCTTAGGTTGACCTTGAGGGCATTTCTTTTTATAATGTAAATAAATAATATTTGACAGGATAAAGTAATGAGCAATACAAAGAAAATTTATAAAAAAATAGTATGTCTCCTTACTGCAGTTGTTTTACTGGTAGGAGGTATCGTTGGAAAAAATATATACGATATTATGGCAGATACCTCATTTGAACAGACACTTAAGTCTTTTCCGGAATCATACAGACCTTACATACAGGCACTGCATGATAAACATCCTAACTGGACTTTTGAAGCGTTCAATACAGGACTTGACTGGAATGAAGTGCTTAAGAACGAGGCACTGTTAAAAAGAAAACTTGTTCCGGCAGCAGGACACAGTATGTCATTAGGACTGGCAGACCTGAAGTCTAACGGCAAATGGGCGTGGTATCAGACACCGACAGCCTGGAAAGCTTATGATGATGTAGCGGGTGCGTATAACTACTCCGCCAATAACTGGGTAAGCTTTGATACGGGATACTGGAATCAAGCATCAACGTCAGCTATTTCATACATTATGGATCCAAGAAACTGGCTTAACGAGAGTTATATATATATGTTTGAAAAGTTAAGTTATGACGGCAATCATGATACGGTTGAGCTTGTTAATTCCACGCTTCACGGAACATTTATGTATAATGCAAAATGTCCCGGTGCACCTAATAATATGACTTATGCCCAGGTAATAGTTGAAGCAGCCAAAAAGTCTAAGGTAAGTGCCATACATCTTGCTGTAAGACTTCGTCAGGAAAAAGGTACAAGCAATGATGAACTTGGTAAAGGTGTGTCAACCAAAGACGGCAGTCATTTTTATCAGGCAAATGGCGACGGCGCGGTATATTATAACTTTTTTAACATAGGAGCTGCGGGAGATGGCAAGCAGACCGTTATTAATAACGGAGGCAAGGAAGCGAAGGCTGAAGGCTGGACAAGCCCATATCTTGCAATAATGGGCGGTGCCGTTAAAGTATATACAGGTTACATAGGAATAGGCCAGGATACAATATATTTTGAAATGTTCAGTGTGGTCAATCCTAAATATTATTACTGGAAGCAGTATGCACAGAATCTTACCGCAACACTGACTGAAGGCAGTAAGATATATGAGACTTATAAGAATGCAGGACTTCTTAATTCGTCATTTGTATTCAGAATCCCTGTATATAAAAATATGCCTTCATCATGTAAAAAGCCGGCTTCACCTTCAGGTGATGAAAGAACAACGGCTAATCCTAATACAAGGCTTTCAGGAATAAGCGCAACACTTATAGATATGGACGGAAAGAGCAGTAATGCTAACCTTACACCAAGTTTTAATTCGGAGAGAACGGAATATTCACTGGTTGTTCCGTATAAGGTTTCACAGATCAAATTGTCGGCATCAGCTTATGCCAAGACATCTTCAATATCGGGAACGGGAACACACAGCCTTAAAGTTGGCAATAATGAGTTTAATATTGTCTGTAAATCAGAATATGGTACAACCAAGACTTATAAGGTTAAAGTTACAAGGGCGGAAGGCAGTACATATCTGACATCACTTTCCTCAAGCAAGTCGGGATTTAATGAGACTTTTAAAATGAATACGTATAAATACACCATGAGAGTTGCCAATGATGTTACGTCCTTAGCATTAAATTATAAGACGGAATCGTCAATAGCAATTGTTGAAATGAGAACAGGCAGTACAACAACTGTACTTTCAAACGGAACCACGAGCAATATCAATCTGCCTGTGGGAACTACCAAGGTGTGCATAGATGTATATCCGTCAGCCTCCGACAGAAGTGAGCGTAAGACTTACGAAGTGGATATTACAAGGCTTACCAAAGTAAGCGTTGACTTTAAAGAACTTATACTAAAGGATCAGTATATACATAATTTTGCCGTGGGTGATACAGTGAATACCGCACTTCAAAGACTTAAGGTTACAGGCGGAACGGCACAGATTACCGACAGCTCCGGTAATGTAAAGTCCGGGGACAAGATTATCGGAACAGGCGATATGTTAAGAATACATGATTCAAATGGCGCTTTGTATATGTCAAAGAATATTGTGATATATGGTGATGTCAATGGAGACGGAAAGATAGATATATATGACTTTGCTTATATAAGAAAACTTATAATTAAGAAAACAGGATTATCCGGAATATTCCTTGAAGCAGCAGATATACATAAGGAAAATAAAGGCGTAGACATATATGATTTTGCTGTTATGAGAAGATATATTATTAAAGGAACTGCGATTGAACAGAAATAAAGGAGTAAGTAATGTCTAAAAATAACAAATTAATTAAAATAATGCTGATTGCTTTGCTGTGCATTTCAATATGTTTTACAATATTCTCAAAGCCTGAAAAGACTTATGCATCAGAAGGCACTATTACTGTTAAGGCAAGTGCCGGAGAAGTAATAGCAGGTAATACGATTACCGTGGAAGTTAAATTAAATAATCCTGCGGGAATAACATCGGCAAATTTTGAACTTATATATGATGGTAATATTTTCGCTTATGTCAGTGGCATGGATGGCTCAGGATTCAATGGAGTAATACCTTTTTCAGTTACAGGCGGTGCTACGGAACAGACCGAGTATAAGTGGAATATCACTTTCAAAGCTAACCAGACAGGAACCTGTAATTTTACAATAAAAGGATATCAGTTTATTGATACAGATGTGAATGATTTCAGTCCTGCATGCGGTTCGGCTACCGTTAAGGTAATGGCAGTAGGTTCCGATGATGCCACACTCAGTTCAATCCAGGTAGGAGGGGCTAACTTAAGCCCTGCATTTGCAAAATGGACAGTGGATTATGTATGTTATGTGAACAATTCCGTAACCTCCGTTAATATTGCGGCTACTAGCTCACAGGGTGGAAGAGTGGAGATAGCAGGCAACACAAATAATCTTGCGGTTGGTAATAACTACGTTACAATCACAAGTTATGCTCCTAACGGCAAGGCAATGAAATATAATCTTAATATTTTCAGGCTGGAGCCGCCTACAGATCCACCTACAGAAGCACCAACTGACCCGCCTACAGAGCCGCCTGCAAGCTTCAAAGTAACTATAGATGGCAAAGAATATAACGTATCATCTGAGTTTGATGCCGGCAAAGTGCCTGACGGATTTGAAATAGAGCTTGGTTCATATAACGGAAAAGATGTAATAACCGCAACCGGAAGTGCAACAGGATTTACACTTATGTACCTTGTGGATTCTGAAGGAAACGGAAACTTTTATGTATATGATGGCAAAAATTTTTATCCTTATATTGTAATATCTAATTCTGAAAATACATATTATGTATTTGACAGCCGCAAGGCCGATACATCGATGGCAGGCGAAGAAAAGGATGTAAAAATTAAGGATACGGCCATAAAAGGATATGTTGACGGAGAATATATTTATTTTTACGCAATGAATTCCAATAAAAAGTATTCGTGGTATTCCTACGATACTGTGGAGGGTACAATACAAAGATTGCGTACCACATCCCCTGAAATTATTGAAGATGAGACAACAACACCGGAAGAGACAGCCTCAACTCCGGTAACAGGAAAAAACGATGACGGAGTTTCCTTTAACAATAAAAACATTATTATAATCGGCGGAGCTTTGTTATTGATTGTCATAGCCGGAGCAGTTATATTTTTAATCAGCAAAAAGGAAAAGAAATATAACGGATATAATGAAGAATTTGCCGCAACCGATGAAAAAACACAGGAAGAAGCTACAGCGGAATCAGAGGAAGTATCAAAGGAAACTGAAGAAAAATAAAAAAAGTATTAAATTTAAACGCAGCAGGGCAAAACTATTGCTTTTGCTGCGTTTACTTGTTATAGTATGTATATAACACGGCCAAGGAGTTTAGAATATGATTTTTAGCATTGATTTTAACAGTGATGAGGCAATTTATATCCAGTTATGCCACCAGATTATAATGAGTATTGCCAATGATGATATACATGAAGGTGATTCACTCCCATCAGTGAGACAGATGGCTGAGGATATAGGAATTAATATGCACACTGTTAATAAAGCATATACAATTCTTAAGCAGGAAGGATATATTAAACTGGATAGACGATACGGTGCCGTTATAGCTGTTGATGCCGATAAGATAGAAGCCATGGAATCACTTTCAAGGGATTTGAGGGTATCTATTGCTAAAGCAATGTGTAAGGATATAACATCAGCGGAAATACATGCACTTGTTGACGATATTATAAGTGAATTTGGAATAAAATAAAAAGGAGGGATAACAAATGCTTTGTGAAAAATGTAATAAAAACCAGGCAACATTTCACTATGCGGAGGTAATTAACGGTGTCCGCAGCGAACACCATCTTTGCAGTGAATGTGCGGCTAATACAGACGTAAGTTTTTACAGCAGTATTTTTGAAAACGATGAGAATTTTACCAGACTGATATCTGGAATACTGGGCGGTAAGGCTATTGTGTCAGGCAATGGCGAAAGCGACAAGTCAGTTAATGTGACATGCCCTAACTGCAAGACAACATACGGCGAATTTGTTAAGAATTCAAGGTTCGGATGCCCTGTATGTTACGATATATTCGGACTTCTTATATCCGATAAAATGAAAAAAATTCATGGCAGCAACGTATATATGGGCAAGAAGCCTATGAAATACGGCAAGCCGGAGGAGGAGCCTCTGGAATATGTTGAAAGGGAAGAAGATAACAACCTTGATAGAGAAATAGAGATATTACGAAAAAAACTAAAATCGGCGGTTGAAGAAGAAGATTTTGAAGAAGCAGCCAGATTAAGGGATTTAATAGCTGAACTTAGCAGAAAGGAAGGTAAAAATGCTTAAATGGTATGAACATGAAGAGACTGCCGGGGATATCGTAATCTCAAGCAGAATAAGGCTTGCCAGAAATTTTAACGATTATCTTTTTGCCGACAAAATAAGCGATGAAGATGCTGCTAAGATGATTAATTCGGTTGCAAAAAGGTTTGAGACCGATTATCCCGAAGAGTTCAGATGCCTTTACATGAAAGAGTGCAGCGAATCAGGCCGTAATGCCCTTAAAGAAAAGAGGGTAATAACATCTTATCTTGCAGGCAAAAATAATGGTGCGGTTATTTTATCGGAGGATGAAGGAACTTCTGTTCTTTTAAACGGCGAGGACCATGTAAGGATACAGGTATTATGTAACGGAATGGATATCCAGAGCTGTTTTAAGAAAGCCAATGAAATTGACGATTATATAGACGCACATTTTGATTATGCTTTTGATGAAAAATACGGCTATAAGACAACTTATCCCACCAATACAGGAACCGGAATGAAAGCAGGATACACGCTTCACCTGCCTTCCCTGTCGGATGCCAGAAGACTTAACGATATCAGTGCGGAGCTTGGAAGATTCGGACTAAAATTCAGGACAGTTTATGGTGACGGTCAGAATGGATACGGTAATTTATACCAGATATCCACACAAAAGACCCTTGGACAGGATGAACGTGAGGTTATAAAAGACCTTGATGACATTGTTCTGCAGATTGTCAATCAGGAAAAAGAACAGAGAGAACATTTTTACAAAAAAGACAAGATACAGATGGATGATGAGATTTACAAATCATATGGTGTTTTAAAATATGCAAGAAAACTTTCATTAAAAGATTCCATGGTTCTCATATCGGAACTTATGACAGGCGTATCGTTGGGCGTATTGCAGTTTGCACATAACGGAAGATATAATATCAACGAGCTTATAATGGATATACAGCCTGCAGTTTTAAGACAGAATTCAGGCAAGGCGATGTCTGTAGCAGAGACAGACGTATTAAGAGCAGAATATATAAGAAAATATCTCCCTGAAATAATCTGATTATTTCACAGATAGGAAAGAGGAATATATATATGGAAAGTGGATTTACCAAAAAAGCCGAGACAGCATTGCAGAATGCCGCGGAAGCAGCATTTGAGCTTGGACATGGCTGTGTCGGCTCCGAACATATTCTTATCGGACTTTTAAGAACGGAAGAATGTATTGCCAATGCCGTACTTGTGAATAACGGTGTTGAAGAAAGCAAGGTTGTGGAGCTAATCAAGGAACTTATTGTTCCTGAAAAAAATGTGGGATTGAAAGAACCTGATTCCTATACTCCGAGAGCTGCAAGAATTCTTGAAAATGCAAGAAAAGAAGCAAAAAGGTTCAAATCCGGGCTTATCGGAACGGAACATATTTTTATAGGAATGCTAAAAGAGCAGGACTGCGTTGCAACACGTTTATTGGGAACAATAGGTGTCAAAATCCAGAAAGCCTACATTGATACCGTGGTCGCAATGGGCGAAGACAGCAATAACTATAAAGATGAGGTTTCTTTTAACCGCAAAAATAAAAAGAGCCAGACACCTACGCTTGACCAGTACAGCAGGGATTTAACGGCACTTGCCGAAGAAGGAAAGCTTGACCCTGTTATAGGACGTGAAAGAGAGATTCAGAGAGTTATCCAGATTGGCAGCAGAAGAACCAAAAACAATCCATGCCTTGTAGGAGAACCGGGCGTAGGAAAAACGGCTGTTGTGGAAGGAATTGCAATTAAAATAGCAGAGGGCAATGTTCCTGATACCATAAGAGGCAAGAGACTTCTTACCCTTGACCTTTCAGGAATGGTTGCCGGTTCAAAATATCGTGGTGAATTTGAAGAAAGAATCAAAAAGGTAATAAAGGAAGTGCGCGCAGCCGGCAATGTCATTCTTTTTATAGATGAGCTTCATACCATCATAGGCGCAGGTGGAGCAGAAGGGGCGATTGATGCTTCCAACATACTTAAGCCTTCCCTTGCAAGGGGCGAGGTACAGATTATCGGAGCCACCACTATCGATGAATATCGTAAATATATAGAAAAAGATGCTGCACTTGAACGACGTTTCCAGCCCGTTAATGTGGATGAACCATCGGAAGATGAAGCATACGAGATCCTCAAAGGATTAAAAGAGACTTATGAGACTCATCACGGCGTTACAATAACGGATGGAGCACTTCATTCTGCCGTAAAACTTTCAAAAAGATACATCAATGACAGATTTCTACCTGATAAAGCCATTGACCTCATTGATGAGGCATCTTCAAAGGTAAGACTGGGGGCGTTTATTAAGCCTGAAGAAATAAGCAAAACCGAAGCCGAAATCGAAAAACTTGAGGCTGACAAAGAAGAAGCAATCAAGGCTGAAGCCTATGAAAAAGCCGGAGAAATCAAGAAAAAACAGCTTAAAAAGTATGAAAAACTTGAAAAACTCAATACAAAATGGCAGAACGAGAAAAACAACAGAAACCTTGTGGTAGACGAGGAAAGCATAGCTTTAGTTGTGTCAGACTGGACTAAAATACCTGTCAACAAGCTTTCAATCGGGGAATCAGAGCGCCTGATGAAGCTTGAGGAGACCCTTCACGAACGTGTTGTAGGTCAGGACGAGGCTGTAACCTCTATAGCAAGAGCAATAAGAAGAGGCAGGGTTGGACTTAAAGACCCTAAGAGACCGATTGGCTCATTCCTTTTCCTTGGACCTACCGGTGTCGGCAAAACCGAACTTTCAAAAACACTTGCGGATGCCATGTTCGGAAATGAAAATTCCCTCATAAGAGTTGATATGTCGGAATACATGGAGAAACACAGCGTATCCAAGATGATAGGCTCACCTCCGGGATATGTAGGTTATGAGGAAGGCGGCCAGCTTAGCGAAAAAGTAAGACGTAATCCTTATTCGGTAATTCTTTTTGACGAGATAGAAAAAGCACATCCCGATGTATTCAACGTGCTCCTTCAGATACTGGATGACGGTGTGGTAACGGATTCCTCAGGAAGAAAAGTTGATTTCAAAAATACTATTATCATAATGACAAGCAACGCCGGAGCCGAGAATATCGTTTCACCTAAAAATCTTGGTTTTAACACATCAAAGGATCCTGAGCAGGATTACAAAAACATGAAAAATAAGGTCATGGATGAGGTTAAAAGAATTTTTAAACCGGAATTTCTCAACCGAATCGATGAAATGATTGTTTTCCACATGCTGACCAAAGAAAATGTAGCCCGTATTGTGGACATTATGATGAACTCTATCAATAAACGTATTAAGGAGCAGCTTAATATTACCATTGAACTTTCCGATGCGGCAAAATCTTATATCGTTGACGCAGGATATGATGAAAAATACGGTGCCAGACCGTTAAAGAGAGCACTTCAGCAGAAAGTGGAGGATGAGCTTGCCGAACAGATTTTGGAGGGCAGGATAAAGAGCTCGGATATTGTTTATGTCGACAAAAAAGAAGACAGCGAAAAACTTGTTTTTTCTGTAAAATAGTGTAGAAAAAAAGCAGGAAATATATTATAATACTTTTATTAATAAGTTACTAAATTTAACACACAGGAGGACACAATATGTCTGTAGTAGACGAGTTAATTCACATTGAGGGAGACGGTACGATAAGCTTTGGAAATTATCTTCTGGATACCAAGACCAAGTTGGACAATGTAGAGTACAACGGAGATATTTACAAGGTTAAGACTTTTAAGGAAATTACCAAGCTTGAGAAGAACGGTATGTTTGTTTATGAGTCTGTACCGGGAACAACAGTCCACAACCTTTCAATAAGTGATAACAAAGTAGAACTTAAAGTTGAGGGCGCAGATGACCCGCAGATTACTCTTGAACTTGAACCGGAGACAGAATATGAAGTATTTGTTGACGGCGCTTCAATAGGAAGCATGAAGACCAATATCAGCGGTAAATTAAGTATCAGCGTTGAACTCGCAAGAGAGGGCGTTCCTGTTAAAATTATCAGAAACTAACAGAAGGTGAAGAATGGCTAAGAGCAGAAGTACAGCATTTTTCTGTAAAGAATGCGGCTATGAGACATCTAAATGGATGGGACAGTGTCCGGGCTGCGGACAGTGGAACACGCTTGTGGAGGCTCCTGTAGAGAGTTCTGTTAAGAAAGGAATTTCTGTTCTTACACAGGGTGGACAGGCTGTTCCCGTAAGAGTGTCCCAGATAGATACTGAATCGGAGAACCGTTTTACATCGGGACTTGCGGAACTTGACCGGGTTCTCGGTGGCGGAATCGTGACCGGTTCAATGGTTCTTGTAGGAGGAGATCCGGGAATCGGCAAGTCAACCATTCTTTTACAGGTATGTAAGAATGTATCCGCCGATAGGAAGGTATTATATGTATCCGGCGAGGAGTCTTTGCGACAGATTAAGATGAGAGCTGACAGAATCGGCACGATGCCGGATAATTTTTATCTGCTCTGCGAGACTAATCTTGCTAAGATAAGCGATGCAATCAGAAATTTTGCCCCCGATATGGTAGTTATAGACTCTATCCAGACAATGTACTGCGAGACCAGTGAGTCAGCACCGGGAAGTGTCGGGCAGGTAAGAGAATCCACTAATGTTCTCCTTCAGATTGCCAAAGGACTTTCAATTACAGTTTTTATTGTGGGACATGTTACCAAGGAGGGTGTTGTCGCCGGACCGAGAGTATTGGAACACATGGTAGATACTGTTCTGTATTTTGAAGGTGAGCGAAGTGAGAATTACCGTATCATAAGAGCTGTTAAGAATCGTTTTGGAGCCACCAATGAGATTGGTGTTTTCGAGATGTGCCAGGATGGACTCCGTGAGGTACTTAACCCATCAGAGTTTATGCTGAGCGGCAGGCCGGAGGGCGAGCCGGGTTCTGTGGTTGTATGCCTTATGGAAGGAACAAGACCTATTCTTGTAGAAATACAGGCACTTGTATGCCATACTAATTTCGGACTCCCCAGAAGAACTGCGGCGGGTGCCGATTATAACAGGATGAATTTATTGATGGCTGTGCTTGAGAAAAAAATTGGTCTGCAGTTATCCGGCTGTGACGCTTATCTTAATGTCGCCGGAGGTCTTAAGGTCAGTGAACCAGGATTAGACCTTGGAATTGTGCTTGCAATAATGTCAGGATTTAAGAACAGACCTATAGGCAGCAAAACACTCTGCTTCGGAGAGGTTGGCCTTACAGGAGAAGTAAGAGCCGTAAGTCAGGCAAAACAGCGTGTTCAGGAGGCTGTCAAGCTAGGATATGAAGAATGTATTCTTCCCTATGCCTGTCTTAAATCAATCGGCAAAGAAGACAGGATTAAATTAATTGGAATAAAATCAGTATCCGAATTGAGTAATATCGGACTGTAGGAAAGAGGTATTATTATGGATTTAAAGAAGACTATTAATGAACTTGATGAATCACAGACAAGAGTTGAAAAACACGCATTTGATGTTATTAATTCTTCGGATACATCACTTAACCTTGTTAAGGAAGGAATTACCAATATTAAAGAAATCGTTGATAATATTGGAGAACTGAATGAACTTATCAAGACTTCAACAGAGAATATCAAGAACTTAGAGGAATTTTCCGATACCATTCAGGAATTTGCCACAGCAGTCGGTAAGATTGCAGGAAGAACCAACATCCTTTCCCTTAACGCCAGCATTGAAGCTGCAAGAGCAGGTGAAGCCGGACGTGGATTTGCCGTTGTTGCCAAGGAAGTCGGAGGACTTGCCGCTCAGTCAACCAAATCCTCAAAGGATATTACAGACACAGTCGAGCACGTAAGGGAATTTGCCAAAATAACAGTTGACGCTATGGCTGATATTTACAAACATTCCGTTGAGCAGAATGAAAAGGCAATGCAGATAGAGTCACTCCTCAACAAAATCCTTGACGCTGCTACAGTTGCCAATGACGAATCAAGAGGAATGGAACATGAAATAGCCGTTCAGAGAGACATCGTTAATAATGTCAGGGACAGCCTTGAATCTGATTCAGAAGAATCAGCAGAAAAAGTTGCAGAATAATACAAAGTAGGACACAAAATACGAAAATTAATTTATTTTATGCTTGCAATTATTCCAAATATATGATATAAAATACAAGTGGCGTTTTTACAGCCACTGTATAGGGGTATAGTTCAGCTGGTAGAATATCGGTCTCCAAAACCGCAGGTCGTGGGTTCGAATCCTACTGCCCCTGTTATATCAGACCTCCGTTCACGGAATGTGGACGGAGGTTTTTTTTGTGTAGAGTTGTGGTGCCCCCGTCCGCCTCGTCCCCCGGCCCGGCGCCCTCTCACAAATCTTTTCCAAAAGTGCAGAAAATTAGGAATATTACCGGAACTTCCGGGCAAGCTATTAATAATATTTGCCGGGGAGCTTTTTTTATGGAAAAATATAGTGACAATTTTGAAGAAAATGTAAAATATTTTGGAGAGCTGGTACAGCCTGATAAAAACTTTGACATGATCGTGAAAAAAATTAAAATAGCAGGGAAAAAAGCAACACTTTTTATGATAGACAGCTTTACTAAAGATGAGCTTATGGAAAAACTTCTGGAGTATTTCTCGGATTTGAAAGAAGATGACATACCTGAATCAGCTGATGAAATGGCAGATTTAATCCCATATATCGAGGTGGATGTGGAATACAGCCCTGTTAAATCAATCGTGCCGCTTATGCAGGGAATGGTGGTTATGTTTTTGGAGGGGTTTGATAATGTTTTTCTGATTGACTGCAGGACGTACCCCTCAAGAAGTGTATCGGAGCCATGGAAAAACAGGGTGCTGCGAGGCTCAAGGGACGGTTTTGTGGAATCCATTGCAGGCAATGTGGGCCTTATAAGACGCAGGGTAAGGACTAAAGATTTCAGGGTAGAGGCATTAAGTGCGGGAAGACTTTCAAAAACCGATATTGCTATTGCTTATATTGAGGGACTGGCGGACAAAAAACTCCTTGACAATATTAAGAAACGAATTAAAACCATTAATGTTGATGCGCTTACCATGAATATTGAAAGCCTTGCCGAAACCCTTTTAAAGGGAAGCTATATCAATCCCTTTCCGAAATTCAAATACACGGAAAGACCTGATTCGGCGGCAGCGGCGGTTTTTGACGGCAATATAGTTGTTTTAATCGATAATTCTCCGGCAGTAATGATTCTTCCCACATCTATTTTTGATATAGCTGAAGAAGCGGACGATTATTATTTCCCACCGGTAACGGGAACCTACCTTAAACTGTCGAGATACTGCATAGCTGTTTTTTCACTTATTCTTACGCCGGTGTGGGTGCTGTTATTAAACAATCCCGGAAGTGTGCCGGAATGGCTGAAATTTGTATTGATAGAAGAACATAGTTCAACGGTACCCGTGCTTTTGCAGCTTTTTATATTGGAATTTGCCATTGACGGATTACGTCTCGCTGCGGTGAATACACCGACTCTTTTGTCAACACCGTTAAGTGTAATTGCAGGTATAGTTGTAGGCGAATATGCGGTAAGCTCGGGCTGGTTTGACCCGGAAAGCATGTTATATATGGCATTTGTGTCAATAGGAACGTATACACAGGCAAGTTTTGAAATAGGTTATGCCATTAAATTTTTTAGATTAATAATACTTGTTCTGACATGGTTTTTTAATATCTGGGGATTTACTGCAGGCATTCTGATTTTTATTTTGTGCCTTGTGTTTAACAGAACAATATCTGTCTCTTATACACATCTCCGAGCCCACGA
>ERZ1026944.339-NODE-339-length-20719-cov-21.947638_pt1 | contig 20719 bp, 14 predicted proteins | sample MGYA00519569_ERZ1026944 | MGnify/ENA primary metagenome ERZ1026944 (study PRJEB26926, sample SAMN06164618) | human gut metagenome | biome: ENVO:00009003; feature: ENVO:2100002; material: ENVO:00002003 | host: Homo sapiens | place: USA | collected 2012 ... | reverse complement strand
TAATCGAGTTTAAAAATCAAAAAAATCTTTCCTCAACGAGGAAAGATTTTCAGGTGTATTTTAAACGAACTCGATTAAGAGGCGCACGTCCTCACGCGTTTGTAAAACTGCTGAGGCTCGTTCTAAAAGACGCGATTTTTCGAGGCGTCGGCGGGCTAATGCCCGCAAGTCCGAAGAAAAGCCGTCTTTTAGTCGAGAGCCTCCCGTTGCGAATCTAAAAAATAAAGGCGGAATTGCGTAGGCAATCGCCGCCTCTTCACTACATTTTAAATTTTCGCAACGGGAGGCGGCCTCAGCTGTTTTTCAGGAGGGTGTCGAGCATTGAGTGGATAACCCTGTTGATTTTGTCGACACCGGAACGCTCGATTTTATCCCAGCCGAGGGTGAGCATTACAGAATCGGGCACTGTGCCGAAGCGTATCAATGCCCCCGCGAAGGCGACTGCCATAATTTTATAGGACTCGTCGTCGAACTTTTTATCCAGAATTATTTTCAATGTCGCGGCGAACAATGCATCCGCCTTGCCGAGAACTTTGGAATAGAGTTTTTTGAAAAGCGGAGTGTTGTTGAACTCCTCGCGCGAGACGATTGAAATTATGCTTTTGGAAAGCTCGTTTTTTTCGCTGACCATACCGACGCGCCACGAGATGTAATCGCGCAGGAGGCTGCGAGCCTCGGATTTGGAAGGCGCGAGCAGAAGAGCGTCGAGCCGCTCGTGGAAGGGGGCGGCGCATTTGCAAAAATACTGGGTGATTTGCGAGACGAGCTCGGAATAAAGTTCGTCCTTGCCCTTGAAGTAATAACTGATTGCGGCGATGTTTACGCCCGCGCGTTTTGCGATGTCGCGCGTGCCGACATCTTTGACGGGGGCATTGCCGAACTCGAACAATGCCGCTATCAGGATTTTCGAGGCGGTATCGAGTTTTGCGCCGTCGAGATACTGTTGTATTGCGTTTGCTTTCACTGGGGACAAGGGCTTTTCGGAGTTGGGTTAATTAGTCGCGGAGAAAAAATCAGAGTGTCGGGAGAATGTCGTTCTGTCCGAAATCGGGGTCGGTGCTGCGCCCGCCCTTGTCGGGCTGGGGAGACTGCGAAGAACCGCCGTCCTGCGAATCTGCCGAGTTCCAACCGCCGCCGAGCGACTGGACAAGGGCTACGCACGCCTTGAAGCGGTTGCCGCGCAAGACGATGAGCGCGCGTTCGTTGGTCAGGTGCAAACGCTGGGCGTCGCTGACGGAGAAGTAATCGGTATAGCCCTCGTCATACTGCACGCGCGTCATTTTCTGGACGTCCGCCGAAGCCGCTACAACCTGTGCGCGCTCGTCGTATTCCTCGGCGAGATATTTGATATTGACGAGGGAATCCTCGACTTCCCTGATTGCCGAAAGAACGGTTGAGCGGTAGGATTCGAGCGTTTCCTTATGGGCTGCGAGGGCTACGCGCTTCTGGGCTATGTTCCTGCCCGCCTCGAAAATCGGTATATAGATTTGCGGGCTTACACCCCATGCGAAACTGTGGGCTTCGAGAAGTTTGTCGAGTTTTGCGGCGTTCAAATCGGTGTTCGCGGTTAACGAGATTGTGGGAAAGAATGCCGCCTGCGCCGCGCCTATGCGGGCGTTTGCCGCGTAGACCCTGCGTTCCGCCGCGGCGATGTCGGGGCGGCGTTCGAGGAGTTGGGAAGCGACGGCAACGGGCATTTTCGGGAATGTCTCGTCGAGGGGGTCGATTGAAACGCCGATTTCGCGCGGTGTAGAGCCGATGAGGAGGGCGAGCAGATTCTCGGCAAGGAGTGTCTGGCGTTTGACCGACGCGAGTTGGACGGCGGCGTCGTGCTCCTGCTGGATTGCGCGTTTGAGGTCGATGTTTGTGGAGTAGTCCATTTTGACGCGCTGCTCGACAAGCTTGGTGTCTTCCCTGCGGACTTCGAGTGTGCGCCGCAAAACTTCCGCCTCGGATTTAAGAGTGCGGATTGTGTAGTATGCGGTTGCGACGTTCGCCTGCAAGTTGAGCATCAGGTTTTGGTACTCGCAATACATTGCCTGAGCTGTTGCGACTTCGGATTCGAGCAGGCTTCGGACGCGTCCGAAGAGGTCGAAATCCCAAGTGAGTCCGAAGCCCGCGACCCAATCGTTGTATGTGCCGAGGCTGAACACGGGGTTCTTGGAAGTGCCGACGCGCGAATACGAGCCGTGGGCGTTGATGTGCGGATACAAGTCGCCCTTGTCCATTAGAGCCGCCTCGCGAGCCTGTTCGACGCGGGCGAAGGCGGCGGCGAGGTCGGGGTTGTTTTGGCAACAGCGCGTAAGGAGCGCGTCCAAAACGGGGTCGTTGAAGAGTTTCCACCAATCGCCCTTGGGAAGCGAATCGGCGGGGAGGGCATTTTTCCATGCGCCCTCGTCGCGCGAGAACTGTTCCGCCGAAACGGTGTCGGGCAACTTTACGGATTTTGCGGCGTCTTCGTAATCGGGGCCTACCATACACCCCGAGAGGATTGCCGCAACTGCCAAAACGGAAAATCTTTTCATCGTTATTCCTTAATTGTGGAAGGTTTATAATGCCTTCTGATTACGTAGAAAAATACGGGAGTGAAAATCAGCCCCATCAGTGTGACGCCCAGCATACCGAACATAACGGCGGTGCCGAGCGGCTGGCGCAATTCCGAGCCCGAAGTCATGGAAAATGCGAGGGGGACGACGCCCAAAATGAACGCGAACGATGTCATCAGAATCGGACGGAGTCTGTTTTGCGAAGCGTGCGAAACCGCGCTGACGACTTCCTCGCCCTTCTCCTGACGCTGTTTTGCGAACTCTACAATCAAGATGGCGTTTTTACAAGCCAAGCCGATTAGAACGACCATACCGATTTGCGTCATCAAATTGTTGTCCAAGCCGCGCCACTCGATACCCAAGAGGGCGAATAGAAGAACGAGCGGAACAATCAGGATAATTGTAAGCGGGAGTGTCCAACTTTCATACAATGCCGAAAGAATCAGGAACACGAAGACGACGCAAAGCGCGAAGATGATGATTGATGTATTGCCGACGAGCTTTTCCTGATATGCCAAGTCGGTCCACTCCATGCCCATTCCGTTGGGAAGAGTTTCTTTGGCTACCTGCTCGATGACTTTCATAGCCTCGCCCGTGCTGTATCCCTCGCCGAGGTTGCCCATAATTTCAGCCGCGGGATAGAGGTTGTAGCGGTTGACGGTGTCGGGGCCGATTATGCGCCTGATGTTGGCGACCGAACCGAGCGGGACGTTTTGTCCGCTTAGGCTCTGGACTTTGAGGTTGTAGATGTCGGGAATGTCGTTGCGGTTGCCGCCCTCTGCCTGCATTGAAACGCGGTAGACGCGATTGAGAATGTTGAAGTCGTTGACGTAGACGGAACCGAGATTATACTGCATTGTTTCGAAAATCGAGCCAATTGGGACGTTGAGCTTTTGGGCGCGTTCGCGGTCGATATCGACGTAGAGCTGGGGAGTAGAGATTCGGTATGTAGTGAATGCGAGCGAAATTTCGGGATGTTGGGTCATGGACTTGTAGGCGATTTCGCGCGTGTAGTTTGCGACGTCCTCGATGCCGCGCCCGATTCTGTCCTGAATGTAGCACTTGAAGTCGCCGCCCATACCGATGCCGTTGACGGCGGGCGGGGTGAGCACGAACGAATTCGACTCGGGCACGCCCTTTTTAAGTGCCATATAGGATTCGCCCAAAATCCTGTCGAGCGTGATGCCCTTGGCGAGACGTTCCATTTTGGGCTGCAAGCGGACGAATATCGCGCCCGCGTTGCTGACTTTTGTGAATGTCGCGCCGCTCAAACCCGCGATTGTAGTGACATCCTGAATGCCGTCGAGTTTGGAGAGAACTTCCAACGCCTTGTCGACAGCCTTGCGCGAGTGGTCGAGGGTGACGCCGTCGGGCAGCTGCATTGCGCCGAAGATATAGCCGTTGTCCTGTTTGGGAATGAAACCCTTGGGGACGGTCTGGAACTGGTGCCCCGTCCATACGAGCATTCCGACGTAGACAACCAAAATCATAAACGAGAAGCGCAGCATTCTGCGCACGAATGCGCCGTATTTTTCGGAAGTCCAGAAGAAGCATTTGTTGAAGCCGCGGAAGAACCAGCCGAAGCAGAAGTTCCAGACTCGGGTGAAGAGGTCTTCCCTTTCGCGCCGTTTCATAAATATTGCGCAAAGCGCGGGCGAAAGCGTGAGGGAGACGACTGCCGAGATTATTGTCGATGCCGCGATTGTGAGCGCGAACTGGCGGTAGAACTGTCCCGAGATACCCTCGATGAAGGCGGTCGGAACGAACACCGCGCTGAGCACGAACGCGATTGCTATGAGCGCGCCCTGAACTTGGCTCATTGCCTTCTTTGTTGCCTCGCGGGCGTCGAGGCCGTCGCGCATGTTGCGCTCGACGTTTTCGACGACGACGATTGCGTCGTCGACGACAATACCGATTGCGAGCACCAAGCCGAAAAGCGAAAGGTTGTTAATCGAGAACCCGAACAGCATCATAAAAAAGAATGTGCCCACAAGCGAAACGGGAATCGCGAAAATCGGTATGATTGCCGCGCGCCAATTTTGAAGGAAGACCATCATGACCAAAACGACGAGCAAGACCGCCTCGAAAATCGTGTGGTAGACGGCGTCGATTGACTGCTGAATGTATTCGGTGTTGTCGAGGCTGATGTTGTAGTCGACGCCGACGGGGAAGTCGCGCTTCATCTCTTTGAGGAGGTTGAGAATGTTCTGCGCGGTTTCGATTGCGTTCGAGCCGGGAAGCTGGTATGCCGCCATTGTGACGCAATCCTTGCCGTTGAGTTTGGACTCGTCGGCGTAGGTGTATGCGCCGAGTTCGATTCGCGCGACGTCGCAAAGACGGACGACTTTTCCGTCGGCGTCGTGTTTTACGATGATTTTACCGAACTCTTCGGGGGTAGAAAGTCTGCCCTGTGTGTTGATTGTAAGTTCGTATGCCGCGTCGGGGTTGCCTATCGGCGCCTGATTGAGTTTGCCCGCGGCGACCTGTTTGTTCTGCTCGCGCAAGGCTGCGGCAACCTGCGAGGGCGTCATATTTACGTGCGCGAGTTTGTCGGGGTTGAGCCAAATGCGCATCGAGTATTCGCGCGCGCCGAAAACTTCGATAGAGCCCACGCCGTAGACGCGAGCCAAGCGGTCTTTCATCTGCGTGATTGCGTAGTTTGTGAGGTAGAGCTTGTCGCGGCTGTTGTCGGGCGAGACAAGGCTTATGCACAAAAGCATATCGGGAGAGCGTTTGTTGACGGTTACGCCGTAATTGCGGACTTCTTCGGGAAGGCGCGGGGTGGCGATTGAAACGCGGTTCTGAACCTGCACCTGCGCGATGTCAACGTTTGTGCCGAGCTCGAACGTGACGGTCGTGCGCATTGAGCCGTCCGAATTGCACTGGCTGGACATATAGAGCATTTTTTCGACGCCGTTGATTTCCTGCTCGATGGGGGCGGCGACGGTCTCCATAATGATTTCGGGAGACGCGCCCGCGTACATTGTGTAGACCGAAACACTCGGCGGGACGACGTCGGGATACTGCGCGATTGGCAGCTTGACGTAGCCGACTATGCCCAGCAGCGTTATTACTATCGAGATGACCGTCGCGAAAATCGGGCGGTCGATAAAGAAGTGCGAAAATTTCATTTCGAAACCCTTCCGAGAAAATTATTCGTCCATTTTTGCGGCAATCGGATTTACCGTCCTGCCCGCAATGGCGTTGTGCAAGCCCTTTACGGCAACACGGTCGGTCGGGGCGAGCCCGCTTTCTACGATCCTGAACTTGCCCAAGAGTGCGCCCAATTTGACGGGTTTGTAGACGACTTTGTTGTCTTTGTCCACAACCATGACGTAGCGGTTGACGAGGTCGGTGCCGATTACGTCTTCGCGAACGAGCATTGCGGCGGGATTTGTGGCGGCAAGCATTTTGATTTTCGCGAACATTCCCGATTTCAAAATGTCGTCGGGGTTGGCGATGTCGGCGCGCATTGTGAGGCTCGAAGTGCCGCTTCCCATTTTGTTGTCAAAGTAGGTGACTTTGCCCTCGAAGACTACGCTCGGGTCGGAAAGAAGGTAGAGTTTGGCGACGGGGCCCGTCTTTTTGATTTGGTCGATGCTGCGGAAGAGCCCGAGTTTTTCGTATCTGATGATGTCCTGCTCGCTGGCTTCGAAATACGCCTGAACGACGTCGCTTTTTACGAGTGTGGTAAGCAGGGTGGAATTCGCGTTGACCAAGTTGCCTACGTCCAAGAGGCGTTCGCTTACGCGGCCTGCAAAGGGCGCGCGGATTTTGGTGAATTCAAGGTTGAGTTCCGCGTCGCGCAGCTGGGCTTTTGCGGCCTCCAATGACGCCTTTGCCGAAAGCACTTCCGCGCCGCGGGTTTCGTAGACTTCCTTAGAAACGACTGTCGCCTTATACATTCCCTTCGCGCGTTCGAGGTTGCTGTTTGCAAGCGCGAGGCGCGACTGGATTTCGGCGATGCGCGCTTTGGCGGCGGATACGACGGCCTCGTAGGGGCGTGGGTCGATTTCGAAAAGCAGGTCGCCCTCCTTGACGAGCTGGCCGTCGGTAAAGCATATTTTTTGCAGGTAGCCCGAGACGCGCGCGCGGACTTCTACGGACTCAACCGCGCCGATTTTCGCCGTGAATTCGTCCCAAACCTCGACGGGCTTGACGATGGGGGTTGCCACGTATACGTCTTCGGGCGCGGCTGCGCGCTGCGCCTGTTTTTTTGCGCAGCCCGCGAGTGCGGCGGCGGCGACGATTGCAACTAACAGTGTTTTTGCGTTTTTCATTTTATCTTCGTTTAATTTAAAGGTTTTTCGGGACGAAGCCGCGGCGCGGAAAATATGCGCGGGCGCGGGTTCGGGTTAATCAAAGTTTTTAATCGTGTGATTAAATCTTATGATTGCAACTCTTTTTTTTATTTTTTCGCCGAGTGCGATATGGATTGAAAAACCGCGGGCTTTTTGCAAAGCTTTACGGACGAATGCTAAAAACGTCTCGAAGTGCCGCTGATATCCGGCTTTTGTGGGGCGCAGTTCACACGCAAGATTTTTCAAAACTATTTTCAAAACCACTATGACATTTTTTAGAAACATTTTAAGATTTGTGTCTGCCGCCGTGTTGTGTGCTGCGGCGTTTGCGCAGGGCGTTGAAGGCGCACCGAAGGTAATGCTTGGCATTGACGTCCTCGAAAGTATGGGGTTTGCGCCGATAAAAAACAAGCGCGTCGGGCTTTTGACGCACCCCGCGGGCGTCAACCGTTTCGGGCGAAGCACAATCGACGTGTTGCGCCACGCGAAGGGAGTGAATCTGACCGCGCTCTTCGGCCCCGAGCACGGAATTTACGGCAACGAGAAAGCCGACGTGCCCGTGCTCGACAAAATCGACCGCCGCACGAATCTGCCCGTGTATTCGCTCTACGGCAAGTACCGCAAGCCGACGCCGCAAATGCTTTCGAAAATCGACGTATTGGTTATCGACTTGCAGGACATAGGCTCGCGCTCCTACACATACATCAGTTGTATGTTGCGGGCGATGGAGGCGTGTTTTGAGAACAACAAGGAAGTTGTGGTGCTCGACCGACCCAACCCGCTCGGCGGCGTAAAAGTGGACGGTCCGAAGCTCGACTTGGAATTCAAAAGCTATGTGGGAATGTTCGAGATTCCGTATGTCCACGCCATGACGATTGGCGAGCTTGCACGGTTTGCGAAAAACACGCGCGGGGCTATGGAGATAACTTCGAACTATCAACGCCACGGCAAGCTCACGGTGATTCCGATGAAGGGCTGGAAGCGCACAATGCTCTGGCCCGACACGGGGCTGCGCTGGGTTAAGACAAGCCCCGCGATTCCGAATGTTGCGGCCGTTTTCGGGTATCCGATGACGGGACTGGGCTGCCAGATTGGAGGATTCCAGCACGGCTACGGAACGACGAAGCCGTTCAGGCTTCTGACGTTTTCGGGCAAAAGCCCCGCGGCGATAAAGGCGGCTTTGGACAAATACAAAATCCGCGGGGTGTCGTTTAAAGTCGACAGCGCGAAATCACTCGACGGAAAGAAGAATGTGGCGGGAGTTTATGTTGTGATTACCGACTGGAACGCACTGCGCCCGACCGAGCTTAGTTTGTATTTGATGAAGCTTTCGTGCCAATTTAACAACGGCAACATTTTCAGATACACCGACAAAAATTCGGCGTTGCTTTTCAACAAGCACACGGGCTCGCGCGAGTTGTGGCGGGAGCTTTCGACGAAGGGCGCGTATCTCGATGCGGACTGGTTTGCGAACCGCTGGCAAAGCGACAATGCCGACTTCAAGCGCATTTCGAAAAAATACTATCTCTACAAATAGCGGGGGTTGCCGCGGGTAAAGCGGGTTCGGCCGAAACAATTAAAAGCGCAAAAAAATGCGGAGAAAAATTTTCCTCCGCGTTTTTTGTTTTTGGAAAATCCGAATGTAGCGACGGTTTTGCCGTTTGATAGTATTTGCTAATTTATGGCAGGAATTATTGCAAATTAGCAAGCAGCCAATCCTCCGCGCCGCGCGAAGCCTCGGCGTGCAAAAGCCCTTCGAGCTGCGCGGCGTATTCGGCGAACTCGGCGCGGGCGGCGGGAGCAAGGCAGGTTCGGACATAGGCGGCAATATCTTTCGGGTCGGCGTCGAACTGGATAAACTCGCGCCAAGCGGGCTTTTTAAGCAGAATGTTGGCTATGCCGAGGTAGTCGATTTTTACGAGCATTCGCCCCAAGATGTATGTAAGCGGATTTGCCTTGTAGACAATCGCCCCCGGAACGCCCGCGAGGCAGCAGCAAAGCGACATTGTCCCCGAACTCATCAAAACCGCCTTTGCGGCGATGTCGGTTTCGGACTTGTCCGCCAAGCGCACGCGCGAGGCGACGTCGGGATATTTCGCCAGAGTTTTTTCGAGAATCGCCTTTATTGATGCGCTCGGGTAAAGCGCGACGGCGCGTTCGTCTTTCAAGAGCCGCAGCGTCTGCGCGATTATCGGGAATATGCGCGAGACCGCGATTTCGCGGCTGCCAGCCAAAAGCAGAATGTCGCCGTTTGGGTCGTAATGCACTGGGTTTTTATAGGCGGCGTCAAGGAAGGGGTGCCCCACAAAATTGGTGTCGAGCGAGGTGTCGGCGTAGCACGCGGTTTCGAACGGGAAAATCACCGCGAGAGAATCCAAAAGCCGCGCCATTTTAAAACGCCTCCCCGCCTTCCACGCCCAGATTTGCGGGCTTATGTAATAAAGGAGTTTGACGTTGCCGCCGCCCTTTACGCTGACTGCGCGCTTAAAAAGTCGGTCGGCCACAATCAGGTTGAAGCCGGGGTAGTCGACGAAGCAGACCGCCTTGGGGCGGTAGGTTTGAATCCAGTCGACGATGGCCGAACCGAGCGATTTGAAGAACGAAAAGTTTTTCAGAACCTCGAAAAGTCCGACGACGGAAAACGAAGTGAAATCGAAAAGCAGCTGCGCTCCCGCCTGTTCGAGGGCGTGTCCGCCGAATGCGCAAACTCGCAAGTCGGGGCGTTTTGCGAGAGCCTTCGAAAGCATTCGCGCCGCCTGCTGGTCGCCCGAATGTTCGCCCGCGATAATCAGGACATCGCACGCGCCGTCCTTCGGCGGGGCAAAATCGAACGCGCGTTTTTGGAGGACGTTATCCGACATTTTTCTTTATGAGTTCGCGAATCTGCCGCGTGATTTCGAGCGCGACTTCGAGGGCGGAAAGCCCGAGTGTGGCGTCGACTTTCGGATTCTTCTTGTGCTGGACACAATCGATAAAGCTCGCCAACTCGGATTTGAGCGGCTCCTGTTTCTCGAACGGAACTTCCTCGGGAACGATGTCGGTGAGCCCGTTGATTTTTACCATATGCCCCTTCTGGTTCATAAAGTCCAGCGACATATACATTCCGCGCTGGAAGACGCGTATTTCGCGCAGTTTTTTGAAGCTCACGCGGCTGACGTTGAGGTTTGCCACGCACCCGTTTTTGAAGACGATTCGGGCGTTTGCGATGTCCTCGAACTTGCTGACGACGTTGACGCCTATTGCCTCGATGCGTTCGACGGGCGAGTTTGCGAGTTTCAGGACGATGCCGATGTCGTGAATCATCAAGTCGAGAACTACGCCGACTTCCGAGCCGCGCACGTTAAACGGCGCGAGGCGTTCGGCGGTGATGAAGCGCGGGTTGTCGACGTGTTTTTCCATAAACCCCATCACGGGATTGAAGTGTTCGATGTGTCCGACCTGCACGATGAGTTTTTTTTCGCGCGCGCGGCGGACGATTTCGTGGGCGTCGTCGACGGAAGTGCAAATGGGTTTTTCTATCAATAAATCGCAACCCTTATCCAAAAGCGGAAGGGCGACTTCGGTGTGGTGGTCGGTGGGGACAACCACGCTTATAGCCTCGCACTCGTCGCCCGCCTGCTCGATTGAATCGAAAACCTTGCAACCGTATTTGTCGGCGATTTCTCGCGCGCGGGCGGGATTGTTGTCGTAGACGCCCACGAGTTCGGACGTTTCAAGCTCGGAATAAATTCTGGCGTGGTGTTGACCCAAATAGCCGACGCCTATGACGCCGCACGATAGTTTTCCATCATTACTCATATGCGTAAAAATCTACATTTGCGCGCCGATTAGTCGAGCTTTTTTTAATACTGCTTGGCAAGATAGAGCGGCACAAAACTATCTGGAATGCGGGCTTTGGCGCAGTCTTGCGTTTGCTGGCGCGGCCGAATCGGAGGCTTTATCCGCGTCTTTTGCGGGCGCGGAAACACCTCCGCTTGACTTGTCGAGCGACTTGTCGATTTTTTCCATAACCTTTTTCTCGTTGCGCAGAATGTCGGCGGGCGAGATTTTTGCGGAAAAGCTCGGGGAATCTAGCGTGCCCGAAACGAGCACGCGCACGCCGTCCATAATCGGGTTCACAATCGTGTTAACCGCCGAAACTATGCCGTTTACGTTGTAGAACGGATACGCTTTGAGTTCGGCGTTTACGGCGTCGGTTTCGAATGTGTAGGACGCCGCGCCTATGACGCGCATTGACGCACCCGACATTTCAAGAGGCGAAAGCCGCAGCTGTCCGCCGCCGATTGCAAACGACGTCGAAACTTTGTTGATGTCGAAAGTGCCCATGGGGATGCCGATTGAATCGAACGCCTTTGAAATGCGCCCGAAGAGGTTGAGCGTGAGGAAATCCTCGCTTTCGATACGCAGGCGTCCGCCGCCCTCGGAATGCGCCATATCTTTTACGTCGCCGCGCAGGGAGAGGGTTGCATATACCCTGCCCGAATCGCCGCCGCCGAGAATAGAATCGACGGGATTCGGTTTTTGCGCGGGCGCAGTGTTGGGAGTGGCGTCTGTTGTTGTGGCGGCAGTGGCTGCCGCCGCGTTGTCGGCTGCGCCGCTGTCGGGAGAGGTTTCGCCCGCCGCTGCGTTTGAAGTTTCGCCCGAACCGAGGGAGGCGAGGAAGTCGAAGAACTTGCGCTGGTTCATGTTTTCGGCGCGGGCTTCGCCGTCGACGAGCACGGTTTTATCGGTTCGAGTGATGTCGAGCCGTCCCGAGGCGTCGCCGCCGCAGAACATAAAATTGGCGTCCCTGATTTCAGTATGGATTTTGTCGCTAAACGCCTTGAAGCGCGGGTTAAGCAGGGTAATCATTTCAACCGAAACCTCGCCCTGCGCGGAAATGTCGGCGTTGAAAATGTCGCGGCGGCGTTGCGGATTGTTGCTTTCGTTGAACATCAACGCGCTCAAATAAAGCAGCGGCGGATTTTTGAAATGGACGACGTCGAGAACCTCTTTGGCGTCTTCGCCGCCGAGGGCGACAAGTTCGCGTTCGTCGAGGCGCGACTTGAAGAAGAGCCGCTGCCTGTCGTAGGAGGTGAGCCCGTCGCCCGCGTCGTAGAGCCACTCGATAAAGCATTTGCCCCAGCGCGCCCCGCCCGCCGACGAAAGCGCGATGTCGTAAAGCGTGATTCGGGTGGGGTTGACCCAGACGAAAAGCGAGAAGTCGTCGAACGCCGCGCCGTTGTAGAGGGCGTCGCGCCCCGAGACGAAGCCGTAGCACCAGATGTTTTCCGGCGCGCCCCAAGTGCCCTCGACGCGCACGTCGGTATACGGCAGATTCGCCTTGTCGGCGAACGAGAACGAGTCCATAACTTTCGTCCACCAATCCTCCATAAAATGGGCTATTGCCATCGGTCGCAACGTTCCGCGCACGGCAATATCGTAATCGTAGTTGAGGAAATTTTGGACGAACCGCCCCCTTGCGCCCCACCCTTCTTTCGATTTTGCGGCGATGTTTTCGCAGCGCAGAATGCCGTCGGAGAACGTGACATCAGTCGAAACGGAATCGATGTCGAGGCGCATTACAATGCAATCTTGCGCCGAAACGCGGACGCGGGCAGTCGGGAAATCCGCGCCGAAAATGTATTGGGCTGTGCCGTCGAATTCGACGCCGCGGGGGAAGTCGAAATCCTTCATCTCGGGAATGTCGGCAAGTTCTTTGCGCGTAAAAATCGGGTTCAGCCAAACTCCGCCCGAGAACGAGCACGACACCTCCGAAGCCGAAATGTCGACGACACCTTTTAGCGAGTGCCCGCGATTTTCGAGCAGGAATTCCCAATCGTCGCCGTAGGAGGATTGCGATAGAATTTTTTTACCCGCCCAAACGGCGTCGATAAATGTGCCGTTCAAATAGAGCCCGCTCAAAAGCAGGTCGACATCGAAAAGGGCTATGTCGGTTTCCGAAACATTCACGCCCGCGCGAGCCGAAATGCCCCGCGCGGAAATATTCGCACCCGCCAATTCGAGCCCGTTTGCGGAAATCTCCGCGCTGATGCGCTCGCGCGTTTGGGTGTCGGCGTAGTGCAGGGATATTCTAAGGGTTTCAAGCGAGGCTGCCGAAAGTGCCGCGACGCTTTCGGACTGCGGCGAGGAAGACGCGGCTGATTCGGCGGGATTTTCGGGCGAAATCGGCGCGGAGGATTGCGGAGATTTTTCCGTGGCTGCGGTTGTAGGAAGCGCGTTTTTGGCTGAGTCGTCTGCGGGTTTGGGTTTGAATGAGGTCAAGTCAAGCTTCGCCCCCGACGCGTAGAAATCGACGTTTACGAAGTTCATTCCGCCGCGCAAAAAACCGAATTCGGCGCGGATAGACGAAGCCGCGCACACGCCCATATATTTTTTGAGCGACGCGTTGGCGAAAACGAATTCGTCCGCCTTTTTGATGAAGAGGCTGACGCCCGAAAGCGTCTCGGGCTTTTTGGGAGAAACGGCGGCGGTGACAGAGGCGGGGGCGTCTTTTTGCGCCGCCTCGATTTTTGCCGAAACTACGCGGGCGACGCGCTCGAAACTTTCGAGCGAATATCCCGACTCTATCTTCCCGCGGGCGAAAAACGAGAGGTTGCGGAAGCGGAAATTCAGATAGCCGAGCGTGTAAACGCCGTCGCTAAAATCCGCAGACAGATTTATACCCGTAGCCTTGGGGGCGGCGTCGCGCCCGTCGTATGCCGAAAGCAGCTCGCCGTCGCGCACGAAGACGTAGCGTATGAAATTTCCGCCGCCGAAAAGCCCGAAAATGTCCAGCCCCGCGGCGACCTCCTTCGCCCTGAAAAACGGCTCGGGCGTGCCGTGGGCGCGCAGCGAAACCGAAGACGCGCGGGCGGAAAAATCCCAATCGAGGTAGATTGAATCGAAATCGGCGTCGACCGAATTTTTGTCGAGAATATCGACAATGCGCTCTGCGATGAAGTCGGGCAGCGGAATTTTAACGTCGAATTTACTCAGACAAACGGATAACCCCAAAACCGCCGCGCACACGCCCAAAAACGCGTTCAAGGCAAATACGGAACGCGCCGAAGACGACTGCGATTTTTTTGCGGGATTCACTACTTGCCTGATTGCGACGGCGCGGCGGGCTCGGGCATATCGAGCCGCTCGGGCTGGCGGCGTTCCTGCGTTAGCTCGAAAAGCGCGCCTATCGTGTTTAACTCGGGGACAAAGAGCGCGTCAAGTCCGTCTACGCGGCAATACTGTGTTGCCGCACCCACGCGCGCTGAAAAAGTCCAGACGCGGACTTTCGAAACCGAAGAACCCTTTTCGGTGTATGCTGCCTCGATTTTATAAAGCCATTTTTGCGTTTTGCCCGCGCCGAAAATGACGCCCGAATTGTCGAACTTGCGTGCCGAAAAACTTTCCGCAACAGTGTTGCGGGCGAACGCTTCGAGCGCGCGCAATGCCGCCGCGCCGCGCTTGTCGAGCCTCTTTGCGGCCGCGGCAAAGCTCCCGTTTTCGGAAACCGCCTGAAAGTCGGTTTTGCCCGTTTCGAGATTCGTTATTTTTATCGACTCCAAAACGTCGCCCTCTTTGAGCGAACACACGAGCGGGCTGCGGTAGAAGAGCGCGTCGGTATTGCAAAGCTCGGAGAGTTCGAGCCCGATTCCGTAGACTGCGGGCGAATTTTCGAGCGCAGCGTAGCGCATATTGACGCCGTTGCGCCTGTAAAGCGAACCGATTGAAAGCGCGGCGGTGTCTTTGTTTTCGCTTATGACGGAGATTTTGAGCGAATCCGCGCCGATGCCGTATGCGGACAAGTCGCGCCCCGCGGCGTCGTTTACAAACTGGCGCGCCCTGACCGATTCGAGCGCGAGCATAAGCTTGTTGACAAGCCCGAGGTTGGCGGGGAATGTGGCGACCGAACCGTCGGGCGAAGTCGCGATGACGTCCCAGACGCCGCTTTTTAATCTGCGCAATTTGAGGGTTTTGCCGCCCTCTGAAATGTCGATGCCCGTTATGCGCGACGGCGTGTTTGCCATAATGACTTTGTCGCGCAGGGCGGTTTGCATATTTTCGAGTTTCCGCAAAATGCCCGCGTCGATTGCGAACACTGTCGGGTTGCCCTCCAACTTTGCGTAGACTTTTTTGCCGTCCGCCGACAACGCGCCGAGCATAAGCACTTCGCGCTTGTTTGTGCCCTGCAATGTGATTGTTGTCGGCAGCGATGCCAATTCAAAGCCCGTGCGCTCGCCGTCGCGGCGCGTAAAATCGACCGCCGAAATCCGGCAAATGTCGCCCAGAAAAGTTTTGACCTCGGCGTTGTCGGCGGCGGCGACTATCGGGGTTTCGAAACGCCAGTTGCCGCCCTCGCGCACAAGTCCGACGCGCTTGAAATCGCCCTTTGCGTCGGCGGCCGACTTTGCGATTGGCAGGCGCACCGAAAACGCCGAAACTTCGAAGCGCGGCATCCCGAAAACCGACTGGTCGCGCAGGCGTTCCATATCCTGAACAAGCCCCTCGACAAACTCCCTGTCGACTACGATTATGGAGTCGGAGGCGTCGTCGAGCAGGTAGAATCTGTCGCCGACGGACGTGTTTTTGCCGATTTTGATTGTGTGCATTTTTTCGCCGTCGCCGTAGCGCAGGACGTATGCGGGGCTTTCAAGCCCGTATTCGTCGAGCGAATGCCCCGCCTTGACCGCCTCGGTTTTGGAGAAGCTCGTCTGTCTGTCGATAAAATCGAGCTGCGTTTTTATGCGGTTGACGGCGAAAAGATTCGCCTTCCAATCGATTGGCGAGACTATGCGCCACTGGTTGTTTTCGAATTTCAACACGCGCGGCTTGTCGATGTTTTTGCCCGAAATTTCGAGGGTCGTAAACGAAGCGACATCGCGCGGAAGCGTCCGCTGGCGCACTTTCGCCGATTCGAGCGACCATATCGCCGCGAACATCGCCAAATTCGCCATCAACAAAAAAATCGTGAGTCTGAATTTCATTTTAATTCCTTAATTTCTGCGGATTATTGAAACCACTACGCCGAGCCCCAATATCGCGAACGGGAGCGCAAGAAAGCGCACGCACAGTCCGATCAAATCGTTGTGCGAGAGCGTCAGCGAATAGACCTTCATTTGGCGCGGGGCTATGTTGAGCATTTTGCCCTCCTCGAACATCCAGTTTATGGTATTGAGCGCGAGAATCGAATTGCCGAGTCTGCCGAACCACTTGTTGGCGACAAAATTTTCGTCGCCGAAGACGGCGAGTTTTCCGCCGGGGATATTGAGCCCGTGCTCCTTGCCGCCGGTGCGGCTTGCAATCATGGCAAGGGGAATGGGGCCTGCGAGGTCGGTGGACTCGTCGAACTTCTGCGCCCCGCCGCGCGTGTAGGATTTTTCCGCCCAGCTTGACGGCGAACTTAAAATCAGAGGCGAGATTTTCAGCGAGTCGTCGGCAAACGCGCCCATATCGCCGCGAACGGGGCGGACGGAGCCGAACTGCACGGGCATATCGGCCGAAAGCAGAAGTTTTACGACGGGATGCGAATTTTGCGGGAATGTGCGGGCAATCAAATCGCCCTCCGAACTTTCGAAATCGCCGTTGGTGTCGAGAATCTGCATATCGTCGGCGAGGATTCCCCATTCGTAGAAGATGTCGGAAAGTCCGCACAAATCGCCCATTCCCAAGAAGACTACTACGCGGCCGTTGTCCTTCAAAAGATACTTGCGCAGAGCCTCGATTTCGACGGGCAACAGGTTTGTTTTGGGCGCGGCAATCACGACCATATCGGCGTCGGGCGGGAACGGCGAACCGTCGGCAAGCGACAAGTCCGCAAGTTTGTAATTGCGCGTTTCAAGCGCGCGCGCGAACTCCGAAATTCCGTAAATCGGGTTTGTGTTTTTGTAGTCCGCCTCGCCGTGTCCGCGCAGGAAATAGAGCTTGGGCTGGCGTTCCTCAGAGGCGTTCAGCAATGCGGAAGTCATGAGCGACTCGCCGTTAAACGCCTTCGACGTCTCGCCGTCGGCCGAATAAAAATCCGAAATGGGCACGACTTTGAAACGCGTCTTGCCCGCGACAATCACCGAGTTTTCGATACCCGCGCCGAAACGCTTTGTCAACGCCTCCGCCTTCAAATTCTCCAAATTCGAATTCACCTTGTGCACCCTGATTCTGTTGGGAGAGAGCGATTCATATTCATATTGACGCAAAAACGAATCAAGATCTTTGACGACCGCGGTGTTTTCGTTGGCGAAGTTGCGCGTGGAAACCACCACGTAGATGTCTATCGGCATTTTCAGGTTTTTTATATATGCCACGCTTTCGGGCGAAAGCGAATTTTTGTGGTTCGCCGAAACGTCGATGCGCATATAGTGGCGCGCCGCCAAAAAGTTCAAACCCAGATAGAGTGTAGCCCCGAGCAGAATCTGAATCCAGAGGTTTATTTTGCGTATGCGCGTTGTTATTTTAAAATCGTCGAATTTCATACTACCTGTTTTTCGATTCCGTTATCAGCGAAGTCCACGCCAAAAACACCGCGGCGGAGCTTATGTAGAAGAAAAACGCGCGGGTGTCGACGAGCGAGTTGTTGAAGTCGTCGAGCTGTCTGAATGTGTGCAAATAGCCCGAAAGGCGCGAGACTATGCGCGAAAGCGAATCGTCGGACATGGGAAGGCTCCCCGCCATTGCCGCGCCCACGATGAAGAAGAAGAGCATTCCGAAAGACAGCATACCCGCAACGAGTGTCGTTCGCGTGAGCGAACTTGCGAAGATTCCGACTGCGACATACATTGCCCCCGACAGGAACACGAAGCCGTAACCCGTCGCGAGCTGGACGGGCTCGAACAAATCCCTCGGGGTTGCGTGCGGAATGTATACGCAGGCGATTCCCAGATACACGAGAGTCAAAAGCCAAATCAAGACGTAGAAGCCGTAACACGCCAAAAACTTGGAAAGCACAATCTGCCACGCCGACACCGCCGTCGACATTAGCCCGCCGAGCGTTCCGCGCCGCAACTCGTCGGAGAGGCTGCGCATTGTAAGCAGGGGAACCATAAACAGAACTGGCACCCAGAAGACTCCCAAAAATTTTTCGACCGGCGACTGTTTTTCGGGAATCAGGCTGGTGTCGTGCAATGCCAGCAAGAACGCAACCGCCATAAAGCACAAAAACAGGAACGCCGCAAAATAGGTGGACGGCGAAATTGCCATCTGCCAAATTTGGTGCCGCAAAAGAATTATAAATTTCCTCATACTCTAAACGCTTTATTTTTGTTCGGCTTCCGCGCCTTTGGGCGTGAGCACCTGTTCCCAGCTCTTGCGGGTTGCCGCCATAAAAATTTCTTCGAGGGTAGGCTTTTTGAAGTAGACCTCCCCCAGCGGTGCCGCGCTGTCTTTTGAAAACTCCCTGATTAGGGTTTCGGACAAGTCCGAATTTGCGGGGGTCTTGACGGTGTATTCCGTGAAGCCGCCGGAAGAGGGCGCGCATTTTTCGACTTCCGCAAACGGCGCAAAAAGCGCGAGACGGCGGGCAAACTCGGGCTCGGGCATTTTTATCGAAACGCAATATCTGTCCGTCGAAACGAAGTCTTTGCGCAACGACTGCGATGTTCCGCTTGCGACAATCGAGCCCTGATTTATGATTATGACTCTGTCGCAGACAAGCTCGATTTCGGGCAGAATGTGCGAGCTTATTATAACGCTCATCTTGCCGCGCAGCGAATTTATCAAGTCGCGTATCGCCAAAATCTGGTGTGGGTCGAGCCCGATTGTGGGCTCGTCCATAATAATCACGTCGGGGTTTGCCAAAATGGCGTCGGCGATTCCGACGCGCTGGCGGAAGCCCTTCGACAAATTGCCGATGATTTTACGGTATGCCTTGCGGTTGAGCTGGCAGATTTCCATAACCTCCTCCACCGCCGAAGCGACTTCGCGGCGCGGAATGCCCTTCAACTTTGCGCGGAATTTCAGATATTCGTCGACGCGCAGATCCTCGGGCAACGGATTGTTTTCTGGCATAAAGCCGATGTGCGACTTTGCCGCGTCGGGGTCGGCGGCAACGCTTACGCCGCAGATTTCGACGCTGCCCGAATCGGCGGGCATCATACCCGAAACGACTTTCATTGTCGTGCTCTTGCCCGCGCCATTCGGGCCCAAGAATCCGACGATTTCGCCGCGGGCAATTCTAAACGACACGTTATCAATCGCCTTCACCGCCCCGTATGTTTTACACAGGCGGCGCACGATTACCGAATTTGAAACTTCCTGTTCTGCTTGCATAACTTTACAGACAACGTGCGGCGGCAGAAAATCCCGTCCGCCGCGAAAAAAACGCAGCGCAACGCAACGCGATTTCGGGCGCGCCGCAGAAAAATCAGCCTCAAAAGCCGCTACGGCTATACATGCCGCCGCGCCGAACTTTTCGGCGTCGCCCCGCATTACCATTTGGGCGCGTAAGTTAACCGCGCCGACAAAAAAGCCTCCGACTTCGTATTCGAAGCGCGTCGCGAGCTGGGGGGCTGCTGCCCGCGTCCGCGAATACTTCGAAACGACGGCAAAAACTAACCGATTTTCTTGGCGATATACGCCTTGATATCGGCGAGGGTATGCAACGTCTGCACGTCGTCGTTGTCGATGCTCACTTCCAACGCATCCTCAACGCAAAGGACGATTTCGACCATTGTCAGCGAATCCAATTCGAGGTCTTTTACCATATCGATTTGGTCGTTGCCCGAGCGCAAAAGTTCGCGTTTTTCGGGCTCGGTAAAGCGTTCGATTATGCCGATAACGATGTCGTCAAGCAGCGATTTGTCTGCGGTCTTTCTGAACTGAACCGCCTTTTCTATTGTGTCCGCGCTGCAACGTTTGAGATCTTCGCGCAATTTAGCCTCTTTTTCGGGAGTGAAATTTTCCATATTCATATATAGATAACAACATACTTCCGCCAATTTTTCAACACATAAAAATATGTAAAAACGTCCGCCGTTTTTATTTGCCTTGCGCGTGCCCCTATGCGAAACTTTCGCGAAATTCGATTATCTACTATGAACTGCATCCTCTTTCCCAAAGACGCCCCCATGCGCCTCGAACGCGGCGACCCGAAGCTTGAACACATCGTCAATGTCCTCAAAACGGACGAAGGCGGCGAAGTCTTTGCGGGCAACCAGAACGGCGACCTCCACGTTTGCTCGGTATCGTTCACGAATGACGGCGGCGCGGTTTTGAAGCCTAAGCGTTTTGCGAACAATCCGCGCCCGCTCGACGCGGGCATTGCGGTGTCGTATGCGCGTCCGCAGATTGCGCAGCGTCTGCTTTTCGAAGCCGCGTGTTTCGGCGTGCGCAATCTCGTTTTCTATCCCGCAAGCAAGGGCGAATCCGCCTATGCAAAAAGCAGTCTTTACATGTCGGGCGAATACAAAAAATGGCTCGAACGAGGAGCCGAACAAGCGTGTGCGACGCACATTCCGAATTTTCAATACGCGGACTCGTTGCGCGACGCCATTGACCGTCTTAACGACTCGGGCGAGCCGAACAGTGTGAATTTTGCCCCCGATGTCTATGAAGCAGAATCGTCTTTCCGCGACGCTTTCGAAACATACAATCCCGTCAAGGACGAATATGTGAACATTATTATGGGCAGTGAGCGCGGCTTTACAAATGACGACCGCATTACGCTGCGCAACAACAACTACACGTTGGTATCGCTTGGAGACCGCGTTTTAAGGACGGACTCCGCGTTCATAGCCATACTCTCCCTTCTCACGAACCCCTAAAAAAAAACGGGCGAGGACGTCCCGCTGGGCGGGCTCCCATAGCGGGGGCACGCCCCCGACGGCGGATTTTGCGTCCGCAAAATTCTTCCGCCGTTCCCCCTGTTATACAGACAATACATTCTAAATTGGAAAGGCGTTCGCA
>ERZ1026944.327-NODE-327-length-21173-cov-5.961976_pt1 | contig 21173 bp, 26 predicted proteins | sample MGYA00519569_ERZ1026944 | MGnify/ENA primary metagenome ERZ1026944 (study PRJEB26926, sample SAMN06164618) | human gut metagenome | biome: ENVO:00009003; feature: ENVO:2100002; material: ENVO:00002003 | host: Homo sapiens | place: USA | collected 2012 ... | reverse complement strand
CTCGTGGGCTCGGAGATGTGTATAAGAGTCAGCATCTAGGTCACTACGTTCCCTAGATGTAAAAGAAAAAACAAATATAGTTTTCATACAGTCTTTTCAAGTGAACTACCACGTGGTAGTTCATAAGTAGTATAACGAATACTCATTTCATAAAGCTGTTATAGCTTCAACATATCCATGTTAGGTAACGAGATCCTTTATTCTATTAAAAGTAAGCGACCAAGGGTTGACTTTACTTTTGATGACTTGTCAGCTGGTTTTGATATCTCAGTTTGGGATACTAGTACATCTAGTGATGTGCAGTTTGCTTATGATATTTTCAAGCAAGGGTTTGACAGAGGGTTGTGGGGTTTCACTAACTCTAATGTGGATAAGCCTGTTGCTCCTACAGTACCTTGGAAACCAGGGATGTTGGGATTTGGTGTTAGTGTTTGTAAAGAAGATTATGCGTCATTAAACATGGAACCGTTACCTGGTTGTGATGATGTTAAAAACAACAACTATGGCAACTACATTCATAAACCCAGTAGCAGCATCATGTGTTGGATCCCAGCGTTCAAGTATCGTGTGAACGACAAGTTCGTTAATAGCGTTGAGGTTTGGCGTGCTGATGATCCAGAGTGTCCTTCCAACGCGACTCTTCATCGTGCATTTATCAACGGTGGAAAGGAAAAGAGTGGTTTCTTCTGTGACAAGTATATTTGCTCCCCTGATGTAGCAAATACAATGGGGATTAGTGTAAAGAACGGAAGTACATTGAGTTTAACTACAAATACTTCATATGGTAATCATACAGCACAACTAGCAAATTGTAGTGGTCGTCTTGATGACGCGATCACTGCTAGTCGTGCACGTGGAACCGGCTTCCAATGTATGAGTGTGTTTCAGTTGGGTGCTTTAAGGTTACTAACATTAGCGCACGCCCAAGCTAGTAATAACAGTGAATTTAATGCATGGTATGACTCAACCGGCCAACATAACCTTCCTCGTGGTGATACAAGAGGTCTTAAGGATTATAATGATTCTTCAGTTACTTGGGCTGCCGATCCAAAGTACAATGACAAAGGATTGACTGGGTCTTGTAATACGCTTGCTAAATCAACCCACAATGGTCAGAATAATGGGGTTGCCGATCTAAAAGGCATTCTATATCAGGTTGTTACTGGGTGTATTGGATCTGATTATTTTCTGAAACCAGAGGTTGATATCACAACACTTGATAAAGACGCAATGTATGATGAGTCAAACCACAACGTTCGTTCATTGCCATTTATGGGCCGGCATGGTTGGGATCAAAGCCTTCCGATGTTCAACAATGATAGTGCCAGAATTCATTGGGATTGTTGTGGATTTTTGAATACAGTTACCAACGTGGGCGACAAATATATTGCAGGTATGTTTGAAGAAGACCAAGAATACATTACAACCACAATTAACAGTTTCCCGTGTTTTGGGTGCAATTGGTACTATGGTTACAGTCAGGGCTATGGGTTGTTTTACTCGAGCTTGGCTGACGGTCGTTCTAATGACGGCGACAGCTTTGGGTTCCGCGCCTGCGGCTACCTATAGTGCCACCGTAAAGATGTCGAAAACACGTCAACAGTTTTGTTAATCTAGATTAACAAAGTATCAAATATTTTTTGTGAAATCGGTTGAGGAGACTGATATTAACACCTAGTGTTAATATCATGAAAAATTTTGATATTAGACATGTCTAATCGAGTTATTTCGATTGGTTTACTTACGATGCAGAGGAGGCCAACCAATGTTGAATAGAAAACTGTTGCTTGTGAGCAGTGGAGCTGATGCTCCAAGCACTATTGGGGTTGCAGGTGGGCAGGGATTTGGTGTCGGTGTTTATCCTGGTTCTAAAGCCGAGTTAACTGCCATGCAGTTAACACCCATTAGTGGTTTTGATAATCCATCTTCTGCACACTATGGAAATTACCAACATGTTTACCTCAGCACCATGTGCTGCGTTCCAGCATTCTGTTATCGTTTAGGGCAACCAACCGCTCCTTCATACTCCGAGTATGGGGCTAATGCACTTGAGGTGAAAAGTGCTTTTGAGTTTCCGCAATTCGAGCATAACAAGGCATTTGTGGATGGAGATGCAGATTTTGGTGATGGCTGGATTCTTCATCGTGCATTTGTTGATGGCGGAAAAATGAAGAATTGCTTCTTTATGGACAAGTATTTGTGTTTCAATATTGGAGGACAGGCGGCGTCAATTAAGAATGCAGATTGGCTAATGTGTTGGAATAATTCTTCAAGCTATACAACAAAAACAATGGGCGGAGAAGGTGTAGGCTATGACGCTATTACATTCAGTCGCGCTCGTGGAGATCATTATTCTTTAACCACAGTATATCAATGGTCAGCGATGTCGATGCTTTCCCTCGCTCATGGGCAGGCTGCAACATCAACCGCTTATTGTGCTTGGTTTGATTCCTCGCATTACACCAACTTCCCAAAAGGTGCCACAAATGATAATGGCACTGATTATAATGATGGTGGTATCAAATATCAAGCACATTCATTTGGATCATCATTCGCTAAAACGGGTTCATCAAACAATGCAGAAAAAGTAGCACATAATGGCCAATTGTGTGGCATTATGGATGTTGCAGGTATGTGTAATCAGTTGTGTATTGGCGCAACAAACAAATCATCGGCTACAGTTGGATTGATGAAGTTAAGTGTATCTGCACATGACTTTACAAAAGATAATCGAGTAGATGATAGTTTACACGAAACTTTTAATACGGGATTCGGAAATGGTAATAAAAACTTCTCAGGATTGAGAAACGGAAAATCAGGTATAGCAAACTGGGCTTCAAGTGGTGTAATCCCAACTTCAACGTATGCCAATTCATTATTCGGTAATGATAATTATTACGAGTATTACGCAAATGATATTGGGTTGAAAATGGGGTTAGGATATGACTGGGGAGAAAACGCTGGTGTGTTTTGTCGGAGCTTCCACGGTTGCTACTACTATGGCGGCGGTTTCTATCGCTATTGGAATGACAGTAGCTATTACTTTGGTTTCCGTACCTCTGGCTATGCTCCGTAACCTGTTAAGGGTTGGTGTTGTTTAACAAAAACCAAAGGGACGTAACTAATTGCGTCCCTTTTCTTTTAGTGAACTACCACGATGGTAAACCATCTGTGGCTTCGTGCTTCATAGACAGCCCTTGGATCGCTAATTGAATTGCTTCTTCTAATGATCTAGAGGGGTTTATCTCCGCACGCTTTTCAATATCGATCAAAATACTTTTGGTCCTCTTTGGATCCCTACATTCCATAGGTACCATCTACATTTTATTTACGCTTTACTTTTTCAAACAATTCATCCACAGATGCTAAACATCTGTGGATTTCTCACTTGAATTTCATATACAGCTCAGTCCAATCCATATATGGGTGCTGCTGCTCAATTAAATTGAAAATCCAATCGATCACCGCATCCCAAAACAAAACATAGTCTTCGTGAGATTCAAATGTGTAATAATCGACATCATGATCAATTCTTTCAACTAAAGTTCGAATCATATTGACGTCGATCATTGATGGGGTTGCAATCAACCATTCAATGTGAGGGCGCACACGTTCGGTATCATACACTAGCGGCACCCTTCCTCCGAGTGATCTCATGACTGAATTCAGTTTATCGGCTGCATCGATGTTCACGTGTTTCACCTCTTTTGATCACTTAACGATTGTGCGAATGTGCCAACATTGGATATTATAGCCACCGGCACTGACGCTCTTAACCACACATTCACCCTTATCACCCTTAACGAAGCCGTTAATTGCGTAACCTTCGTTGTCGTTAGCACGAGCGGTATGAAGATGACTTGCATCGGTGATGTTTCCAACCTTATCTTTGATTCGGTTGAGTAGATTGATGATCATGTTGTCGCAGTTCTTGATCACTTCGTCGATTACCTTCTGCTCACTTGCGAAACTGGTGAAGTAGTTGTATTCGCGAAGAGAATCGCTTTTCTTAGCACCAGCGTAGCCGAGCTTACGATAGTAACGATACTTGTCAAGCATGTAGCTCTTATTCAGCTGAATCATCTTTTCGCGGAACTCAGCGATTGATTTCGGAAGATTGTCAAGCGTAGCGGTCTTCGTTGCTTGCTTATCAGCTTTCTTAGCCGCCTTTTCATCTTCGGCCGCGTCCAAACGCTTCGCTTCGCCCAACTTTGCTTCGTTATCCTTAATCTGACGAATCAGCTGACAGTAGTCCATATCAAGCCAAGACTGCCAGCGCGGGCACTTTTCATTGGTGAATTCATAATAATCGTACTTGTCATCGACAAACACAGCACGGTAATGATCACGGTCATCATCACCAAACATCTTTTCATACTTCTTATTATATGCACCAGACTCGAACTTTTGCTTACGAGCATTCAGACGTTCGATCGTAGCTTGAATCTTGTCTTGACGCTTGGTAGTAGCCATTTGTTTGTTTCCTTATGTTTGTTCCTTCAGTAACAATATAATACCACAACGATTATCGAAAGTCAACACTGATTTGACAAAATCTCGTACGCTTCTCTAATTGGAAGCTTGATTGTGGTTTTTGTTTCATTGTCGTATAATTCTATTATCGTAGAACCATCAACGCATTCCAATTCTTGCGCAATCTTCACAGGATCGTTATTGAGAAGTTTAGATTGTTCCTCAAACCACTGCTGATTGCGAGATTCGGCCCACTTCCCTTCCACGCGTACAAAGTTGTTATTTCCTTGTTCGCTATCATGCCAGATCTTATAGAAGTGATTAAGACCGTAAGGGGTGCTAATCAAAACTAGTTTTGATGTTTCTGAACTACTCAATGCCGGGAATGTAGATGCTATAAACTCTTCTGCTAAACTGGAACCTAAGAATGCGAATTCATCAACTACTATGAGAGAAATCGATTTACCACGAATCGCACTTGCACTGGTTGCTTGACACCCAACCTTAGAACCATTCTCAAACGTCATGCTGGTTTTATTGTATTCCTTAACCCCTGGCTTAATGAAATCAGGGAGCAATTCATACATCGAGGCAACACGACTGAAAATTTCCTTTGCCGTGTTTAATTTGTTTGCGAGAATCATCACTTCTTTATTGCTATTGAAAATAGCATACCATAAGCAGTATGCTGCAACCACTGTACTCTTCTTTATTCATTAACAAGCATTCGCTACATGCTCGCCGAACAACTTTTTGTTCGCCTTTAGCTTTCACTAAAGAATAGACTATATCTTGATCCCATTGGGATCGTGACCGCTGTCCTCGCGATTTTGAGGCACCTAGTCGTTGAACGTTCCCCTGTTCAGGGCTTCGCTGCTGATTATCAACATATTATCAACATATCCCTCAATCTTTTTAACCATCACGGTTACACATGTTTCATTGTTACGTTGTGGTGTTGGAGGCTTTATGATTTTCCAGCAATTCGATCACTTTTCATTCATCAATCACTTGATGAAGCGGCTAGAGATTAACCGGCTTGGCGAAACAGTTTGCAGATCGTGAATCGATTCTGATTGATTGTGTCAATAATTCGCTTCTGATAGGGATGCAATTTAAACAACACAACACCCTTATCGATACTAGTGATCTTGACAAAATTGTTAATAAAATAAGCAGGATCGTTAATACAATTCTTCAACTGCTGAATCTCATCAAGCGTGAATTCATGCTTCGCTCCTGCTGCTTTGACTAACGGATTACCATTGTAAAATCCATTATCATCTCTTGGTTTGTAACCCATTGTTATCCTTAGTCTAAAATCGTTTTAAAGCGCGTTTTTAACGTCATATAGCGCATGTTTAATGTTGGTGTAATGAACTGCACACAACAACAAACACGTGGCATATAATACGTTTAAACGCCCTTTTAGTATGTACCAGTTTCCACTAGTAGTATGCGGACAAAGAGAAAGGGTGATGAGCCGTGTAGCCAATCACCCTTTTGTTATAATGTGCTTACCAAATTGTTGAAAAACCAATATGCAGCAGACCCTGCAAATGTAAATGTGATAAAGAACATTATTACAGCCGAACCGATAGTAACAATATCAAGCACTCGTCGTAGTTTTTGTTGCTTATTAACAGTGTTGATGTGTTCAAGATGGTTACAAATAATGTCAATTAAAGCAGCACAAGCTAATAAACATATCGCTATAACCAGAATTACAATACTCAATTTGCAAACCCTTGGAACGTTCGTGTGTGGGGTGAAGAAAACTATGATGGTAGTTATGAAATAACACTTAATGAAAGCTGTAGGAGAGTTATATCTTTCACGTGTACACCAAACAAAGCCACCTTGGGTAGTAGCGGATTGTCTTTTTCAGTGGATTGCCTTAATGGCCAAGGTTCTGATCATTTTTCGTTAGTCTGCAACACATTAAATGGTGTGGTGTCGGCAAATATTACTGTTGCAAATTTCACATAACAAAAAGGAGGGTTTCTCTCGATTCCCTCCTATCTTTCTAATCCCACCAACGGTCGATGTGTTTGCCAATTGACTTCCATACTCGGTTTCGGTACATGTTATGTCGTTCGATCGCGAGTTTGGTAATTTTATCGAACTCATCGCTTGCCTGTTTAGCGGTTTGATCGTCGAAGCATTTTGTATATCCTAGGTGCATTTGATACATCTTTTTGCCGTTGATTTCGGTTTTGGTTGTCCATGATGTCAGCTCGCCGTATTTGTCAACATGATCCTGGCATTCATCATCAACGAGATCAAACTCATCGGCAATTGTTTTTTCGATCCAGTGTCGGATTTCACCGATCTTTTTTGTTTGGTCTTTGTTACCTACCCAATGCCAATTTTTACTAGCTTGTTCAATTGATGCTAGCTTATGATCAACAATTTTGTATAAACTATTATGATCATAATCGCGATCGTTCCAAATTACAGGCAACCAATACAACAATCGCTTAACATTACGACACCATTGAATTGGTGTGTAATAGACCCAGTCAATCATTGTATCTTTGAGCAAACTCAATCGACGGATCAACGTGATTTTATGCGGTTTATAATCTGCTGGGCGATTAGTAATTGGTTCGCTCATTTTTGGTCCTTGACTGGTTTAATGGTTTGCAGTGGTTCAATTGGTTGCAACAGCTCATCTGGAACAACTAAAATCAACTGATCCTGTTTGGCTGATTGTGGAATCTCAGTCGTTGCACAACCACTAATCGCAATGATCACAATCGAGATCAATATTAGCAAAGTAATGTGTGTTATATTCATTTCACTGCTTGGTTTTGCTTGCTGATGTAATCGTTGACGATCTGTTGAAGCTTTGTCAAACGATCAATGCATTTATTACAATTATTATAATTGATAGCAACTTGATTGGCAACGTCACCAATTGTGTATTTGTTTGTTGTGGGAGCGGGCAAGAATGTATCTAAAGGCTCCCCCAAAGCACATCGATTATGCCAAACAACAAATCCTTCGCTAATGTTATCTTTTGGATCCATATACTTTGTGATGATAGTTGGATTCTTTTTCAGCTTCCGTTATGTTCATGAAACAATAGAAAGTAATTGATTTTCATGCACTCGATGCTTCTTTCAAGCATAATGCTTGTTTTTCGTGCCCACTTTCCAGAACGTTTCAATTACTGTAATCATGTTTGTTATAGCACTCCACACCATTCTAGGGCAGTAACGATGCCCCAATACTATAGCTCTCTTTAAAGTGAGTTGCTATAGTTCATTAAATTAATTGCGGCATTATAATCGCGATCAATAACAAACCCACAATCAGGACATACAAAAGTTCGATCGCTAAGCTTCAAACCTTTATTAATACATCCACAATGTGAGCATGTTTTTGAAGAAGGATAAAAACGATCAGCCTTGATTAACTCAATTCCAAGTTCTTCACATTTGTAACTAAGAATATTAATGAAATCGTAGAAACCCATCTCGCCAATTGCTTTAGCCAGATGACGATTCTTCATCATTCCTCTTACGTTCAAATCTTCGACCACAATTCTTTCGGGATGCAGATCAACTAATTCCCTTGTGATCTGCTGCCGTTGATTCAAACGAATACAAGCAAGCTTGTCATAAATTCGCTTTAACAAAGCTTCATACTTCAATATCTGATTCGACTTTTGTTTAGAATCTTTACTATCTTTCTTGGCCGCCTCATACTTCCTAGAAAGTACTTTCTGGACATGAGTCAACTTTCGATTTAGATTCCTAACAGTTTTTGTCTTATTGATATTGATGTATTCTCGCTTCGTTCCTTCGTACGCGACTACCGCTAATCTCCCAACCCCAAGATCAATCCCTATCGATCCATGCTTCTCTTCATCTTTGAGTACTTGGTTCTCATACTCAATTGTGAAGCTTAGGATCCATTTGCCATTAATATAGCTAATTCGGGCATTACGAAAAGCCTTTACCTTTTCAAGATCCAAGTTGGGATAATCTGCTTTGTATTTCAGTTTCCCAACCTTTGGAACTTGAACTAAACCATCTTTGAAGTAGAACGCTTTGTGTTCTACTGTTAATGGAAAGCTAGGTTTTGCTTTTCGTTTACTTTTGAACTTCGGTCGCTTTGAAATTCCCTTGAACAGCCTGTTATATGCTTGATCCAAATCTTTACAAATATTTTGTAAAGAATGAATTGATACTTCAGCTAGCCATGGAAATTCTTTTTTCAAGCCGGTGATCAAATTAGCCATTTTGGAAAACTTGAGCCTTGACTCTTTATTTTCAAAACGCTTAATTTGAAGCTCCAGCATGTAGTTCCAAATAAACCTACAATGCCCAATATGCTTGTTTAGGCTTTCGATTTGATCTTTAGTTGGATAGATTCTAATCTTGTAACCTTTGTACACTTTATTAGAAACCTTTCCAAATACACATCATTATGTATTGTACTCGGTTTCATAACAAAAAGCAACAAGGTTTTTTCGTTACTATCAATTAAATTCTATTAAATGGTACGTAACACCATCATGGAGCCTCGTTGGGCTCTCCTCTAACTTTCATTAGAGCGCAGACTATATCTTCATCCAAGAGTTTGGATGGTGACCACTGTCCCTACGATTTTAGGGCTACCTAGTCGTTGAACGTTCCCCTGTTCAGGGCTTCGCTGCTGATTACCAATTATTTCCAAGTTTAGGGTTTAACCTTGCTTGATCCCAATCATTTTTTCTACTTTCGTCGCTATCAAGCTTGAGTTTGTTTCATCTCTACTTTGTAGCTGATTGAGCTTTACGGCTTTCCAGCAATTCAATCACTATTTTTTCATACCCCTCTCAGGATACGTCGACTATTTGACTAATCGATAGACAATATCATACCACACCACACCAACAAAGACAACGGTGTGAACAAAAAAAAAAATCCCAGACACAATGTCTGGGATTCGTTTAACGATTACTGCTGAGACTGCTTAAGCATTCGAGCCGGCTCAATGATTGGAATATTACCTTCAGTTGGGACGTAGATGATCTGATTGATCTTACCATCCTGAAGCGCTTGTGCAAATGCCCCAATGAACTCCTGATGACGATATTCCGGATACTTCTGAGCTGCTTCACCAACGATTCGAATTGCCTCTGCACGTTCGAGCGCAGCTTCCTTTTCAGCACGTGCCTGTTCAATCAACACTTGTTTGGTCTGTGCTGCTTGAGCAAGAATTGCTCGGCCCTGCATCTCCTGAGACCAAATCGCATAATAACGATACCCCACGAACCCAGCCAAAACAAACAGACCCAACACAGCAATTCCAATCAGCATCGCACCAATTGCCGATACAAGCTGCTTACCTTCGTTCGTCATTATTTTTTCTCCTTCACTTCTGTACCCTCTACATGAGGTTGATTAACAAAACAAACAAATTGCAATGGCACTAACATCTTTCCCCACTGCTCATTTGTGAAAACAAATTGATCGACCAATTCACCACAACAAATACTAGCCACGATTTGATCATGATCACGCGCGTCATCAACATCGATCGTTAGACCATTATACACCCATTTGGTTCGACGATACAACGATTCGTACAATTTGACATACGTCGAATATGTCATATGAACATTATGGCCAACACAAAGCTCAACACAAATTGGATCGAACAACTCAAACTGCGGAGTGATGGTTACAGTACTAACGATCGATTGTGTTTTAATGAAGACGTCAACTCTACCATCACCCCACACCACATCATAATTCAACCCACGATACGAATTCGTAGACACAAATACTCCTTAATTTGTTAAACGATTAATGAACTACAACATCACGTTTCATATCATCATCCGGCACACCATTATATTGCATGACCGCAACGATCACTCGATACGGGGACTATGTGACTAATCCCACCAATGTGCATATAGTATTTTTCAATGAACGCCACAATTCTTCTTAAAAGAGGCACCACCGCAAAGATTGCTGCATATACAAGAAAACAAGGGGAGCTGACATTGGACACCACAACAAACGTCCTGTATGTGCATGATGGGAAGACCAAAGGAGGGATTCGCATTGGTGCTCTAAAGATGAGTGAAATGACAGATGATGTTGGTTACTACAAAAAGACCGGTGGTGAAATCACAGGTAATGTAACATTTAAAGGTTCGTTAACTTTTAAGTGATTGAAAGCAGCATCTTTAGTTGACCCACAGCTTTCATATAGGCAGTAACTGAGTGATCACTCTCGACGTATTCAAAAACAACGGATCCTAATTCGGTTGATCGAATATCCTCAGCATTGACAAATTGATCAATCCGCGGATTATTCAAAAATACCTGCACACCCTTCAAATAAGGCTGAAGAATGATTGCTAGAGAGAGCATTGAAGCTTCATTCAGTCGATCAGCACTATCAATCATGTATGTTGCAATCTCGTCAACTGCAGCTGAAACGTTCATCATAACACCTCAAATTAATACGTTAACGGCATCATACCTGCATTGGATATGTAATGTCAATCGCCCGACTTGGATTATGTACAATGTTGATCACTCGCTGGTTACTCGACCCTCGATATTGTAGCTTGGGGTCATAGAGTTTATAATTAAACGGTCCATCAATTAACGTATCGACCAAATCGACAATTGGAAGATGTTCAATCTGTTCATACAAATACCCAGTCCACAACCAAACACTCTTTGTATCGCCGAAACGCTGACGGAAACGTTTCACTAACTTATAAGCACCATCACGATTGAATGGGTGCAATGGATCTCCACCAGATAGAGTCAAACGTGTAATGTGGGGTTTGTCGCACGCGTTGATGATCTTTTCAATTCGATCATCAGTCAATTTAACCCCAAGATTCCAATCATGCGTTTCGGGGTTGTGGCAATGATCAGCTCCACAAATCTTGACATGAGGGCACCCTTGAAACCAAACGACAACACCAACGCCAGGACCATTGCCAATATCATATACATCTACTTTATTAATATGAGCAATCTTTTCATTCATTTTTCAATTCCACCACAATGTTAAACAAAAAAGGGCCTTTAAGGGCCCCCTTCATTTATACTTTCAACGGAGCACATGCATTAGCTGAGAAGAACTTGTCGGAGATGAAATTTTAGTGAATTATCACGAAGCTTTAGCTTCTATGGCCTGTACAAATTAATTCACTTAGTCAACTGTTTCATATTTGACGATTATTACCTCCTTAGGAACAACCTCAACACAATCGACTAGCCGGCCGTTTTTTCCAAAGAACATACTATCTTGCATTTCTGTATTACCTTCACTGTATTCAGCACGATAATACTTGCCAGTCTCAATGTCCTGGAAAATCAACCAATAATAAGTTTCCCAACGCCCAGAATCAATCATTTCATTTTCGATTCGCCTAAGTGATGTACCATCCTCAAGTGTGACTACCGCTTCATACAAAAGATTCATCAATGCTTGGATTGGAAATTGCTTCACTGACATTACTATTCTCCAATTAATTGCCGAGGATTCGCCACAAGCTCGGCTGAGCTTCGTCATTAAATCCTTTGTGTTTGTTCCTTCAGTAACAATATAATACCACAGTTCGATGAAAAAGGCAACCAAATTCTTGCTTACTTTTTAAGATATTTGTTAGTGGTTACAAGCAGATGATGGCCAATCGAGGTTGAAATTGTCTTCTTGACGAACTGCACAAAATTGTTTTTCATGTTCATGATCCTTCTTGTCCTAAGTGCTATCATTGTACCCAGCAATATGTTCAAAGACAACTGGGGCTAAACACCAACGACTCGCATTCACAAGAAACCTTCTAAAACAAAAGGGGAAGGTCTTTCGACCTTCCCCTTGTTTAATCAAGCAATATTACAGCTTGAGTGTTTCTGTTTCCCCAAGATGAACATAACGTTCAGCAATCTCTTGAGTACGACCTTCCTTTATATGTTCACAAACATTCGTTAATTGTTTGTAGAGCTCTACGCTCTTCTTCAACTTTCATTGAAGAACAGACTATATCTTGATCTCATATTACAAGACCGTGACCACAGGACTTACGACTTTAAGCCTCTTAGTCGTTGAACGTTCCCCTGTTCAGGGCTTCGCTGCTGATTACCAATTGTCTTTTGAAGTTTAGGTTTTAACCCTGCTTCATCCCAATCATTCTTTCCACTTTCGTAGCTATCAAGCTTACGTTTGTTTCACCGTTACTTTGTAGCTGATTGGGCTTTACGGCTTTCCAGCAATTCAATCACTTATTTTTCATACCGATCACTCGATACGGGAACTAATGTTAATTCCAGAAGTTACTGCCAATATCCTTTATACCCCACCTTTCGATGTATTTTCTAGGCTAGGGAGTAGACTGTACCATGTGTAACAAATACACCCTCCATTGCAGTCGTTGAGCGTTCTTCCTGTTAGGAAGCTTCGTTGCGTTTGATTGTCCAATCTGTGACGTTGTTACCATACACACTCCGTTACTAGTGTCCACAATTATATTACTACAACTGCTTGGTAGCCAACAGCTCTAAGGAGTTCCCCGCAGTTTCGGAGGTTTATTGTGGACTATATTGTTAATCCACATGTACGTCTTGCGACGTTCATCTTCGTCTGATCTTCATTGCCACAATGACGGCAACGCCAAATATGCTTGCCATCTTTTTCAACGATCTGAATCTCATCAGAAGAACCACAAACCTGGCAATAATCAGACTTGCAGTTTAGTTCAGCATACATGATGTGATCATAAATGTGTTTGATAACATCAAGCACTGCTGGAATGTTGTTTTGTAAATTAGCAGTTTCGATATAACTGATACAACCACCCTGACTCAATGCTTGGAATTCACTTTCAAGATCGAGCTTAGTAAAAGGATCAATACATTCACGAACATTTACGTGATCTTTAATACCCCATCTTTCGATGTATTTGTAAGGGAATAGACTATCTCTTGACCCCAGTAGGGCCCCATGCACTACACAATAATGAATTTCACATTATCGCTTTCGAACAAGATTATTTGTTCAGTTAGTCGTTACACCTTCCTTCGATATCGAAGGCTTGGCACGGTATCATCACCTATCCATGTTCAATGGACGTTAGACTCTCTTACGAAGCTTATTCAATATATTCCACTTCTACCGTTAGCAAGCAAATAATTGCTCACACCCAGCATGTGCCGGTTCACATGGTTTGCATATACTCATTACTGAGTAATGTCGCCATTTGACGAATTCGTAACATATCCGTGATCGGTTACTTCTTCAATCGTTCCAAACTCACGCTGATTAGCTTGAGCGAACTTATACGTTGTACTTTCAATCAATTATGTTAATCAATATCTTTCGATATTGTTCAGACTATATCTTAATCTAGGTTCAGCCTAGATTCTCCCCATTTCGAAGTGTTATTCACACCCCTACTCTACTCCGTTCGTTACCGTTTCGATAGTCGTTAGAGAACCACTATATTATTTGTGACCCTACGGGATCGGCATGCAGACATGTATTATATCTGTTTAGCGTTTCTTACCAGCTTTTTACGCTTGCCCGTTTAGAGGAGTTTGCATTGATGATCACTCACCAATGGCCCATATATGTTTAGGCGATCCATACAACGAATAACCAATATCTTCACGCTTCTTCCATTTGTCACAGTAGTCATTCAACTTCTGCAAAATCTGAAGAGCGAACTTCTTACCTTCCCCACTAGTGTGTGTCTGACCAATCAAAGCATAAACTGCTTCATATAAACCAGCATCAAATATACCGTTTCTTTCGAAATACTTTAACACCCATTAACTGGGTCGGTTTAGACTATACCATAAACTATGCATACTGTTTTAACAATTTCAACTTTTGATCAATAATAGCTAAATTTTCTTCAACATAGTCTCTTAACGGATACATTATACCCGCCAAAGCTGTCTTCTTTTCCAATCGTGCTCGACATGTGAAAGACAATGAATGAGACTTTTTAAGACCATACTTTTGCATTATTCCTTTATATGTCATTCCTAGAACAATATCTCTCAAAATATGCAATTGGGTCTCAACTGACACTAAACCATTACTAACAACTTTACGTTTACAAAGAGGAAAAGATGCATCCTCAGGATATTCAAATGTTTTAATCCCACCCAAGTTAATCGTTGATACTAATGATGCAGACTCGAGTCCACACGCCTTAACAATATCCTCTTGTGGAAACAATCCAGTCCTTAACATCGCAACAATCTTATCAAACTTCTCCTGTGTAAGTCTACATGCAGTATTTTTACGTAATGGATAAACAGCATTACTATCGAACCAAGTTTTACCCAAATTCAAGTCATACACAGCAAACATTGGAACGTTAAGTTGGCGCGAAATCTCAACTATCGGAATATCAGTAGTTGTTAATAATTCTTTAATTTTAGCTATATCAACATCAGACAACTTCCTTTTCATCCCACCAGAATTCTGTCCTCCAGTAGTCATGTTATATCCTAGAGGATTGTTTAGATAAAAAGTATCCAATTTAGCAATCCAGAATATTTCACGATCATCTAGTAGATCTTCTGGAACATTGTCTTCTATCACTTCAAATTTGAAATTAGCAATACCATACTCAGCAATCTCTTCATGAAAATACCACTTTGGATGTTTTGAATCATCAATGTGCCGTCTAATTCGTTTTTGTAAAGTCCACAATGTGCGACCAACATAAACTTTATTATTCAGAAGATTTGTTGCTTTGTATATTATTCCATACTTCATAGTTAACCCATTATAGTCGTTGAACGTTCTACTATACATTATAGTAGCTTCGCTGCGGATTGTCCAATATTGTGACGTTTTTACTTTATCTTCAGAATTACCATCAGCCCCAATCTCAATTACTTGGAATGGTTAGTAATCACAATCTCTAAGAATTTCCCCGCAATTTAGGGTTTTTTACTTGGCCTAGCAATTAGTTTAAGCCAAGACTTGCAGTGCTATATCCCCCAACAAGCAGTTCATTGAAGTTGCCGTGTTTTGGCAATCGAGCTAGACCACCGTGCATCCAGTGCAATGGTGAAATCTCAACCCCAGTATTCAACAAACGAGCGTGTCGAGTCTGCAATACTTTGTGGCACAATTCAGCATATCGTTCCAACTTCTTCCAGAATGTTTCAATCAACACGTCTTTCTGTGATTGAATATCCTGTGGAACGAAATCAGAACTACCAGTCACCTCCCTGACCGCTTCTAAAGCAGCAAATGGAAGATTGATTGTTGCAACGCCCTGGTTGACAACGATTCTTTATGTTCCCATAAAGGTTAGACTATCTCTTCTACACATGGTGTGTAGTGATGCACTTCGAACAGTGTCAATCTCTGCTCTACAACCTTACATTCATCAGGTTTAGTCGTTACACCTTCCTTATTAAAAGGCTTGGCACGGTATTGTCCGTTCTGGATTTTCACCGTTAGCAGGGATATATCCCCACACCGCTTTGACATACGTTCACATCATTTAATGTCGCCTCATTGTAGGGCAGTTAAGCGACCATAGAAAATCAAATCACTTTCCAACTCAGCAGTAACGGTGTTACCCTTCTTGGTAATTGATTTGACTTTATGACGTTTGATCTTACCACTGACAATCTTATGATCAACAAAGATATCAGTTGGTTCAATCGTTCCTTCACTGTCATTGGTTAGATTTGCCCACAGCTGCGATACTGTTGCATTCTCACCATTAACAATATCAAGAACCTCGTTATTCTTCACCGTTAACTGAGAACGCCACGGTGAAAGGAAACTACGACATCCCATACAAGGGAAACATGCTCCCTTAAATTCAAGCATCTTCTTTTCACTGATATAATCAGGAACAAGACGCTTTGATGTGCACTTAGCAGCAAGCTCTGTCAAGTACCAATACGGAGCATCTTCTGTAATGTTACTTGGCTCAAGCACGTAGATCAGTTTCTTTAATACCCCATCTTTCGATGTATTTGATTGGGAATAGACTATCTCTTAATCCAACATTTTTTATTGGATTTTCGGCACTACGCGATAATGAGTTTCACATTATCGCTCTCGAGAAGTTTATAGTCACTTCTCGTTTAGTCGTTACACCTTCCTTTAAAAGGCTTGGCACGGTATTACCTTAACCAGGATTGGTCTTAGGCTCTCTTACCACCTCAGTGTTACCACTCAGTTGACCGTTAGCATCACAATATTGTGATACACCTCACATTTGTGAGTTCACCGAATTTTCATATTATCATTACTGATAATCGCCCCTAACTGTTAAGGGAACGCCGGTGTAATCCACTGGCCAGTTTCATTTTTGACCCCACGCATGCGCTGCTTAAGCACTTCTTCAATAATCATCGCAAGGTCATTCTTTTCCTGTTCATTCTTAGCTTCACCAAGATACATGAACATTGTGATAAATGGAGTTTGACCATTAGATGAATTCAGTGTCAAAATCTGATACTGAATTGTTTGTACCCCACGAGCAACCTCATCACGCACACGTTTTTCAACGTTCTTTTCAAGTGTTTCCACGTCAATGTAGTCACCGAAATCATCAATTAATTCCTTTCGAATTCGCTTACGAGAAACATCAACAAAAGGAGCAAGATGAGAATAACTCATCGTTTGGCCACCATACTGATTGCTAGCAATAATTGCCGCAATCTGGGTAGCAATGTTACATGCGGTTGCGAAACTATGAGGACGCTCAATCATCGTACCATTGATTACGGTACCACTCTTGAAGATGTTTTCAAGGTCCACAAGGCAGCAGTTAAACTCGTGTTGAAGCATGTAGTCAAGATCCAAAAGACTACGTTTCTGACTATATCACATACCACTTATGGTGGTATCCACGCACTTCCAAACACAATCCAGTGTTTGTACTCTACTCACTTCCATCTTCTGATGTGTTTTCGATAGTCGATTGACTTTCCGAGTTTCCTCAGCTTAGCACAGGATTGATATTAACACCCAACACAAATATGTTAATATTGTCCCCTGTTAGCACACTCATTAGCAACCATTTCCTGTTGTTACTATTCGTTGAGTGCACACCCAGCTATCCATAGCCGGTTCACGTGGTTATTCAAGATACATTACTGTATCAGGCCACAATACAATCATGGGCATGAATTGCACCTTTCTTATGCGCATCAACAATGTCCTTAGAAAGGAGGAGTCGCATCGAAATGTCCTTTGATACTTCACCAGCGATATAATCTCGTTGGGTACTAGCAACCGCATGATTCTTGTTGCTATTTTCAGTCTTCAGATATTCGTTTTTATCATCAATCAGCTTAAGGATTGATTCATTTGTTGCTTCTGATTGACGAATAAGCTCACGGGTTTTGCGGTAACGAATGTATTCACGTGCAACCTGTTCATTACCGGTTTTCATAAGCATGAATTCGACAAGATCCTGAATATCTTCGATCGTCATGCTTTCACGACGTTCTGCCTGCTCGTTAATAACATCAACGATCTTATTCAGATCTTCATCGCCAACGAAACCAGCCTTTCGAATTGCGTTCTTAATCTTGCGGGGATTAAATGACACTGATTTGCCATTACGTTTGATTACTTTCACTTTTGTTACTCTCCTTTGATTGATAAGGCACTTCGCTCTTACCAGCTAAGTTTAAAGTTGTGCTACCATTGTGGTAGCGTTGGACTAAGACATCCAGTTCGTTCAGTATACTTCATATGCATAATGAAGAGCAACTGAATTTTGAATTGGAAGACAATTACTTACAAAACAAAGAAAAAGTTACGAACGTATATTTTTCGTAGCTTTGTGATTTTTAAAGAAATTTGTATTATTGAGGATTTTCCAGCTGAGCCTTCATACTCACATAATGATCAACCGAATAGACCAATTGGCCATCTACTTTAATTGTTCCATCATTGTTGATAATAATGCAATGATTAACACCATTACAAATGAACGTATACATTGGAGGATGATGTTGATGATCTGAATCTGGAAGCCAACCAGTTAATGATGTGATTGTTTGCATCAACTGATAACTTCGAATTGTTCCATTGATACGATCATCCTTTTCACTGTGAAAAGAGAATGGGTTATTTTTGAGATCATCAACGCTATTAACTGTTCGTTGCAGCGTTCGATAAACAATCAACACCGCCCCAGGATTCAATTGTCGAAGCTTGAGTTCGCAACCCTCTACAACAATTGTTTTTGCGGTTTTGCTGTCGTACTTGATTTGCGCATCAAAACGACTCTGGTAAAATTTCACTACATTTTCAATTAACTCATTCATAACGCGGTAGGTAGTTAGTTAAAATCATGATTGATGATACTAATTGTTTAACCGATTGATCATCAGAGCAATCATTTAACTTGTTTACAATACGATACATTTTATCAAGCAAACGAATTCCAATATTATACATCTGTTTATTTGCGTATAAAACCGTCATAGTATCGATGATCGACAGCATATTGTGTAATTGATCCACCATAGTCTGTGAACCGTTTATACACGGTTTTAACGCGTCTAAATTCAGTGCGCTGATGCATTGATCAATCTGAGATAATAGGCGCTTTCGATTGTGTTTGGAAAGAACCACATATCGACCAACCATGTCTGTAATTATTGATTTGATATCATATTTGGTTGACGGTTTGAGTTTACGTCCATTGGATAAACGCTCACAACGATCCATAGCATTTGCAAACGAATCATATTCAAACACAGACGGTTTATCTGGGCCATCAATCGTATTGGTGATTATTGTATACCCAGGTTTAGAGATACTAGAAGCAGTGATCATTCCACCTCGCTTAATGACGATAATGAATTTGTCATGTTCGAAACACTGCTGATGAACGACAACATTAAACGTATTGTCATTTGATTGGTGAAAATAATCAGAGGTAGCAATCATATGAAGTAGTTTCTTTTGCGACTCATGCTTGATTGTGAATCACAGTCTCACGTACGTACTAATATGTATGGACGAATTATCACAATAGTATCCATCTGCAATTCACACTCGTTTTTGTTTCACCTCTAACATACAAACCATTCATCCAATGTAGGTTGAGATTCGGTTTTATTTTCAAATTTAATTGGTTTGATATCTTTAGGGAAACGATCATATACATCAAGATCTTCAGCATATTGATATGCAATTTCAAAGATCTTGATGCAATTGTCAAACTCTTCATCAGGGATCACCTTATACCCTCCTTTTCCTCTTGTGCCATACACATCATCAATACAACCAAATAAATGACACCATGCATTGCGTGCACTATGCATTTCAGGAATTGGGGGAAGGCGTAGATTCATATTTTCTTGATGATCCAGAACCCACTGACGAAGTTTTAATTGATTTTCTCGATTCACAATGTACTAATATAGTCTGTTAGTGAAGGAAGTCCACAACATACTTCTTGTTTATCAAAACGAAGATGTTCTGCAAGACACTTGTTGAATTTTGTACACATTATACACGAATTAATGTATTTTGTCATCTCATTCATACAAATGTCGTCATACTGTTGAAGTGAGTCAAAGTTGTGGAAATACTCCATTGCGTTTTCATCATACTTTGTGACTGCATATTGACCATATGGATTGATAAAGATATTACTAGACTGTTTACAGTCATATCTAGATTTCCATTGATTAATATTTGCTAGTTCGAAACTATAATTGCCTTGTTTATAAGCTTCAATAACATCGATCATATATTGTTGATAATCGGCGTTATTGACTGAATAATGTTTTTTAGATTGGACCGCAGGGTAGTATTGAAGAATTGATAATGACTTAATTTTATATGATTCCACCAAATCAAGAAAATCAGTCGGCTTTTGTTTGATGGTAGAAGGGAGGCAAACCACTAATAAATTAATTCTTCGACTATAATCAGATTCCAAAGATGCTAAATTTTCTAGACATTGTTTTCCAACCTTTCCTCTTTCTTTATTCCAACTGACCGCTACCGGAACCCCTCGATCGATCATCCTTTTAACAACATCAGGTTTAGAAAAGTTGGTGACAACCCCAACATCGAAGACACTATATTGATTACACAGCTTCAATAATTGTTCAATGTAATCATCTTCAAGTAGCGTAATCTCCCCACCAAACACTTCAACGTTTAAATTGCATTGATAACGCTTTTTAATGTTCCACAAGCGATCATGAAGAACATCTAAATTTAGAATTGTCTTATCTTTGATAGAGGTGCCAAGATAACAGAATGGACAATTTCCATTACATTGATACGTTGGCATTACAGATACTGTTAATGTTTTTTCACGAGTCATTGTTGTTTGGCTTGAAGATATTCGAAAAACGCTTTCAAATGACAGAATGAACCAGAGTTATGAAACACTCGATTGCACATTCCAGGACAAATATTAAAAAATGGACAAGTGTGGCATGACTTCTTGTGAACTACCACGATGCTAAAGCATCTATGGCTTCGTATCGACCTTAATCCAATTATCCAACAAAGCCAACATTGCTTGTAATTGGGATCTCAACGTCATTTTTATAGATACGGACGTTCCGACCGCATCTTTGATTTTATTTAGTACCCTTTTCGTTCGTTTACCGCAGATGCTTAAGCATCTGCGGTACTTCACTGTTTTCCATTTTAATTTACATCCAGGGAGCGTAGCGACCTGGATGGTTCAATCTGAACGTTAGTGAAGA
>ERZ1026944.326-NODE-326-length-21173-cov-20.330240_pt1 | contig 21173 bp, 15 predicted proteins | sample MGYA00519569_ERZ1026944 | MGnify/ENA primary metagenome ERZ1026944 (study PRJEB26926, sample SAMN06164618) | human gut metagenome | biome: ENVO:00009003; feature: ENVO:2100002; material: ENVO:00002003 | host: Homo sapiens | place: USA | collected 2012 ... | reverse complement strand
CGGCAGCGTCAGATGTGTATAAGAGACAGACCCCCCCCCAATCATTTCCGCCCGCACCGCCTCGCCACACCCGCACAACCCCAATAAAAACACATAACACCCCAAATTTTTGTTGCAAAACCGCGCCGCCGTCTGGAAAATGGAACATATGAAAAAAATATTTTGCGCAATTTTTTCCCTGTCGGCAGTTCTGTTGTGCTCTTGCGTGACAAAGGTTATGGTCGATTCCCCCGAACACCCCGTCGCCGTCTACGACGACCTCACCCACGACTTCACGGGGCAGATTAAGGGCAGCCTTGCCGACGTTTTCAGGTCTACAAACCTCGCCCTCGAACGCGATATGGGGTTCTTCCGCTGCGGACAAATTCCCAAAGACAATGAGTGGTTCATCTACGCCCGCGCCAAAAAGGACATTCAAATAGTCGTCAACCTCAAAGAGCAAAAGGGCGTAGTCAACGTCGTAATCAGCTACGGCGACGACGATCTCGTCGTCTGCCAGCGTCTGTTCAAGGCGATTCTCGAAAATATGAAACGCTACCGATAGCGCGATTTTTTCGTAAAGCCTTGTCGGATTCGGCGGGGCTTTTTTTGTCAAAACAGAAACCTTAAAAACAGAATTATGGATTTTCTTCCCTACTATTCAGACCTAAAACTCGTCGGACACCTCGCCTGTGCATTCGTCGGGACAATGTTCTCGGGCACGCTTTTGTTCGCGGCTTCGCTCTTTGCCGAAAAGGGCGGGCTCTTCGAACGCTCATACGCGTTCGCATTGATGTGCTCGGCTTGCGTCTGGGCTGTCCCCGCATTTTTGGACGCTTCACCGCGGGCGAAGGAGTTTGCCGCATACGGATTACTCGCGGCTTCGCTGCTTGCGCTAAAATACGACTTTCGGAAAGACGCCCGCGCCTGCATTCCCTATTGGCTTGCGTTCGCCGCGGGGCAGGCGGCAGTCTATTTTATGCTCTACAAAAAAATGATATAATTTGACATGAAAGAATTCGACCCGCAAACATTCATTTCCGAACTCGTCAAAATCCCGAGCATTTCCGCCAACTCGAACCGCACCGCCGACGTGCGCCGCTGCGCCGAGTTCCTGACGCGCGAGCTCTCCGCGCTCGGTTTCGAGTCCGAACTCGTCAAAACCCCGCTCCACCCGATAGTTTTCGCCCGCCGCGCCTGCGCCGCCCAAACGCCGAAATTCAAAATTCTCTGCTACGGACATTACGATGTCCAGCCGCCCGAACCGCTCGAAAAGTGGCATACCGACCCCTTCGAGCCCGTCGTCAAGGACGGCAGAATCTGGGGCAGGGGCACCGCCGATAACAAAGGGCCCTTCACCTGTATGTTCGCGGGCGTAGTCGATTTTCTGCGTAAGAATCCCGACGCCCCCGTCGAGTTCGGCATAATGCTCGAAGGCGAGGAGGAAATCGGCAGCCCCAGCATGACAAAATTCATCAGGGAAAACGCCGACCTCATTTCGTCCTACGACTTCATAATGCTAAGCGACACCTCTTCGCCGTCGCCCGAGCAAATCGTCATCACCACGGGCTTGCGCGGCACGGGCTCAATCGACGCCGTTTTCAGGGGCGCAAAAACCGACGTCCATTCGGGAATGTTTGGCGGAATGATTTACAACCCCGTTCAGGCGATGTGCGAAGTCTGCGCCTCGCTGCACACGCCCGACGGCTTCGTAAACATCGAACACTTCTACGACGGCATCGCCGAAATCGAGGATTGGGAAAAATCCGAAATCGCCAAGTCGCCCTTCGGCGACGCCGCCGTAAAAAAACTTCTCGGCGTTCCCGAACTCTACAAACAGGGCGACATACCCGCATCAATCGCCGGTCGCGTCCTGCCGACACTTGAATTTACGGGCATCGGCGGCGGCTATCAGGGCGAGGGCTCGAAATCCGTAATCGCCGCCGAGTGCTTCTGCAAAATCTCCGTCCGAACCGTTCCGCCGCAGCACACGCGCGATATGCTCGAACTCGTCAAACGCGCAATCGTCGAGCGAACCCCCGAACAGATAAAAGTCGATTTCGTCGAATACGACGCCGACGGCGACGGCTACTTCGTAAACCCCAAACATTTCGAGCCCACCGAGCGCGGGCGCAAACTCGCCCGAGCCTTTGCCGCCGTCGACAGATGCGTTCAAAGCGCGTTCGGCAACAAGCCGCTTTTCCTTCGCGAGGGCGCGAGCATTCCGCTGATTGCCGACATCAAAAAATACACGGGGCTAGATTGCATAATGCTCGGGCTTTTCAACCCCGAGGACAACCTCCACGCCCCCGACGAAAGCTTCCGCCTCTCCACAATAGAAAAAGCCTCGCGCTATTATCGCGAATTTTTGGAGGACATCATAAAATGATAACTTGCAGGAAAACATACTTCGACATACCCTTCGCCCACCGCCAGCATTTGCACGACGGACATTGCTCTTTCGTGCACGGGCACAACTGGGACATCTCCATAACATTCGCCTGTAAAACGCCCGACGAAAACGGCTTCGTCGTCGATTTCGGCAAAGTCAAATTCATAAAAAAGTGGATTGACGAACACCTCGACCACGCCTGCGTCTTCGCTTCCGACGACCCTGTCGCCCCAAAGCTCACCGCCGCCGCCCCCGAGGCTTGGAACGTCTATTACGCCGAACAGTGCTCCTGCGAAGGCTTGGCAAAGCACCTCTTCGAAGTCTTCAATAAACTCGTGCGCGAAAACACCGCGGGGCGCGTTTGGGTCGTTTCCGTCGAAGTCAGCGAAGACAAAAAAAACACCGCCACCTACACGGCGGATTGACCCAACAGCCCACTCCCATTTAGCATATCTAAACACTTCCGTCTACACACGGACACTCCGCCTATGCCCGACTTATCCGCCGCCGAACAGTTTTCAAAAATCGCACAAAAATATGATTCCCAGCGACGCCTTTTGATACCGTGCTTCGACGCCTTCTACGACGCCGCTTGCGCGTCTCTCGACCTCCCCGAACACGCAAAAATAGCAGACTTGGGCGCGGGCACGGGCATTCTTTCCGCGGAAGTCGCAAAAAAATTTCCGACGGCGCAAATAGAACTTGTCGACATCTCCGCCCCGATGCTCGATATCGCCCGCCAACGCTTCGCAGCTTCGCAAAACATAACATTCACCCTGTCCGATTTCGCGACTTGGCGGCCCGCCGAAAAACTCGACGCCGTCGTTTCCGCACTCGCAATCCACCACATTCCCGATTCCGAAAAAATCGCGCTTTATAAAAAGATTTTCGAAAACCTAAAAGACGGCGGAACTTTCGTGAACGCCGAACAGGTCTTGGGCGAAACCCCCGCCGAAATCGATGCAAACGCCTCAGCCCGCGAACGGCTCGTGCAAAAATACCTCGCGCCCGAACAACGCACAGTCGCCCGCGAACGCCTTAAACTCGACAGGTGCGCAACCGTAAAAACACAACTCGCGTGGCTTGCGGAAATCGGCTTCACCTCTTGCCGGTGCATATTCGCCCATCTTGACTTCGCCGTCCTCGCGGCACGAAAACGGTCTTAAAGTTTTAATCAAAACGGTAAACAATAAAAGATATAAAAAAATAATATGAAAAATAGAAAATATGGGTTGGAAAGAATTTTTATTCCTTTCGTTTTTTTTGCGGTATGCTGCGGTTGTTCGTCCCGCTTTTCTTCCGCCGATTCCACTCCGAAATACGAATCCCTTGTTCCATGCGAGCCGGGAATTTCTCCTACGGCGTGGTGTACTTGGGGTACGCAAAACCGCACATTATCTATAAAAAAATCCACGGTCGACGCCGACAACAAAATAATGTTTGCAGGCGACCAAGGCGCGTCGCTTGCCCGGGAAAACATAAACGAAAAAACCGTATTTTCCGACGGCGGTTGGATAGACGATTGGCCGCAGATACGTGGCGATATGTTCTTTCTTTTCGACGACGGTTGGGACGTAAAACCCCATATCGATAGAAACGGAGAAGTTTATCTTTTCGGTTCAATGATTCTCAACGCCGAAAAATTTCCGACATGTGCCAATCCCAATCCCGCAGAGAGACTGAGAAAACTCAACGATAAAGTCAAAGCTCGGGGGTGGAAAGGAGCAGGACTATGGATTGCCGCCCAGTGCGCGCGTTCGTTCCCGAACGAAAAATTGCAGCCCAATGAAGTTCGCCAATATTGGAAAACACGCATATTGTGGTCGAAAGAGGCCGGTGTGAAGTATTGGAAAGTCGATTGGGGCTATCGTTGTCTTGACGTTGATTTCAGAAAAATGCTTACGGATTTGGGGCACGAACTCTATCCCGACCTTTTGATAGAACACAGCATACCGCGTTATCCGATAAATTCGCTTTCGTTCGACAAACGCAACGGTCGGTTTACAGGAAGCGGACGTTTTGTCGACACCGACATAGCCACACTCGGGCGCATTAAAAAACTTTTAAAATTTAGCGACTACACACGCGTTTACGATACCATAGCTCCCTTTACTACGGTTTCCACTCTTGACCGAACTTATTGGTATTTGACTGAATCCGAAAAGATAAAATCGAACGGTATTTTGAATATTGAAGACGATGTTTATCTAGGTGCCGGTTTGGGGTGCGCATACGCAATTATGCGTTCTAACCGTTGGAGTTCCGGAACGCCCCATACATTGCTTTTAAACAAAAAATGCGCCGAAGTTATCCGCGCCGTCAGATGGCAGCGAATAGCTCCCGCATTTTCCACTGCGAATTCGAAAACACTTGTCTCCCAAAAACGCCTTGAAGACAGTTGGACATTCAAAGACGGTCAAACATGGTGGAAGGAAGCTTGGGGACAAAAACTCCATCAGTCCGCACCAGCGATTGTCGCCAGAAATATGAAATTGCCGTATGTTGTTTCTTCCGTGAAATCCGATGCGGACATTCCCTTTATTGCGGCAAGTAAAAGCCCCAACGGGGCTGTTGCCGTTGCTTTTCTTCCGCGTGTAGGCGACATTCGAGGCGTATATACTCCAAAAGTTTCCCTTTGTGTCGAAGAAAACATTTCGGGTAAAAAAGTCGGAGTTTTCGGATATTTTGATAGTATTTCATTCAAAGTTGCTGCAAAGCCGAGACTCGTGCTTGCACAAGATTTACTTTCCGATAATCCAGTGGACATCACGTCCGAGTGCGAATATCGCGACGGCTGGATTATACTTTCGGGGAGAATTGCCGAAAAACTTTGTTCGATACAGCCCAAAGGCGATATTTCGGCTCCCGCGATTGTATTCAAAGCCGAATAAAAATTTATCGACATCTGCACGCACATTACACCAATACACATAGCGCGCACACACAGCCAAAATTCCGCGCACACACCACACAAAAAAACGCGCCTCAGAAAAATTTTCCGCGGGCGCGTTTTTTTTAATTCCGTATAAATCAGCCTATTGCTTCGCAGGCTTCTCGGCGGAGTCGCCCGACTTTTTGTCGGCGGCTTTTGCCCTCGGCGCGCGCTTTGCAAATTCGAAAGTTATCCCGCGCTTGGCGTCCAAAACCAGAGCCGCCGAAAATTTTTTCTTCGTCTTGCTCGAAACAAAGTCCTCAATCATCGGCGTTTTGCCCGTCGTCGCCAAAGAGTTGATTTCTTCGAGCGTTATCTTGTGCGAAAGCATCGTCTTGCTCAGGCGGAAACTGCACGGTTTTTCCTTCGCGCCGTCGCAGCGGCAGACATATGCATTGCCCGTGTCGACAAGTTTCGCGCCCACGCACTTGCAAAGTTTCATCGCGCAAAGCGGACAGTCCGCAACAACGGGGGCCTGCGACAAGTCCGCCTGCGCCGCGCCGTCCTGCGCGGGGCGTCCGAAATCGAATTTCACCGCGTTGTTTTCGTCGAGATAAAGCCGCGCCGAGTAGGGGCGGTTGAGCTTGCTGCGGAAGCCGTCAATCGGGCCGAGCGTTCGCTTTTCGAGCAGCTCGCGAATTTCGTCCTCCTCCATTTTGCGGTTGCCGATAGTCTTGTAAATCGTGAATTGCCCGTCTTTCGATTTATACGAGCGGAACGTCTCCAAAAGCGGCGTTCCGTCAATCGGGCTTTTGAGGTTAGATTCGTGCGTTTCGAGATTTTCCTCCTTGAAATTTTTCGCCTTGTCGACAATTTCGCCCGTCATCGTTTCGATTCCGCGCATAAAGTCCTCGCGCGAAAGTTCGTTTTTCTCGATAAGACGCAGCTTGTATTCCCATTCGCCCGTCATCGAGGGGCTTGTGAGCGCATCGATGGCAAGGACATTCAAAAACGTAATCAGCCTCTCAGCTTTCGGCGTCGGAATCAGGTCGCGCTTTTGGCGTTCCACGAACTTGTGCATTATCAAATTTTCGATGATAGTCGCCCTCGTCGCGGGAGTTCCCAAGCCCTTTTCCTTCATCGCGCCCGCAAGCTCTTCGTCGTCGAGCAGCTTTCCCGCGCCTTCCATAGCCGAAAGCAGAGTTGCTTCGTTGTATCGGGCGGGCGGCTTTGTCTGCTCCTGAACCATATTAGAGGCAAGAATCCTTGCGTTTTCCGCTTCTCCTGCAAGCGCGGGCAGCGAGTTTTTCTCGTCCGATTCCTTGTTGTAGACATCAAGCCACCCCGCCGAGCGCAACACCTTTCCTTCGCTTTTGAAATTGTGTCCTTTCACCGACGTCGTGCGCACGGTCGTGTCGAACAACGCTTCGGGATAGAACGCCGCAATAAAACGTCGCGTAATCATATCGTAGATTTTGCGTTCGTCGTCGCTAAGCTTGTTGGGCTTCACACCCGTTGGAATCAGCGCGAAGTGGTCGCTAACCTGCTTCGAGTCGAAAATGCGCTTGCCCGCCTTCTTCACATAGCCTTCGTCGATGGCCTTGCGCGCGAACCTCTCATAGTCGCCTTCTAGCTCCGAGAGCGTGCGCGATACAACGCCGCGGTAGTCGTCTGGCAGCGCGCGCGAGTCCGTTCGCGGATACGTTATCAGCTTGTGCTTTTCGTATAACGCCTGCGCAATCGAAAGCGTCCTGTTTGCGGGTAAGGAGTGCTTGTTGTTTGCCTCGCGCTGCAACGAAGTCAGGTCGAAAAGCCTCGGGGCAATCTGTTTTGAAAGTGTTTTTTTGTCTTTTGCAACGGCTTCCTTTGCCCCGCGAACCTCTTCCAAAATACTTGCCGCGTCGTGGTGCGACCAAACTCTGTCGGCCTTGTCGTTCGGCGATTTTTCCGACGACTTGAAATTCGGCTTCTGATAAACACCCTCATATTCTCCGTTTTCAATACCGAACTTAGCCGTCAACTTCCAGTATGTTTCGGGTTTAAACTTCTGTATTTCGCGCTCGCGGTCGACAATCATCGCCAGCGTCGGCGTTTGGACGCGCCCGACACTCGTCGTATCCTTACCCCGGGCCCCCATTTTTATCGTAAGCGCGCGCGTTCCGTTCATACCAACAAGCCAGTCCGATTCGCTGCGGCAACGGGCGGCGTCTTGCAGCGAACTCATCTGCTCGCGCGTTTTGAGATTTCCGAACGCCTCCAAAATAGAGGCGGGCGTCATCGACGAAACCCACAGTCTTTTAAACGGCAGCTTGCACTTTGTAATCTCGTAAATGTAGGTAAAAATCAGCTCGCCTTCGCGACCGGCATCGCACGCATTTATCAGACAGTCCACGTCCTTGCGCGCCATAAGCTTTTTCAGCGACGCCAACTTAGATTTAGTCTTTTCAATCGGTTTAAGTTCGAATTTCTTCGGGATAATCGGCAAGGCTGCAAGCGTCCACCGCGCGAATTTCTTGTCGATGTCGTCGGGTTTGAACAATTCCACGAGGTGTCCCACTGCCGACGAAATCACGTATTCGTCGTTTTCGTAATAGTCGTCGTGTTTTTTCGCCTTGCCAAGCACCCTTGCGAGGTCTGCGGCAACCGACGGTTTTTCGGCTATGATAAGAGTTTTCATTCGATGCTGCTCTGCTACTGTTTGCGTCTTGTTTCGTGAATCCCGTTGCGTTTTGAAAAATGTTCTGAAAATCCTCCGATTGGCGTCGCCGTTTTGCCGCGCTCAACGCGCGTTTTTTTGCCCGCCTGCCAACGCGCGTTTTTTGCGCATAGAAAAACGCCGCGCGCGCCACTAAAAACTCGGCGCGCGTGGCGGATTGAAATAAAATTGCTATTTCTTGAATTCGGGCAAAATCGAGTCGATATTCGCCAGAAGCTCGCGCATAGTTTCGGGTGTTTCGTCGCCCATATTCGAAATGCGGAACGTCTTGCCTTTGAGCTTGCCGTAACCGCCGTCGAAGGCCATGTTGTAGCGTTTTTTGAGCTCCGAAATTACGCCTGCAATGTCAACGTCAAGCGTGTTCGCAAAACAGTTCAGCGACACCGAACCGTATTTTTCTTCGGGGAAGAGCTTGAATCCGTGCCCATAACCCCATTCGCGGACGATTTTGTTGTTTTCCAAATGGCGAGCATAGCGGTGTTCCAGCCCCTCTTCGAAGATGTCGTCGAGCTTGCTTTCGAGCGCGAAAATCAGGCTGATAACGGGCGTCGAGGGCGTCTGGTTCTTTTCGAAGAACTTTTTGAATTCGAGAAAGTCGAAGTAGTAGCCGCGGCCTTCCGTCTTCGATGCTCTTTCCATTGCGCGGTCTGAAACCGACAAAAGCGAGAGTCCGGGAGGGCAGGCGAGAGCCTTCTGGGAGCCCGTAATCATCACGTCAATGCCGAGTTCGTCCTTTTTTATGGGCAACGCCGAGAACGAGCTTACCGTGTCGATAATCGAAATCACCTCGGGATACTTTTTGACAACTTCCATCAACGCCTTGATGTCGCTCATTGTGCCCGTCGAAGTTTCGTTGTGGATAATCGTGATAGAGTCGTATTTGCCCGTGGACAAAGCCTTGTCGACGGCTTCGGGGTCGACGGGTTTGCCCCATTCGAATTGGAGGAAGTCCGCATTCTTGCCGCAGCGTTTTGCCACGTCGAACCACTTGTCCGAGAACGAGCCGTTGCCGCAGTTTAGCACAGCCTTGTTCGTGACATTGCGCAGCGCGCCCTCCATGATGCCCCACGACGAGCTCGTGCTCAAAAACACGGGGTCTTTCGTGAAGAACAATTGTTGCAGACGGGGCTCGACCGACGCCACCAAGTCGGAAAATTCCTTCATTCTGTGACCCATAATGGGTTTGGACATCGCCTTGTATGTTTTTTCCGAAACAGCTATCGGACCCGGTATGAATAATTTGTATGCCATAGTATTTATTTACTTTGTTAGGTTTGTTGTGGTGTGAAATTTGCGAACGCGCATTCTTCGGAAAACACGAATCGCCGCTTGTGCGGGCGGCGACGTTTTTTTCCTATGAAATCATGTTCATCGATTTTACGATTTTCGTGTTGCGCTCGGCGAGCGTAATAGTTCGGGGCAAAACGTCCTTTGCCTTTTCAAGCTCGACCTGCGCGAACGACATAATAACCAGCAAGTCTCCCGCCGCGCCCAAGTGCGCCGCCGCCCCGCGAATCGAGAACGTCCTGCTGCCGCGCGGCGCGGGAATCGCATACGTTTCGAAGCGTTTGCCGTTTGCGATGTTTCCCACAAGAATCTTCTCGTAGGGGAGCATACCGACCTTGTCCATCAACTCTTCGTCGATGGCGAGCGAGCCTTCGTAGTCTACCCTCACATCGGTTGCTTCGGCTCTTAAAATTTTGGACTTCAATACCTGTATCAACATCTCTGCTTGATTTATAAAAACGCCACAAATACCCAAAATCCGAAATTCGTCAACAATAAATTTTGCGCTTCCCGACTCTCTCTTCCCGTTTTTTGCCATGTCGACACACTCGCCAAGCTCCTTTTTGCGCCCTGTCGACGCGTCTGCCGCGCCGCTGCAAAAAATTTTTTCTCTTTGCATTTTTCGCGTTTATGCTTTTGACTTCCTCCCCGATACACATAACCCGCAGTCACTCTAATTTCAATTCTCCCCGCCCGAAACTTCCACATCTCTTCTCAAAACCCGACTCCCACTTCCACAATCGCCCACGTTTTATGCGAAAAGAAAAAATCGACAACATACTCGAATGGATAGGACTTGCCTGCGCCTGCGCGGCATTTGCGCCCATAGTCTACTTTTTGGGCGCGACACTCGCCGAAAGCGCACAGTTGCGCGACGCCGTTGTAATCCTGTTTTCTATACTGATTGCTCTTGCCGTTCGCAATTCCATACGCCCGCACCGTCCGCGCCTTACGCGCCGCAGCTTCCTGTTTTTCCTTGCAAGCTACATTCTGACGGTTTTTGCCAACGCCCTCCTGCGCCCTAATTTCGACATCTTCGCGCAGGTTTTCAACGCCGACGCCATATGTCTGGCCTACGCGCTGTCCGTTTTGTGCGCATTCTCGGCCTTCGTTGCCGCCGTCGGCTTTGTGTTTTTCGACACCAAACGCTACGTCTATGCATTTTCGGGCGGAATAGCCGCCTTTTCGGTCTTCTCCATATTTTGGCAGTTCGCCGATTTACCCTTGCGCATATGGGCGGGCAGGTCGGCGGGCTATGTTCTTTCGACATTCTGCGATAGCGTAGCCCTGATGTTTTATAAGGGCGAACTCCCGCAAATAGTCCTCCGCGCGGGCGGCAAGTCCTACCTTGTCGCGACCGAATGCAACGGCTTCGGCATAATTTCTTCGTGCCTTGTTCTTTCGGTAGTCCTTGCAATCTTCGTCCGCGGCGTTCCGGTTTGGCGGCGTTTCGCCCGTATGGCAGCCGCTTTCGCAATCGGATTTTTAGCAAACACATTGCGCATAGTCTCAATTATCGCCACATCGCTCGCAGTCGGCGATAAACACTATTACTTTTTCCACGAAGCCTTGGGCTACTTCTTCTTCGGCGCGGCTCTCGTCTCGATAACCTTGCTTTGCACCCGAAACACCCTCCCAGCCCCCAACCGTTCAGCTCCAAATTCCGACAACACCCCCTAATAAAACGCACAAAAATGTAATAAATTTGCTAAAAAACTCCAAAAACGACGTTTTTTTTAAAAAAATGATTGAATTGAACCTCCATACCAATAAAACAGAAGAGATTTTTTAGAAAAATCATAAACGTCAGATTACTTTCTTATAAACAAGGAAACAAAATGATAGATGTCAAAACAGTAAAAAACAAAGCTCTGGTTGCTTGGGTCGATAAAATCGCGGCTCTGACAACCCCCAATAGCGTTGTTTGGTGCGACGGCTCGCAGGAAGAAGCCGACAAGTTGTTCGAGGCAATGCTTGCCAAGGGTGCTTGCACCAAGCTCAACCAAGAAAAACGCCCCGGATGCTACCTGTTCCGCTCCGATCCGCGCGACGTCGCCCGCGTAGAAGCGCGCACGTTCATCTGCTCGAAGACGAAGCAGGAAGCAGGCCCGACGAACAACTGGATGGACCCGAAGGAAATGAAGGAAAAGCTCCAAGGCCTTTTCAAAGGTTGCATGAAGGGCAGAACAATGTATGTCATTCCTTTCAGTATGGGCCCCATCGGCGGACCCATCTCGCAGATTGGCGTCGAAATTACCGACTCGCCCTACGTTGTGGTCAATATGCGCATTATGGCGCGCGTTTCGCCCAAGGTTCTCGACATTCTCGGCGAAAACGGCAAGTTCGTTCCCTGCTTGCACTCGGTCGGCAAACCCATTAACAACGCCGAAGACGACGTTTTGTGGCCTTGCGATCCCGAAAACACCTACATCTGCCACTTCCCCGAAACCCGCGAAATCATCTCCATTGGTTCGGGATACGGCGGCAACGCCCTTCTCGGCAAAAAGTGCCTCTCCTTGCGCATCGCATCGGCAATGGGCAGAGACGAAGGTTGGATGGCTGAGCATATGCTCATCTTGGGCGTCACCGACCCCAAGGGCAGAAAGAGTTATGTTACTGGCGCATTCCCGTCGGCTTGCGGCAAAACGAACTTCGCAATGCTCATCGCTCCGAAAGAATTGCAGGACAAGGGCTGGAAGATTTCGTGCGTCGGCGACGACATCGCTTGGATTAAACCCGCCGCGGACGGCAAACTCTACGCCATCAACCCCGAAAACGGCTTCTTCGGCGTCGCTCCGGGCACGAGCATGAAGACGAACCCGAACGCAATGCATTCCTGCGAGAAGAACACAATCTTCACAAACGTCGCCCTCACGGACGACGGCGATGTATGGTGGGAAGGCATGACAAAAGAAGCTCCCGCGCACCTCATCGATTGGCACGGCAATGATTGGACTCCTGCTTCCGAAACACCCGCAGCGCATCCGAATAGCCGCTTCACAGCTCCTATCGCGAACTGCCCGTGCTTGGACGAAAACGCCGATAAACTCGACGGCGTTCCTGTTTCGGCAATCGTCATCGGCGGCCGTCGCCCGAAGGGCATTCCGCTGGTTTACGAGTCGTTTAATTGGACACACGGCGTATACCTCGGGGCAATGATGGGTTCGGAAAGAACCGCCGCGGCAGAAGGCAAACAGGGCGAACTCCGCTCCGACCCGATGGCAATGTTGCCGTTTGCAGGCTACAATATGGCAAACTACCTCGGACACCTCGTTGAAATGGGCAAGGGCTTGGAACAGACTCCGCGCTTCTACCACGTCAACTGGTTCCGCCGCGACGCCGAAGGCAACTTCATGTGGCCGGGCTTCGGCGCGAACGCCCGCGTATTGGCTTGGATTGTCAACCGCCAGCACGGCGAAGCTTGCGCCAAGGAAACCGCAATCGGCTTCGTTCCCAATTACGAAGACCTCGATTGGGACGGAATGGACTTCTCGAAGGAAACATTCAAGGAATTGATGTCGTTCGACCCCGAAACGGTCTCGGCACAGCCCTTGAAGGAAGAGTTGTTCGAACAGCTCCCGCATTCGCTCAAAGTCGAACGCGAAGCATTGCTCGAACGCCTCTCGAAGTAATCCTAAAAGCCGCGAGGCCGCCTCGATTGCGAAATTTATTTTAATAGTGCTTAAAGAAGTTCCATTCGGAACTTCTTTTTTTTGTTTTTTAGATTTGCAAACGAGGCTCTCGACTAAAAGACGGTTTCATTGCGCCTCACGTACGTTAAGTACGCTACGGCTTATGAAGCCGCGTCTTTTAGAACGAGCCTCGCGATTTTTAGCCAGCTCACACGCTGGTTCTAAGCCGAAAAATAATGTAAAAAGTCTTTTACATTCGGAAAATTCTTTTTTACTTCAACAAATAGTCAAAGCGGGTATTACGAAGTAATCCGCGCCGCTTTCGAAACGATGGAAACCCGCCCAGCGGGGTAAATCGTATTGGCAGAGGCAATCGCGATGTTTTTGAAAGTATAAAATAGTCAAAGGCGCAAAATGCCAAAGGCAATTCGTCGTGATTATCCGAAGAACTTTAACAAATAGTCAAAGCGCATTGGCGAAGCCAATCGCGCCTCTTTCGAAACAATAAAATGCTTGAAAAATTGGAAAAAGTTGATTTAGATTTTAAGTATGAAGCCTGTAAAATTCTTATTAGTTGTAGCATTTTTGGCGGGAATTACGCCCGCTTTCGCGCAGAAAAAAGACCCCGTTGAAATTTACGGCGCGGGTAAGGACATCGTCAATATGCGGACGTTCCAAGACCCCGTTTCGAACTCGAAAGAGTGGGTGAGGGCGGACGTGATTTTGCGCGGCATTGAGAATCCCGATAAAACGGCGACAGACGAGCGCGAAAAACGCTGGATAAGAGACGTGTCGCTTGACATCACGGTGGTGTATGTGAAGCCGTCCGCCACTACGAAAGAGGCTAAGTGGAATCCGAAAAACTGGATTGTGCTGAAATCAAAGGCAGACTTGGTGGCAATCGAAAAGGGAAAGAATTCTATTGTGACATTCTTTATGCCGCCCGAAATCAAGGACATCTACCGCTTGCAGGATTCGCAGAGGCTGTTCTTCATTTTGGACTTGTCTGTAATGGGCAACAAGGTGGAGTTGACGCAGAAAAATTTGAAGAAATTCATATCGAAATCGCTGGCTTCGCAAATCAGAAATATGAAGCAGTTTGACAAGCTCAAACAGGATTTGGCTGCGGCGTCGTCGGTGAACGAAGGCTGGCTCATCACTCTGCCGAAAGCTCCGTTCCAAGTCCAGTTTGAGGAATACTACGGCAAGAGCAAGACCCAGTTCGTGCAGCAAAACGCGATTCCGACATACAAGGCGGAGTCCAAGTAGCGCGGCGTTCCGCGCGGGCGGGGATGTTCGCGGCGATTGCGGAACGCCGCGCGCAGCGCGGGACTGCCGGATAGGCGGCGGCTTCGGCGCATTGTGCGGGACGGTTCGAAACTTTGGAAACGCCGCGGGCGTAACGGGATGGGGCTTGTTTCGGCGCGGGGAACAAATGCCGCTTCTTCATCGGATATTTTTCAAATAGAATAAAAAAAAATCTGGACAAAGTCAAAAATAACTGATTAAACAAAATAACCTCTTTATTTATACCTTTCATTAGAAAAAATGAGTTCCAAGAACAAACTTATAATAAATTGCGCGGCTACTCACGTTTCGGCTTCCGAGTTCTCAGTTTCGTCGGGGCGGTTGGTATTGGAAAGCTTCAATACTCAGGAGTTGTCTTACGATTATTCCGTTCAGGATGAGTGGCTTTTTGCGCTGAAATCCGCTCTCAGCTTGATGAAAATCAAGGGGCACGCCACGGTGATAGCTCCTTCGATGCTGCTGCTCACAAAAACACTGAAAGTCCCGCATGTGGCGAAGTCGAGCCAGCGCGAGGTGGTGTCTTTCGAAGTGGCGAAAAATATTCCCTACCCGCTCGACGAAGTTGTGTGGGACTATCAGGTGGTGTCGGACGACGGCATTGAAACGGAAATCTTCCTCGCAAGTATGCGCTCGGCGGAAGCGGACGCGCTTTGCGATATGTTGGCGTCGATTGGCATTATCGTAGACGATATCGACGCGTCCTCGATTTTAGACTACAATACCTGGAAATATTGCGGGCTTGAACCCGATTCGGTGGTGCTAAATGTGGGCGCGAAGTTCTCGAATATGCTGATTGTGCGCGACGACGGCGTGTTTGTGCGCAGTATCGCGGTCGGCGGCAATGTGGTAACCCAGAGCATTGCGGATTCGCTCGGACAGAGTTTTGTCGGGGCGGAGGAACTCAAACGCCGCTATTTGTCGAGCGAAAGCGCGGGCGTTGCGGGCGCGGAACATTTCACGGCGGGCGTGGAAATGCTCAAAAAGCGTCTTTGCGACGAACTCCGCCGTTCGATTGTCAATTACCGTCGCCAGAGCAGGGTAAACCCGCCGTCGAAAATCTATCTCACCGGCGGCGCGAGCCGTTTGACGGGGTTGGCGGAATATTTGATGGAAAATTTGAAGATGAACGTGGAGTTCATAGATCCTCTCGCGAACATTTCGGTTTCGCGCGGGGTGAATCAGGCGTTGCTTTCCGACTCGGTTTTGCGTTTGAGCGAAGTTGTGGGCGAGGCGGCGCGCGCGATTTATCCCGAGGCCGCGGGAGTGAATCTTTTGCCCGCGCACATCGTCGCGGAAACGGCTTTCGCGAAAAAACGCCCCGTGTTTGTTTTGGCTGCGGCGTTGTTGGCGGCGTCGGTTGTGCCCCCGTATCTATTCCTTTCGGAATCGCTTAAATCCGACAAGGCGTTTGTGGCGGGCTACACGCAGAAAACGCCCGAGCTTGAAGAACGTGCAAACGCCCTGAAAGACCGCGAGGCGCAGGCGAAGAAGCTTGTGGCGAAAATCGACGGATTGGAGGGCTTGGCACGTTCGAAGTCGAACTGGATTGAATTGTTCATCGATTTGGAACAGCGTCTTATGCAGCAGAAGGACGTGTGGCTTGAAAAGCTCCACGTCGTGCGCATAAATGACGGCAAAAACCAGAAGTACAACCTCGAACTTACGGGCAGACTTTTGATTCGCGACTACAACCCCGACGACCCGACTGCCTACGACCACGACAAGGCGAGCAAGCGCGTGACGGACTTGCTGAAAGCTTTTGAAGGCTCGAAGTTCATTCAGCGTTATGACAATGTCCGAACCGACCCGTCCGACCCGCGAATTTTGAAGTTCGACTTCACGCTGGTTGTCGACCCCAAAAAGCCCATATAATTTTATCGGATTTTTATATGCAATACTTTAAAAAATTCCCCATTTTCTTTTCGATAATAACGCTGCTTTTGCTGGCGTTTGTCGCGGGTGTGGCGTATGACGTTATGCTTTCCGTAGATGTCGCGAAAACCGAAAAGAAGCTCAAAAACGCCCGCGCCGATTTCGATGACGCTTTGGCGAAAGACCCCACCGACAAGGCAATCAACGCCGCAGACAAGAACATAAAAGCCCTTGCCGAGCATTTGGAGTTTTTGGAAAAAGACCTCACGCGGGCACGCAACGACATTTTCTCGACGCCGCCTTCGGAAAGCTATCAGCTTGTCGAGCAGTTGCGCGGTAGAGTCCAGAAATGGAAGCGCGCGGCAAAACAGAGGGACATTGTTGTTGCAAACGATATGGATTTCGGCTTCAAACGCTATGTTGCGCCGAATGCAGAACCACCCGCCGACGAGGCAGCGGCTCCCATCTGGAAGCAGGCGTGTGTGTTGGACTACATCAACGGCAAGCTCTTCGCAAGCAAGACTGAGCAGTCGCCGATGGCTATTGTTAATGTCCAGCGCGAAGTTTTGGCGCAGGAATCGGGCACGCAGGTTATGCAGCGCAAGCAGACGGCGTTTGAGCGTCGCCGCCGCGCAGCCAGAATGGCGGTGCGCTCGAATGACAAAAGCGATACGTTTGCTATCGACCCCAACATCACCGCACGCAAGCAGGGTAGTTTGGACACGCTCGCGTATAAAATCGAATTTGCCGCCCACACCGATGTTTTGCGCAGATTCTTGAACCAGTTGAAGGATTTCGACGCGATGCTCGTTGTGCGCAGTATCGATGTTGTGCCGGCCTCCGCCGACATAACGGCGATGGTAAAGCGCGGAAATGTGGACGAAGAGACCGCGGGGTTGGAGGAAATTTTCGGCGCGAACAACGGCGATTCGGAGCAAAAAGAAGGCGGAGAAAACTCCAATCCCGAACAGACCGAAGCACAAGCCGCGGAAATGGAAAAGATAAAGACGCCTGTGGTGACGGACAACCTCTCGAAATTCTCGGTTGTTATCGAGTATGTCGAAGTAGTCAACGAACCCGAATCAAAGAAACCGTCTAAGCAGGAGGATTAGTTTGCTATGAAGCACATTGACAAGATATTTTTATTGTTGGCGGCGTTGGTATTGTGCGCATCGGGCGCGTATTACGTAAAGTCGATGCCGTCCGTCGAAGCCAACGAAGCAAAGGACAAGGCGAAATTGGCGGAAGAAGCCGAAGGAATACAGTGGAAGAACATTGTCGTTCCCGAATTGAAGGTCGTTTCGATTGAATGGCCTGAAATTCGTGCCCAAGACGAAGAGGGCAAGTGGTTTTTCCAAGTGTTTACTCCCCCGCAGATTTGGATTGACAAGAACGGAAATTTCATAACGGAATCGCCGTATTACAAGGAGGTTGCGCGCCAGAAATTCCCGTTTGCGTTCGGCGAAGTTTCGAATGTTCCATATTATATAGAATATCGCGGTTTTTACGGAACGGATAAAAACCCGACTGTCCAGCTTAAAGATGTCCGCAGTGACAAGGTTATTCAGGGAAAGCTGAATTCCGAAATCATAATTCCGGCGACAAACCTCACGAAGGCAGTCAACACGGGAATTACGATAAAGTCGTTCGCCTCGAAGCTCGTGAAAAAGCCCAGCGGCGCGCTCGACAGGGAAATTACAATAAAGCTGTTCGACAAAGCTCTCGGCAGGGAAGTCGAAATCTATTCGTTCAAGCAAACCGAGCTTGACGACCAGCGCAGAATGACGCTCAAAGCCGCCGACGGTTCGGTATGGCACATCAAGAGCAAAGGCGAATCAATCGAAAAGGGCGACGCGAAATTTGTCGTCGAACAGATTGATATGAACAAGGAATTTGCCCTAATAAAAATGATACCCCAAAAAGACAAGGGCGATGTCCGCGTTATGAAAGTTTCGGCTTCGGGCGTGGAACAAAAATAGTTGTGGTATTTTATAAATTAACAACAACAAACATACTCCAATATGAAGAAATACAGAAATAAGACTCGATACGCGTTTGTCGCGGCGTTTGTCGCGGGCTTGGCGTTCGTAAGTTCCGCTATTGCCGACGACGGCGGCAAAATGCAGACTAAAATCAACCTGATGGTTTCCGCCGTTCAGGCCAGAGACGCGGGCGATTTGCAGGCCGCCAAGGGACACCTTGAAGAGCTCATCAAAATTGCCCCCTCCGACAAGGGCGTTCAGAGAATGCTCGCCGATATCAACAAGGATATCGAACTTCAACAAAAAGGGGAAAAGACCGTTTTGGCAAATAGCGAAAATGTAGCGAAGGTCGAAGCCGAAAAGAAAGCTGTTGAAGAAAAGAAGGCAGCCGAAGCAAAGGCCGCCGAAGAAAAGGAAGTGGCGGAAAAGAAGGCTGCCGAAGACGCGGCGAAGGCTGCCGAACAAGCGAAACTCGACGAATTTGTGGCGGCGACGGTCGCCAATCAGGACAAGGTTTGCGAAGCCGCATCGAAGCTCATCGAATCTTCGTATGACGCCGCCGACAACGGCGACTGGGCAAAGGCGAATGATGTCTTGGCTCAGGCCGATGCGAAGCTCAATGCTGTCGGCAAGGTCGACGGCAAGGAATACTCCGCAAAAATTGCGCAAGTTCGCGCCGAATGGAATAGCGCAAAGGCCTACATCGCCAAGGAACGCGCGGAAATCGCCATGGCGGAACGCAAGCCCGCGCAGGCAAAGGAATTCGCGCTCGAATACCAGTCTTTTGAAGCCGATAAGGAGCGCGGCGCGGAGTTTGTCGCGGAAGTCGAAGAATTCGATGCAAACCCCTACAACCACACAATCGCCGATGCAAGTCCGACGTATTCCGACCGCCAGAAGCGTGTTGAAGTCGAGCTCCGCAAGGGCAGATTGCAGTATCTTTACGGCGACTATGCCGGCGCGAGAATCACGTTCCGCAACATCGAAACTATCGATGCTACGAATGTGACGGCGAAGGCGTATCAGCGTCTCATTGCCGAAAAGCTCAAAACCAGCGGCAAGCTCTCGTATTTGGCAACGCGCGACACTATGTTGGGCGAAGTCGACACGGCTTGGGCGCGTCCGCAGGTATTTAGCGGCAAGAACATCAGCGCGGCCGAAGCAAAGCGCGACACCGAAACCGAGCGCAAACTCAAAGAAATCGTAATCGCGAACTTCGACATTCCCGAACCCGGCATCAAGCTCTCGGAAGCGTTGAAGACGTTGTCGATGCTCTCGGAAGAAAACGACAAGTCCACAAGCGCGAAGAAAGGTGTTAACATCGTCCTCTTTGACGAAGCTTCGCAGCCCGAAAATGTCAACATCTCGCTGCGCGGCGAAGCCCTCGGCGAAATCTTGGATTTGTTGTCCAGAAAATACGGTTATCAATACGACATTAAGAACGAAAAAATCGAAGTCCGCAAGGGTTCCGACCAGTCGACGCAATCGATGGACACGGTTGACTTCCCGATTTCGCAGGCTGCCGTTACAAGAATGGGCGGCATCAAGCCCGCTTCGGGCGGCGGCGACGTGTTCGGCGGCGGCGACGGCGGCGAAATGTCCTCGGAAGAGCAGGGCAAGAAAATCGAAGAGTTCCTCAAAAGAGCGGGCGTCGAATTCGGTCCCGGGGCGGCTATCGCCTTCGACGGCACGAAATTGTGGGTGACGAACACTGCGAGAAATCTCGACAAGGTTCGCAACATTCTCCTGAAATACTCGGTTGTAAAGCAGGTCGAAATCGAAGCCAAGTTCTTGGAAGTCCAACAGGGCGACTTGCAGGAAATCGCGTTCAACTGGCGCGCAGGCCGCCTCTTGCAGGAAGCCGAAAAGCTTTCGGGCGGTTTTGTAACGACCGACGAAGTCCTCTTCGCGACGACTGACGGCAAATCCCGCAATTTGCGCACTTTGTATGATGCCTTCCCGAAGGCCTCGTCGAGCAGCGAAATCGGCATCGTCCAGAAAAGCCCGAATGCGACAACGGGCGGAACTGATTTGGTCAGCGCAAGTGTCGACCAGAGGTATCCGAACCTCAACTCGGCTATGAATGTCGGTGCGACTGCCGTTCCGACTTCCAGCGCGGTCTTGGGTGTTCTCAGCGGCTACACGGTTGAATTGCTCGTGAATGCTCTCGAACAGAAAACGGGTTCGGACTTGCTCTGCGCGCCTAAGGTCACGGTTATGACCGGCACGGAAGCGCGTATCACGGTTTCGCAACAGATGTATTATGCCGAATCTTGGGGCGATATGCAATCGCAGGTGTCGTCTTCGGGTTCGAGCACCACAACGACACCGGGTGGCAGTGGCGACGCGGCTATCACGATTACCCCGGGTACTCCGCAGGACTTCAAAACTTATGATGTCGGTGTTGTTATGACTGTTTCGCCGACGGTTGAAGAAGACGACTCCATCACGCTCAACCTCTCGCCGAAGGTTTCCGACTTTGAAGGCTTTATGGCCTATGGCGGCACGGCTGTTGGTATTGCCGGCGGTTATACGGTGACGGTTCCCGCGGGCTTCATTATGCCTGTGTTCTCGGTTCGCGAAGTCTCGACTACGGTCACGATTTTCGACGGTGCGACGGTTGTCTTGGGCGGCTTGACGCGCGAAGAAGTCGTGTCGGTTAAGGACAAGGTTCCGCTCTTGGGCGACATTCCGCTCATTGGCAGACTCTTCCAATCGAAGGGTGAATCGCGTCAGAAGAGAAACTTGATGATATTTGTCACGGCCAACAGAATTTCCCCGGGAGGCAGTGTTCATCGCGAACAGTTCTCGGATATGCGCCCCGGCAGTGTCTATCAGAATCCGACGATTGTATCCCCCGGTGGAGCGGTGCAGCGTCTCTCCGAAGACGTCCTCCAATAAACCCGCTGGGCGGGCTCCCATTGCGGGGGCACGCCCCCGAGCGCGGATTTTGCGTCCGCAAAATTCCTCCGCGCTTCCCCCTTCTGTTAATCGGGTAGTATATTCTAATTTTGAAAGGTTTTCGAAAGAAAACCTTTTTACATTATTTTTCGGCTTAGAACCAGCATAGGTGCTGAACTAAAAATCGCGAGGCTCGAGGCAGGATTCGTGTTTTCGAGTGGTGGGATAGTGC
>ERZ1026944.316-NODE-316-length-21470-cov-6.726827_pt1 | contig 21470 bp, 22 predicted proteins | sample MGYA00519569_ERZ1026944 | MGnify/ENA primary metagenome ERZ1026944 (study PRJEB26926, sample SAMN06164618) | human gut metagenome | biome: ENVO:00009003; feature: ENVO:2100002; material: ENVO:00002003 | host: Homo sapiens | place: USA | collected 2012 ... | reverse complement strand
AACCCTTTATTTATCGTGGTTTTTCTTGGTTGACCCTATTATATCTCTAGCCCCGGTACCTGCAACAGCAATCTTATAATTTTTCATAATAAACTGCTCCTCCAATTCTCATTGCGCATATCTTCTAAATTTAGTTTGTGTCTATGTAGTCATCCCGAAAGACGGTATCGTGAGTTTTTACTCCCCACGCCCCAATAGACACACCTTAAACGTCTTAAAAATAATCTTCCAATCCACCCAGAAGCTGCGCTCCTTGACATACTTCACGTCCAGATCCATCCACTCTTCAAAGGAGAGGTCATTGCGGTGCGGGGCGATCTGCCAATAGCAACTCAGGCCGGGGGTCACATACAGGCGCTGCTTTTCGTAGTCGCCGTACTGTTCCACCTCGCGGGGAAGTGCCGGGCGGGGACCGACAATGCTCATATCGCCCTTCAAGATATTCCACAGCTGCGGCAGCTCATCGATGCTGGTCTTGCGGATAAACTTGCCCACACGGGTAATGCGCGGGTCGTCCTTGATCTTGAACACAGGACCATCCATCTCGTTCTGATCCAACAGATCGTCCAGCTTTGCCTCTGCATTGGGGCACATAGAGCGGAACTTATAGAACTTGAAAGGCTTTCCGTTGCGGCCGATGCGTTCCTGACTGAAAACAGGACCCGCAGACGGGTCGTCCACCACAATTGCAATAGCCGTAGCCAGCATGACCGGCGACAGCACCACCAGTGCCAGCGATGACAAGATCACGTCCTGCGTCCGACGCCCGATCCAATACAGGCGATGGTCGTGCAGATTTTCCTTGCGGTTAACTTCAACTTCCTTATCGATTCCAACAGTATTCGTAGCCATTTTTTCTCCTCACATAAATCCTTGTCTATGCACTTCTTATCGTCATTCGTTTTATCGCAATTTTCAGAAATAGTGCCCTATCAACACGGCATATTTGCGATATGCAGTTTGCGGATGCTGCTTGCGCATTAAAAACACAAACTGCTATAAAGTAATCCCTTTAACTCACACCGTTCCCGCAAGCACCTTCCTTTTAGATAACCGTTCCTCTTTTCCTAAAACCGGCAGACCGTTATTCCTGATCTCCGGGCAAGCAAAAGCCCTCGGACGACAGCTTCGCCCAAGGTCATTTCAAATGCAATGTGGCCGTAATGAAAACCAGAATGTCATGCTACAGCTCAAGTGCCGCATGTGCATTGCTTTCAGTATGCAATATTTCACATTTTTGTAGAACCTCAACAAGCCCACTTCATTTTCACCTTTGCGCATCACGCCAGCAAGGGAAACAGCAGTGGGCTTTTTATTTTGATCTATCATTCGGGTTTCCTCATGATCTATCACATGATTGTTCGCAAACAGACATAAGCCCACTGGATTCACCTCCTTACCGCAATCAAGGCGTATCCTTCCATCTCAAAACGGAAGATACCAGTTCTTCTACGTGGCCGTCTGAATTCTCTTATTATTCTATCATGGTTATATCTGGGAATCAATAGAAATCCGAGGAAATGTATCCATCCATGTTTTAGAAAAAAATGCGATTCAGCCAGAACTTTTTTGCACATTGCCCGGTTTCGCATGAAAGCTCCAGATGAAATCATCGATGGACAAAATGTGTGGTCATATAGTTGTCCAAGGCGCTGGAGAGTGCAGTCAGGTGTGATAGCCGTTCCGATGTAATGACAGCCGTTAAATAGAACGTGCCCCTCGCACTGAAAAGCCGGTTTATGCCGTCACATTGATCAGGAGTTCTGACGAGGCATATCGCACAGTACTACATAATTTTTACTCTCTTCCCCGCTGCCCCTATTATATATAGGTATAACTTGCATCCCGTCACTGCAGCTACCACCTGCTCTGGATCAGGCTATTTTTGCGCTAAAAAGGCCCCTGCCGATCACATTTCTGTGAAAGACAGAGGCCTTCTGCTTCTGGATTTTAATCAGGTCTGGGGAGATGGAACAACTTTCTCATTCTGCTGGGTCAGTGTCCCCTTCCAGATTTTTAACTACCCCCGGGGTATCTGACGCGCTGAGCATCTGTTCTTGCTCCATACGGCGGCGCACAGCTTCCACCACATAGGCGGTCGCACTTTCTCCAGCTTGTTCTGCTGCCGCTTCAATCGCTTTTTTGCTCTGTGGACTATCAATTCTCAAATTCAACACAAGCCGTTCATAGGTTTTTGCGTTGTACTTTGACCTGCTGGCTGTACTTGTTTTTCCGCCCATTCTAACACCAACTTTCTTTGGACTCTTAAAGGTATTATATCATAATCTTTTGCCTTTGCGTACTATTCCCAGTATGCATTTTGCACAGATATTTGCACTTTTCTTTGGTGATTATTCCATCTTGCATACTGTGCCCAGTAGGTGTATACTCATGCCATCGGGAACACCGGTTCTCACATCCGACCATTCACCCAACGATTTGAAGAGAGGTACACACATGAGTATCAACGTTTTACTGACCCTTGTCGAGCAGTACAAGGAGGCCGCCCAACTGATCGAGGCCGCACAGGCTGAGCAGGAACAGCTGAAGACCCAGATCCGCGAGGCACTGGCAGAGCGCTCCACCAACTATCTGGAAGTAGGCTGCCACAAAGTCCGCTTGTCCGATTTCTCCAGCACCCGACTGGACAGCAAAGCCATCAAGGCCGTAGCACCCGACCTGTACGACCAGTACAGCAAAACGGTCACCGGCACCCGCCTGAGCATCACCTGAAAAAGAAAAGCCCCATACAGCGCTCCCCGACCAAAGTTTGCGTTGTATAGAGCCCACTACACCCGCCGGGGCGGGCTACACCAATATTATACCTGTCCCGGCCTTTTTTATCAAGAGAAAGGTTCGAAAAATCATGAAACAGACTGTCAAAACCTCCCGCGCTGCTGGTCAGCTGGAAAAGATGTTCCGCGAGCTCAACAAGCACTACTTTGCAGGCAAGCTGCCCGAGCCCATCATCAGCCTGAAAAAGACCCCATCCGCCTATGGTCACATCACCTGCTCCAAGGTCTGGCAGGCAGGCGGCGAGAACAAGTATGAGATCAATATTTCATCGGCTACCCTTGACCGCCCCATCGAGGAGACCGCATCCACCCTGCTGCACGAGATGGTGCACGAGCACTGCATGGAGACCGGCATCAAGGACACCAGCAACAACGGGGTCTACCACAACCGGCGCTTTAAGGAGCAGGCCGAGGCACACGGCTTGACCGTCGACCACCACGAAAAGTACGGCTGGACCATCACGAGCCCGTCCGAGGAGCTGTTGGACTTTATCATCTTCCAAGGTTGGCAGGACATCCAGATGGGTGAACGGCTGGCATGGTCGGATATGGCAGGCACCGGAGCAGGCAGCAAAGCACCCGGCAGCAGTCAGACCGGAGCTCCCAAGCCCCCCAAAGCAAAGAGCAGCACCCGGCGGTGGGTATGTCCCAAGTGCGGTACCATCATCCGGAGCACCAAGGAAGTGCGGGTCATCTGTGCGGACTGCATGGAGCTATTCGTGAAGGCTGACTAATCACAGCAAGACAGAGAGCGAGGGCACGAGTGAGAGTAGTGCTATATATATAAAATTACAGGAGGCTCCTCATGGATACTTATAAAATCGCTATTGACACCTTTCTTGCCGAGACATCCGAGTGCAAAGCCAGTGGGTGCGCCGTCTTTATCGGGGCAGACATCGCGTTCCAAGACATCCAGCTGCACACGCACCGGAACAAGTCAGAGCTGCATTTCATTGCCGGACACACCATGCTTTCTGTCCCCCTTGCCAGCATCCTGAGTATTGAAAAGCTGGTATTGCGGGATATCCAGTCCACCGAGTATGAGATCATCACCAAAGAGAGCGGCACCATTACCCTTGACGTTGTTTAAAAATGCACCCGTAAAGACAGAGATCCGCCGGGCTGTGAGAGGACGCCCATTATATTGAAGGAGAGCAGCCATGACCATTATATCAGAACGTTTGCAGCATCTGCGCCTGACGCACGGCTATACCCAGACCGAACTTGCCCGAACCATGGGTGTGAGCCGCCGGGCAGTCTACGCATGGGAGCACGACAAATGCCCCGAGATCCCTCATCTGATCCAGCTTGCCCAATTCTATCAGGTGTCGACCGATTATCTGTTGGGGCTGACGGAGTGAGGTGCTCCCCGCCACCGGAGACCTTACCGGAGACTTTTTGCCTGCTATAGTGCGGTCAACCATCAGTCCGCGCGACGGCAGCCAGAAAGCACCATATTTTAAAAGTGTCCTTGTAAGTCCATCTTATCGGATGCATCGTTTGGTAAACTTTAGATACAGCAAAAGTAAACACACTTTAAAATACAGGAGGAAACTATTATGGCAGGCGCTTTTTCGTTATTTTTAGGCATGTTGGGTCTTGGTGCAGCTGGTGCAGTCAGCGCGGGACAGAACGCAAAAATCAAGAAGGCAGATTATCAGTATGGCGAAGAGCATGGCCTTCATGGCACCTCTGAGGTTCTGCAAATGCGGGAGCGGGTGCGTAAAGAATGGTGGAGCATCTGCGGCAAAACCTACAACGCATGTGAGCGGCCTGCATCGAGTTACGGCGACCTCAGCAGAACCCCGTGGTGCTATCTGAAAAAACGTTGGTTCATTGACCACCTGAATAAAAAGGGCATCCCTTATGATGATCTGGTCGTGGATGATGTTACTGGCGTTACCTTCTACGAGAGCCAGAAAAGGACGTCCCAAGCATATATGAGAAAGCTGCGGTAATAGACATCGCGCCCATCGTCACCACTTCTATCAGCAGCAGGAGGTAAGTTTATGGCTGAAAACAAATATGTGCTCAAAGCGCTATCTACATACACAGGCAAGGAAAACACCCTATACCAGAAAGAGTTCGATACCCGTGAGCGCGCCGAGATGTATCGGGTCATCCTTGAGCCTGTCCTGAAGAAAGCGCAAGCGGACAATCCAGTCTTGCCCTATGTAACGTATGTTATCGAGGAACTTCCAGAGGGATGATATCATGGGAAAGAAACCAACCGGCTATGCACGTCAAAAAGTAATCGTACAGCACAAAACGTGGGTTCCGTTCGATGAATGGATCTATCAACGGAACGAGGCAAATTACAGGTATGCTGATGCGGTGCGCAGCAACATCGGATATGCGTTGGACCAGCAGAAGCAACAAGAACGCCACAAAGCTTTTGTAGAAAACGCAAAAAAACACAATATTCCGATTCCGAAGAAAAAGAAAGAGCCATGGGAGGATTGACCAACTATAAAGCAACAGAGCTCTGCCGCTCAGACACGAGTAGCAGGGCTCTTTTTTACGCGGTATTCGGTCAAGAAGTGAACTTAAAGAGCGGCGTTTAATATCAGACAGCAGATATCCCGGCGGATTTGCGGCTCGATTATTATTTTCACCACTTTTGAGCATATCCATTTGCGTCGTGAAATACGACGGAATTATGAGCGGACTTTGATTCCAGTCATAAGGTCTGTCAAACACATCTCCACTTGTGGCGAAAGTACAGAATTGAACCGCGGCGCACATTTTTGAGAAGGGATTGGTAGAACATTTTTGCGCCACCAATAGCGATTTCTGAAATTTTAGAATACGGTCTTTCTCCACTTGCAGGGAAAAGGTTAGCAGCCGAATTTTCGGCTGTCAAAGGTAGTCCCGTTTCAAGATATCCTTGTCTATTGCTCAATTTTGTGCGATAGGGTCAAAGGTCGCGTTTTGCTACCTTTAGAATCAAAGGGTTGTAGATTTGTGGACACCCGGTCATAGCACACTTCTGCGCACGGTGGACATTTTTGGCCATCGTCACTTGTGGCAATGGGAGTGTACCAGACAGTACAGGGTAGTACCCCTCATGCTGTGAACGAAACGCCGAACGTCTTGACCCGTTGAGCTGTGTCCTCAAAATGAGGACTCAGGTAGGCAATCACACAGAGGAACGCGATCTCTTTGTCTATAACTTGCGCGGTGTCATGGAGATCTGCCGCTACAACACCAATCCCAAGACCAACTCCCTTATAGACCGTATATACCATAGACAAGTACCCTGCCAATTCACGCCTCCGCCGTGCCGTTGCGACGCATTTCAGCACTTTACGACTCATTTGGACGCTTTTCGCCTGTTTTGGCATATTTTACGTTACATTTATTTCGAACTGGATAAAACTGGTCCAAATATATGTAACAGGGATGATGTCAAAATGGTTACTTCCGATTTATCCGCCCGTATCAATGATGTACTGCGCTATGTCGGGATCACCCGCAACATGAACGCCTACATTATTCTATCACAAGCTCTGACGCTGATTGCCGAGGACGAAGACCGCCTGCGAGCTGTAGAGAAAGAAATCTACACGCCTATTGCCGACAAGAAGCTGTACGAGCCCAAAGCAGTCCAGAGCACGATCCGCCGGGCATCCAAGGTCGCATGGGATCTCTACCCCGAGCGCGTTCAGGAGCTGGCTGGCTATCCTCTGAATGATCGCCCTTCTGCCGTGACCATGCTCGAACTTCTCTATAATGGTGTCGCCCGCTATGACGATCTCTCTATTCTGAAATAAGCGTCTTTCAATAGCACCACCCCGCTACTCTATGTCGAGCAGTGGGGTATTTTTGTGTCTTGATAGGGGCGTGTTGTTTGGTACGAGGTCAGGGTGGTCGTGGAATGCGACTCCCTTTTGGCAGCTCAAAATCCGCCCACGAAAATAGTTACGGAAATATCCGTATGTAAATTGGGCGGCTGAAAATTGAGCTACGAAACAGCATCCACGACGTATACAGCCTTATATCAATCAACGATAACATGTCGCATTTTGATCCAAGTGCACTTTTCAATCGTGTCAATCCAGATAGAGTAACGATTTGTGACGCCATCCGCTGGGCAGACGCTTACTAAATTAGTAGTATTCGACGCATCATCGTATTTTCTACATTTGTGCGGAATTGACACATCATCGAGCTATATTCAAATTCGGGAAATCATCCTACTTCTTCTCATTTTTGACTGTTTTACGCCAATTCTTCAACATGTTCGCTCTGATCGAATCAATGGTGGGTTTCCTCTTCTCCCACCCCCTCATCTTCTATTTTTCGCAAATACTTTAATATCTCGCAAGCTCGATATCAAAGCATTCACGAATCACAAATTATAAGCATATCATAAGTCGATTATTTTTTCTTGTTCTCTAAACTTGGCTCATTTTTTGTACCTATTATATATAGAGTGAGTACAATTTTTGCGCCAAAATCATATCAAATCCGGATCAATTTCCAGAATGTTCTATTGCGATTCTCGTTTCTCTTAAATTCTCGAACTGTAACGATCTTGACTCCATAGATTTGAAGTTTACGATTTAATATGTCCTGTCCCATTGGACGTCCTTTATATTCTTTGAACGCATGCAACGCCATGATGCTCTCGTACATTTCTTCTTTCAACATCGGCTGATTCAAGTGTGCATTTATCCAGTCCACCACCGAATCAAAGCAATACGGCACCGTTTCCTCCGCTAACACCGGCGCATACTTTGCAAAGACCTGCTTATATGACGTTTCGAGCATTTCGTTAAGCAGCTCCAGTTCTCGCTTCAATTGCCGGACACCAAGCGGATTCACGCGGTATTCACCCTTTGCATCATCGAACTCCATGATCTTGCACTTTCTTATTTTGTTGTTGATACTATCGGGCGTTCCACTGTTTCGGAATACTTCAAATGCCTCTGCCCCCATAAGATATGCCACTGCCGGCTTCAGCTCTCCTTCCACGATGGCCTTAAATTTCTTCAGGTCACCATAATACCAGTCCGCATCATAATCACGAAAATAGACCGTGCAGGTGTCGTCGACATCAAGTGGGCGCTTTCGGCCTGTTGATTGAATGATGTCCGTCGGCTTCCATTGGTCAATATACAGGTGTTTTACTGTGCGGTCTTTAATCTCGGTGCCTATGCCAAACGCCTTTGTGGTGAACAAATATCTTTTTTGGAGCTCTCTGTCCTTGATACAGTCCGTCAGCTTATTGAACATTTTGCCGTATTTCGGGTTGTTCTCGGAGCAGTAATAGGCAGCTGTATCGCCAAATATCTCCTTCATTTTGAGCAGGTCCTCGCCGGATGATACAAAGATAACGGCCTTTTCGTCTTCCGGGAGACTTTTTAGCATCCTGACCAGATTTTCCCTCGAATAGAAATATTTCTGCTTGATATGCTGGTAATCCTGCGGCAGTTTGTAGATGCGGTCTTCGGGAGTCTTTGAGGTCTCCTCCAGCAGCTTATAGGTCTCCTCGCCCGTTGCGCTCATATAGATAACCACATGGTCGGCTTCAGCCTTTTGCAGCACTTCCAGCGACAAATAGGTATTTATTCCATAAGAGGAAAAATCTGTAAAATAGTGGCATTCATCCGCAACGATGTACTTGAACCCCGTCAGATACTTTTTCAGCGACGCCGGATCATTCCTGTATTTCGTCTCAATATTCTGATAGGTCCGGACCTCTAGCATGTTCTCGTAGAACGCATCATTAGTCATTGCTATTTCCATTGGCTCACCATCGACCTCGGCAATAGCGGCTTCCGTTCTGCGTTGGAGCATCTCGGCGTGAAGGGTATTTAGCGGGCAGAGGCATAGAACCCGGCCTATGGTCGTTTTTTTCAGCATCTCATCAACGCGCCAGCTCACCAGCTTCTTAATGATAAATTCGTTCTTGCCACGTCCGGTTCCCATATCCAGAAGAACTCTTCCGTTCCCCCAATGCTGGAATGCATCACCGATCAATTCTGAAGCATACGCCCACCGCTCCTTCTCCGCCGGGGCGTCCTCTCCTGTCTGTCCCAATGGCACGATCGCTTCTGCAGGCACCACTTCTACCTCTGGCACTTTCTCTGCCTCCTGAACGGCACAGCACCCTTCCTGCAGCTCGGCAGGCCTTGGCGTCTGTGGACTGGATGTTCCCTCTGCCTCTGCTTCCAGCTCTGCTGCCTGTCTGGTGGGCTCTGCCCCTTGTTGCATAAGCGTCTCCGCTGCAGTTGCCTCCGGTGCTATTACCCCTTGTGCAGTCGCGTTCACAGCCTCCTTCTCCGGTGCTGTCAGGGCTCCTATCGCATCTGGCACATCATATCCTTCTGTAGCGTCTGGGACGTTGTCTAGCACCGTGTCTGCAGCGCTCTCTGGCGCATCCCCTGACACATCACCCGGCACACTATCCACGCTCGGCGGAGCATCCACCGCCTCATCCAATACAGCGCCCTGTGGGGTATCTGGCGCACTCTCCGGCTCCATGGCGCAGGGCATATCCCCGGCGGCTTGCTCTGTGGCGCACGTGGCTGCCTTCTGTGCCTCCAGCTCCGCCCGTCTCTCCTCCGGTGTCATCCTGTTCCAGTGCAGGAACCTGTCCATCTCTTCTAGCGACTCCTGCATCGTCATTTTTTTAGGGTCCTTAGAGCAATGGAATTCCAGCTCATCCTCGGGTAGTTGCTTTTCCTCCTCACACTCCTTCAGGTAGTCCTCATATTCATGAGTTCTGTTCTTTTCATCGGACAGCTTCAGGAAAAAACCGCCGAATGGCCAATGTGTCTTTTTATCACTCATATATTGATATTTCTCCTATAATAATATAAGGCGCACAGCCCAGCCATCCTGCCAGACCATGCGCCGGTTTGTCAGCGTTTCCCCAGAAAAAAGCTCTGGTCAAACGCCTCGTTCTGTTCTTCAGTGCTGACGCGGACGTATGCGACCGTCATAATATAACCTCACTGACTGATATGAAAAATAGGGTCAGAGATGCCAGAAATGATTGAAAACAATTCCAAAACCGACCCTAGATCATAGCGGACAGACTGAAATTGGGATAATAGATAAGGTGCACTCCAAATTAAAAGTACTGCGTAACGGAAATGCTGATATTGGGGTATTCATTGTCTCCGTTTGCGAGTGGAGTGGCTTCAAGATTTACGATGTCATTGTCGTAAAAATCAACCTTACACTGATATCTATCACAGGAAACGGCGACAAATTGCTCTATATCCGTCCCGGCACAAATCGTTGGCCAGCCATTGTCATGGTCAAAAGAAACCGCCTCCGATGGTACAGGAACCTCATAGCATACATAAGGGTTCGTGCTGATGAGCGAAAACCACACGCGAGGAAAGCGCTTGATGACGCAAAAGAGCTGCTCGGCGGTCAGAACTGTAATTACATCAGAGATAGTGCTAGTAGTCATAATAATTCTCCTTTTTTAGTTCACTTTCAAAAAGCATCCACCGTGACAGTGTTGCCTTCTTTGGTGCTGATTTCGTATTCGATGGTGCGTATATCCGGGAATGTCTGGCCTTTTTTAGTTGACCTTTATAAGCAGCTCCATACAGTCGTGCAGGTGATGCGGTTGTAAGCAGGCTGCGTTTTCTTCAGCCTGATGATGGTCTCCGGGAGCTTCCCCTTGAAACAGTGCTGGTTGAACACACGAAGCACCTTCTCAAGCTGTCCAACGGCGCAGCTAGTCTTCGCGTTCTGCTTCATGGCATTTTCCCTCCTTTAGACGTCAAGATTGAAAAAAGAAGGGATAGATGGTATAATAATTTTATCCCAGTGATCTAGCTCTATGGGTGGCGGATGCTACTGAAAGGGCAGTCGCGTAATGATGGGGTGGTGCATGGGATGAACCTCCTGTTTTAAAGGTGAATGTTTAACAGCTCTGGGAAAAGAGTGGAGCTGTCTGGATGTATCTAGATTATCACGATACCGTGCCCATATCAAGCACTATATCGTGTTTTCTCTGTTTTGCTATGTTTTCAATGAGATAAGCGGCTTTAGTTGAGCAGTTTCACGATATACTAAGCCGTGGCACGATATATGGAGGTTTTCATGGCATATACCGAAGCAAAAAAAATAAGCAATCAGAAGAGCGATGCCAAATATTCCCAGATCTTGCTGAAACCCTACAAGGAAGAGGCTGCACGCATAAAGAAATGTGCTGCGGACGAGGGAATGAGCACACAAGGCTATATTTTGCAGGCTGTCCGCAAGCAGATGGACGACCAACCTATGCCCGGGGTAGTTATGAATTCCGAAAGTGAACATCTGACTGCTGAAAAGCCCAGTTGTTCCATCTCTCCAGCACTGAAGCGTGCACTCAAGAAAAGCATTCAGGACGCTGTACAGAACTTCCCGGAGGAGGAATATGATAAGCTGCGGTATGAACTGGACAAGCTGATTCATGAGACCTTCTCTGATGAAGCCAGAAAGCCTAAAAAAGCCGCTATTGCACAGGAAGAAGCAGAAAAAACACAGAAACCCACTAAGCCGCTTACCTGTAAATCTCTCATTAAATAAGAAAATAAGCCTCTGCCTTTTTACGGGCAGGGGCTTTTGTGTTGCTTGAATTTGAAATAAACCTCGTGAGTGCGAAAAATTTCAGATCAGATGTTTGATGTGCCTGTCAGCAAAATTAACGATGCCGCATTGTGAAAAGCAGCGAAACATCGATGACAATTTGTTCCAAATCGATCAAAGCAACCAGACAAATGATGCCGTATCATGAATGAGCGTTGCAAATTCCGGATAGCTGTTCCATTAAAGTTGTACTTTTGATTTTACTTTTCCTCCCCCTTCCCCATCTTGATCTTATCTCCATGGCGGTTTTTGCGGGTCAGCTGCTCTAGGGGATTCAGGGCGTCATAGTTGGCTCTCAGGTCGTCCGCATACAGCGCCACATACCGCCGGGTCATGGTAAGGTCAGCGTGTCCCAGCAGCTTTTGCAGACGGAACGGATCGCCACCAGCTTGGATATACAGTTTGGCGTAGGTGTGCCGGAACAGGTGCATAGAGGTCTTCTCCACGCCTCTGCCATGATTATAATTCCAAATCGCATTACCGAGCGAATTCAGGGTCATCTGGTTGCCATACTCCGAGACAAACAACGGGGCTGTAGGGTCGCTGGTACGATGCTCCAGATACTCCTCCATGATCTTGACCAGTGCCTTAGAGAGCGGCACGATCTGCTGATTACGCGCCTTCATGTGGCGGAAAAACACTGTCCCGGCGGAAAGGTCCAAATCTCCGATCTGCAGGTTGAGCAGCGTGGACGCACGGCAGCCAGTACCAAGCAGGAAGTTGACAATGACCCAATTGCGGTATTCGGCAAAGGAGCAGGTTTTGCAGTCCGGTTCCTTCAATAGCTTCTGCAGCTCGTCGGTGGTGTAGGGCTCCTTGATCGGATCATCTGCACGCACCAGTCTGACCGGATACTTTTCCAGATAGCCCTTTTCCATGCACCAGTACAAAAACGCACGCACCATACGGAGGTTCGTATTGATGGTCGTATCGTGGAGCTGTTGGTCCTTCATATAGAAGATATAATCCTCCACCGTTTCCTCTGTGATGGTATGGATGGGCTGCTCCGTATCCCCCAGAAACCGAAAGAAGCTTCTGCCCTTTGCGGCGTAGAAGTCGAGCGAGCCTTGGGAGAGGTTCTTGAGCCGGTTGTACTTTTGGAACCTTTCAAAAGCCTGTTGAATGGTGGGATTTGCCTTGGCAGCGGGTCTTAAATCACGGTTACGCACGAGAGAGACTCCTCCTTTTTTCGCGAAAAATCCCTCTCGCCCGCTCAGCGTTTCCAGAAAATGGAATAAAAAGAAAAAACCCAGAATCATTCGAATCAACGAACAATTCTGAGCTTTTACATGCCGCCGACGGGGGTCGAACCCGTACTCTGTCTCCAGAAAGGGATTTTAAGTCCCTCGTGTCTGCCAATTTCACCACAGCGGCGCAACCCCGGCTTACAAAGTCCTGCTGCCCTCTGGCTTGAGAGGGAGCCGGGAATAACAGGTGTGAGGAAAAATTATTACAACCACCCTGCTATTCGCAATCTGGTGGTATTAACATTTTTATTAAATCAGCGGCTTTTATGATACAATAGTTTCCCTGTTTTGTCAAGAAAAACCGCTTATTCGGTGCTGCTTACACCTTGCCTCCGTGCAGCTCGGCGTACATCCGGGAGCGGCACTCGGCCACTGCGGGGGTCATGTTGACGTAGTGTTTGTGGGGGCACTCCAGACGCAGCTCGCTCTCCCAAGTCTCCTCGGTGAGCTGCTTTGCAATATAGGCCTTCTTTTCTGCAATAGAGGGCAGTTCAATGGCCAGCTCGCCGCCCAGAATATGCGGCACCAGCAGCGGGCGCACAGCGGTGGGGATAAAGGTGATGGTGCGTTCGATGGCGTCCGAGTCCAGATTGACCATAGTGACCGGCTTACCGGCCTCGATAACCTCGCCGTCCATAGCGATCAAGTCGCACTGTGCCTGACCGTTTTCATCGTACAGACGCCACGGCATCTTCTTGCCCGGGATGATAGCCTTGCTGGCGGAGTCCGAGCACTTCATCTTGGGGGTGTAGCTGCCGTCCGGCTTCTTCACCGCCACCAGCTTGTATACGCCGCCGAACACGGGGTCGGAGGCAGAGGTGATGAGGTTCTCGCCCACGCCGTAGGAGTCGAAGTGTGCGTGCTCGTACAGTTCCATGTTGGCGATCTTCTTCTCATCCAGACCGTTGGAGGCCACCAGCTTGATGTAGGGCTTACCGGCGGCATCCAGTGCCTTGCGCAGCCGCTTGGAGCCGCGGGCAAGGTCGCCGGAGTCGATGCGAGCGCTCTTGACGCGGCGGTTGGGGTCGTTGGGGTATTTCTCAATGAGATAATCGTCCAGCTTGATCAGGTTGGGCAGGCCGCTTTCCATAATATTATAGGTATCCAGCAGCAGGCTGACCGAATCCGGGTAGGTATCGGCAAAGGCCTTGAAGGCATCGAACTCGGTGGGGAAAAACTCGATAAAGCTGTGTGCCACGGTGCCCACGGCCTTGACCTCTGCGCCGAACTTCATCTCGGCCAGACAGTTGGCCGTACCGATGCAGCCGCCCAGCACTGCGGCGTAAGCGCCATCGTTACCGGCGCTCTCGCCCTGTGCGCGGCGGGTACCGAACTCCATGACGTTGCGGGGGGTGTGGGTGTTCAGACCGGTGACGCGGGTGGCCTTAGTGGCGATCAGGCTATGGAAGTTCATGGTCTGCAGCAGGTAGGTCTCGATCAAGATCGCGCCCACCAGATCGCACTCGATGCGCACCATCTGCACATGGGGGTAGCAGACCGTGCCCTCGGGCAGGGCGTACATATCACCCTTCCACTTGTAGGTGCGCAGATACTCGCAGAACTCCTCGCTCATGCCCTTGGTGCGCAGCCAGTGGATATCCTGCTCATTGAAGTGATATTCCAGCAAAAAGCGGGTCAATTTGCGCTGGCCTGCGCTGATGGAATAGCCCTGATTATCCGGGTTTTTGCGGAAGAACATATCAAACACCAGCGTGGTATTCTTAAAGCCATGCAGGAACAGGCAGTTTGCCATGGTGAATTCATAAAAATCCACCACCATCGCGGGGTTATCGTAGTCCTCATCGGGGATATAAGGCTCAACCTTGATCTCGTTCATGAATGTTTTCCTCTCTATTTATACCCGGCGTCAGCTCTTCCCTACTGCGCGCCGCCTGCCGCTTGCCCGGCAGGGGGATCCTCCGCCCTGTCATGACAGAGCGTTTCTATCATGATAGCACGATTCCCCTGCCGGTGCAAGTATTTTCGCGCAAAAAGACCGCTGCACAAACGCTGTGCAGCGGTCTCTGCGCTTAAATCAATAGATTCTCTTCAGAACAGGCTTAGCCGTTCATGATGCTGGGGGTGGCGTTCTTCAGCACAACGTCGTGGCTGCCGCCCTCCACGATGGAGGTGGAAGAAACAACGGTCAGCTTGGCCTTCTGCTGCAGCTCGGGGATGGACAGAGCGCCGCAGTTGCACATGGTGCTCTTCACCTTGTACAGGGTGGTCTGCACGCCGTCTGCCAGAGGACCGGCGTAAGGCACATAGCTGTCCACGCCCTCCTCAAAGCTCAGTTTGGTGGAGCCGCCCAGGTCATAGCGCTGCCAGTTGCGGGCACGGTTGGAGCCTTCGCCCCAGTACTCCTTCATATACTGGCCGTTGATGCGCACCTTGTTCGTGGGGCTCTCGTCAAAGCGGGCAAAGTAGCGGCCCAGCATCACGAAGTCTGCGCCCATAGCCAGCGCGAGGGTGATGTGGTAGTCGTGGACGATGCCGCCGTCGGAGCAGATGGGCACATAGATGCCGGTCTCCTTGTAGTACTCGTCACGAGCCTTGGCAACCTCGATGACAGCGGTAGCCTGACCACGGCCGATGCCCTTGGTCTCGCGGGTGATGCAGATGGAGCCGCCGCCGATGCCGATCTTCACGAAGTCTGCGCCAGCCTCAGCGAGGAAGCGGAAGCCCTCGGCGTCCACCACGTTGCCGGCACCCACCTTGACGGTGTCGCCGTAGTGCTCGCGGATCCAGCCGATGGTGCGGCTCTGCCACTCGGAGTAGCCCTCAGAGGAGTCGATGCACAGCACATCCACACCGGCCTCTACCAGTGCGGGCACGCGCTGGGCGTAGTCGCGGGTGTTGATGCCGGCGCCTACAACGTAACTCTTGTTCTTATCCAGCAGCTCGTTGACGTTTGCCTTGTGGGAATCGTAGTCCTTGCGGAACACCATATACACCAGATTGCCCTCGGCATCCACCAGCGGCAGGGTGTTGATCTTGTTGTCCCAGATGATGTTGTTGCAGTCGTGCAGGGAGGTGTTGGCCGGAGCGGTGACCAGCTTTTCAACGGGGGTCATAAAGGTGGTAACGCAGGCATCGTCCGGGGTGTGGTTGATGCGGTAATCGCGGGAAGCCACGATGCCCAGCAGCTTGCCGTTAGGAGTGCCGTCGGCAGTGATGGCGATGGTGGAGTGGCCGGTGCGTGCCTTCAGCTCCAGCACATCATGCAGGGTGGCAGTGGGAGCCAGATTGGAATCGGACACCACATAACCGGCCTTGAAGCTCTTGACGCGGCGCACCATGGCAGCCTCGTTTTCGATGCTCTGAGAGCCATAGATAAAGGAAACGCCGCCCTGACGAGCCAGTGCAATGGCCAGCTTATCGCCGGAGACCGACTGCATGATGGCGCTGATCATGGGGATATTCATCTGCAGCGGGCACTCCTCCTGTCCCTTGCGGTACTTGACCAGCGGGGTCTTCAGGCTGACCGCCGTGGGCACATTCTCCGCAGAGGAATAGCCGGGGACCAGCAGGTACTCGCCAAAGGTGCGGGAGGGTTCTTCGTAGAAATAAGCCATAATCAAACTCCTTTTCTCTTAACGCATCCGATACAAATCAGCATCAAAATCATTCATGTTTGCTGCTTATAAATTGATTGTATATACTTTACCACAAAGCCCGCAAGAATACAAACCCCTGCCGCGCCAAACTTTATAATTGTCCTTTGCGGAAAAACAGACAAATTGCCAAGCGTTTTCGGGCATTGGTCATACTTTGATTTTTGAAGTATCACTTTTGCAAGCCAAATCAGGCTTACGGAATGCAAAAAAGCTCGTCCGAAACACCGGACGAGCCCTTTTGCACACGAAGCGGGACACTGCCTGTGCGGCGCATGGGTCATAGCTGTGAAGGAGAACAGCCGGAGGAGGAGGACCCGCGCCCAGTATCCCAAAAAACAAGAAGAAAAAGATTTCACACACAGCCTTGGGGCTTTGCCCTTGCTGTAACCATATTGTAACTCTTTTGAAACCATTTTGCAATAGGGTTTTGTAATTTTTTTGTAATTTATTTTGTTAACTTTTTATGTCCTGCCCCGCCGGGCTGCCGCAAACATTATTTCCCTTTTTGTACCCGGTATGGTATACTGGCTATGAATATGCTGCCACAGGCAGAAAAAAGGAGTTTAGGATACGGTATGAAAACAAAATTGGGTATTGTGGGCTGCGGATTTCTGGGCAACATCGTGGCTGACGCGTGGAAGAAGGGTCTGCTGCCGGACTACGAGCTGGTGGGCGTGACCAGCCGCACCCGCGCTTCGGCTGAAAAGACCGCCGCCAACGTCGGCTGCGCCGTCTGCGAGGATATGGACGCGCTGCTGGCACTTGAGCCGGAGTACATCGTAGAGGCGGCCTCGGTGGAGTCGGTGCGCGCTATGGCCATCCCGGTGCTGAATCGGGGCGTGAATCTGGTCATTCTGTCCATCGGTGCCTTTGCAGATTTGGATTTCTACGCACAGGTCAAGGCAGCTGCCGTGGAGGGCGGTGCCAAGGTGCACCTGGCCAGCGGTGCTATCGGCGGCTTCGACGTGCTGCAGACTGTCACCCTGATGGCACAGGCGCAGGGTCTGCCGGAGACCGCCGGCATCGAGACCCATACCGGTGCAAAGGGCTTCCGCAACACCCCGGTGTGGGCAGAGCATCTGCTGACCGACACCGAAAAGACCACCGTGTTCACCGGCAATGCAAAGCAGGCCATTGCTACCTTCCCCCGCCGGGTGAACGTGGCGGTAGCTACCTCTCTGGCCACCACCGGCCCCGAGATCACCGGTGTGACCATGCACTCCGTGCCCGGCTGGGTGGGCGACGACCACTGCATCACCGCCGAGATCGAGGGCGTGAAGGCTGTGGTAGATATCTGCTCTTCCACCAGCGCCATTGCGGGCTGGAGCGCCGTCTCCCTGCTGCGCAATCTGGCCTCGCCCGTCTGCTTCTACTAATATAAGGAGGAGTCCGTCATGTTTGAAAAGCTTGTTGCCATTGAGCCGGTCAGCCTGATTCCCTCTGCCGAGGAGGAGCTACACCGCTACGCCAAAGAGGTGGTGCTGTACCGTGACGTGCCCGGCAGTGATGCCGAGATGGTGCGCCGCATCGGGGACGCCGACGCCGTGCTGCTGAGCTACACCTCCCGCATGGGCAAGGAGGTCATTGCGCAGTGCCCCAACATCCGCTATATCGGCATGTGCTGCAGCCTGTACTCTGAGGAGAGCGCCAACGTGGATATCGCCTACGCACGCACCCGGGGCATCCAGGTGCTGGGCATCCGGGATTACGGTGACCGCGGCGTTGTGGAGTACGTTCTGCACGAGCTGACCGGCCTGCTGCACGGTTTTGGGATGCCCATGCTGCGGGACGAGCCGGTGGAGATCACCGGCCTGAAGGTGGGCATCGTGGGGCTGGGCGTTTCCGGCCGGATGATCGCCGATGCGCTGCAATTTATGGGCGCAGAGATCCGCTACTTTGCCCGCAGCGCAAAGCCGGACGCCGAGGCTGCCGGTATGACCTTTAAGCCCCTGCCCCAGCTGCTGGCTGAGAGCGAGGTGGTGTTCACCTGCCTGAACAAGAACGTGCTGCTGCTGGGCGAAAATGAGTTTACCCAGCTGGGTGCAGGCAAGGTACTGTTCAACACTTCCATCGGCCCCGGCTTTGACTCCGCTGCGCTGGAAAAGTGGCTTGACCTGCCCGGCACCCGCTTCTTCTGCGACACCCGCGCCGCCGCAGGCCCCGTGGCCGAGGACTTCTTTTCCCGGGAAAACGTGCGCTGCGCCAATGTGTCCGCAGGCCGCACCAAGCAGGCTTTTGTGCTGCTGAGCAAAAAGGTGCTGGACAACATCCGCACTGCACTGGGCGAATAAGCGGTGCGTTTGCGCAGCCTGTTTTTCTTGCATCTTTTCCCCGATTGTGGTATGCTTTCTAGTATAAAAAGGGAGCCCGTGCAAGCGGGCTGAGAGTGGGCTGTATTGCCCTGACCTGTGACCTGATTTGGATCATGCCAACGTAGGGAGATAGCGCTTTTATCTGCGGATATGTCTTTGCGGGCATATCCGCATTTTTGCTGCAAAGGAGCATTTTACCCATGAAAACTGCATTGACCATTGCCGGCAGTGATTCCAGCGGCGGCGCCGGAATTCAGGCCGATATCAAGACCATGACCGCCAACGGCGTGTTTGCCATGAGCGCCATTACCGCCCTGACCGCACAGAACACCACCGGCGTGACCGCCATTTTTGACACCACGCCGCAGTTTCTGGCACAGCAGCTCGATGCCGTGTTTACCGATATCTACCCCGATGCGGTGAAGATCGGTATGGTATCTTCTGCCCCGCTCATCGACACCATCGCCGAGCGGCTGCATTTTTACGGCGCAAAGCACATCGTGGTGGACCCTGTGATGGTGGCCACCTCCGGTGCAAAGCTGCTGCAGGACGATGCTGTGCAGGCGCTGACCGAAAAGCTGCTGCCACTGGCTGAGGTGCTTACCCCCAACATCCCGGAGGCTGAGATCTTGTCCGGCATGAGCATTGCAAACGCTGCCGACATGGAAGCCGCTGCCCGCACCATCAGCGAGCGCTACGGCTGCGCCGTGCTGTGCAAGGGCGGGCACCGGCTCAACGACGCCAACGACCTCCTGTACCGCGACGGCGGCTACGAGTGGTTCAACGGCAAGCGCATCGACAACCCCAACACCCACGGCACCGGCTGCACGCTCTCGAGCGCCATCGCGGCCAACCTTGCCAAGGGCTTTGATCTCGACACGGCCGTCCGCCGCGCGAAGGACTATCTCTCCGGCGCGCTGGCAGCCATGCTCGACCTCGGCGCAGGCTCCGGCCCGATGGACCATGCGTTCGACCTGAAGCCGGAATACCGGCAGGAGGCCTGAGCGTGAAAAAGACTTCCAGCTTCCAGAACAGCCTCATCTGGTTCGGCGCGGCCGTGTCCATCGCGGAGATCCTCACGGGCACGTACTTTGCGCCTCTCGGCTTCACGAAGGGTCTGCTCGCCATCCTCGTCGGCCACGTCATCGGCTGTGCGATGTTCTTCTTCGCGGGCCTCATCGGCGGCCGCACCGGCCGCAGCGCCATGGGCACGGTCGAGCTGAGCTTCGGCCGCATCGGCTGCCTGTTTTTCGCCGCGCTCAACGTACTGCAGCTCGTCGGCTGGACGGCCATCATGATCTATGATGGCGCACTGGCCACGAACACCGTGCTCGGCATCGGCAAGTGGGTGTGGTGTCTCGTCATCGGCGGGCTCATCGTGGTGTGGATCGCCGTCGGCATCAAGAACCTCGGCTGGATCAACAAGATCGCCATGGCGGCGCTGTTCATCCTCTCGATCGTGCTGTGCGTGGTGGTGTTCCGCGGCGGCACGCCCGTCACCGCGCCGGACGACAGCCTAAGCTTCGGCGCAGCGGTCGAGCTGGCCGTGGCCATGCCGCTGTCGTGGCTGCCGCTCATCTCCGACTACACGCGCGAGGCCGAAAAGCCCTTCGCCGCCACGCTCTCGAGCACGCTGACCTACGGCGTCGTGAGCTGCTGGATGTACGTCATCGGCATGGGCGCCGCCATCTTCACCGGCGAGGGCGACATCGCGCTCATCATGGTCAAGGCCGGCCTCGGCGTGGCCGCGCTGCTCATCCTCATCCTCTCGACCGTCACGACGACGTTCCTCGATGCGTACAGCGCCGGCATCTCCGCCGAATCCCTGTCGAAGAAGATCAACGGCAAGTACGCCGCGCTCATCGTGACCGTCATCGGCACGGTCTGCGCCATCTGCTTCCCGATGGACGACATCACGAACTTCCTGTACCTGATCGGCTCGGTGTTCGCGCCGATGATCGCCATCCAGATCACGGACTTCTTCCTGCTCCGACGCGGCGGCGCGAGCGGCAGGCTCGATGTGTGCAACGCCGTCGTCTGGGTGCTGGGCTTCGTGCTCTACCGCGTGCTCATGACCGTGGACATTCCGGTCGGCAACACGCTGCCCGACATGGCCGGAACGATGCTCCTGTGCCTGATCGCGCACAAGCTCGTCCCAGACAAGACCAAGGCTGCCTGAAGCCTTTTGCGAAAATTGCCAAGCCGAAAACGCCCGCACGATGTGCGGGCGTTTTTGCGTGTCAAACAGAGTTTTGACACGCTCAAACGAGACCCACTGCGTTGGGCTCTCGTTTGAAAAGATCGCGGCTCGCTGCAGCGCACGCGCCGTGCGCGCACGTTTGCGAGCCGAGCGGTATTTTCTCCGCCGCACATGTCGCCGGAGAAAATGATCGGACTTTCTTTCGCCACTGCGGCGGCGAAACTCTACGAGGTTTTTGGACAAGCTGTAGGCGGCAGCCGGGGATGACCTGGCTGCCGCCTTTGTTTTATGCTTCTTTGCCGTCGCGCGGCAGCGTCACGAGCATGACCGTCCCGTCCGCGCCGCTGTGCTCGATCTGCACCGTGCCGCCGTGCAGCGCGGCAATCTCCCACACAAGCGACAGACCGAGCCCGACGCCGCCGTGTGCCCGGCTGCGCGACTTGTCCACGCGGAAAAACGGCTGGAAAACGCTCTCCCGGTATGCCTCCGGGATGCCGGGACCGTAGTCGCGCACGCGGATGACAAATTTTCCATCCTCGCACGCGGCGCTCACGTCGATGCGCTTTCCCGCGCCGCCGTGCTTGGCCGCGTTGTCGAGCACATTGCAGAAGACCTGCTTCATGCGCTCGCTGTCTGCCACGATCGGCGGCACATCCTCGTCAGGGCCCTTGCTGTCTCTTATACACATCTGACGCTGCCGA
>ERZ1026944.309-NODE-309-length-21918-cov-9.191465_pt1 | contig 21918 bp, 16 predicted proteins | sample MGYA00519569_ERZ1026944 | MGnify/ENA primary metagenome ERZ1026944 (study PRJEB26926, sample SAMN06164618) | human gut metagenome | biome: ENVO:00009003; feature: ENVO:2100002; material: ENVO:00002003 | host: Homo sapiens | place: USA | collected 2012 ... | reverse complement strand
CGCGTTTGCGTAGCAATGAAAGCCCCAGTGGGGCTTTTAAGCGGCAGAGCGGTCTTGCGCAAGCAAGATGGAGGGGCATTGCCCCGACAAGCTCGGTGGGATTTGCGATAAAGGGTATCACGGATTGCGGCGAGCGTCAAGATGGTTTTGCAAATTTTATTGCAGTAAAGCAGTGATAGTAGGACTTATTATTTAACACACGGCAAGAAACAATTTCTGTTTCGCACATTGTAATGTTCGCAGAAAAAACTTATAATGCTTTTGAACCTGTAGGACACACAAAACGCGGAAAAGAGAGGGAATCATGAGAAAACTGTTCCTTTTGGAAGATGATCTGAGCCTGATCAGTGGGCTGACCTTTGCATTCAAGAAACAGGGCTTTGCACTGGATACAGCCCGGACGCTGGCAGAAGCCGAGGTGCTGTGGTCAGACAGAAAATATGACCTGCTGGTGCTGGATGTTTCCCTGCCGGATGGCTCTGGCTTCGATTTCTGCCAGAAGGTGCGGCGCACATCCAACGTGCCGATTCTGTTCCTGACCGCTTCGGATGAGGAAATGAATATCATCATGGGACTGGAACTGGGCGGGGATGATTACCTGACCAAGCCGTTCAAGCTGGGTGTCCTGTTGTCGCGGGTCAATGCACTGCTTCGCCGTGCAAATGCGTCCAGCACAAGAGACACAGTGCTGGAATCCAATGGCATCACCGTCCGGCTGTTGCAGGGGCAGGCATACAAAAACGGAATCTTGCTGGAACTGACCGGCGCAGAGTACAAGCTGCTTTGCTTCTTTATGCAGCATCCGAATGCCGTGCTATCCAAGGAACAAATTCTGGATGCACTGTGGGACTGCGATGGGGATTACATTGACAGCAGTGCCTTAACAGTGTACATCCGGCGGCTGCGGATGAAGATTGAGGACGACCCCGGCAAACCGCAGATGCTGCTGACTGTCCGCGGCATGGGCTATAAATGGAATGGGTAAAGGTGCCGTATGAAAGTATTCGCAAACCGGGAGATCCGAAATTTGTTCCAAGCCGTGCTGGCGGTCTGGGCGGTGGCATTGGCTCTCACGCAGGGCATCGTATGGCATACGACGCATGTATTTTCTTTCGGGTTACTATTGGTTTTTCTGCTTCTGGGCGGCTGTCTCTGGGGCGTGCTTTTTCGCTATTTCCAAAGGCAGAGCGCGCTTCTGGAACAGGCAGTCCAGCAAATCCAAAGCTGTCTGGATGGCAACCCGGATGCACGACTGGACTGCGACCGGGAGGGAGAATTTTACCGTCTGTTTCACTCCGTTAATGCATTGGCGGCAGTTCTGAGCGCACACGCAGACAACGAGCAGCGGGAGAAGCGTTTTTTGAAAAATACCATTGCAGATATTTCGCACCAGCTCAAAACACCGCTGGCGGCGTTGAATATCTACAACGGTCTGCTTCAGGACGAAGCTGTTTCGCCGTCGGAGGTCAAAGAGTTTGCAGACCTGTCCGAACAGGAGTTGGACCGCATCGAAACGCTGGTGCAGAATCTGCTCAAAATCACCCGGCTGGATGCCGGTTCGGTCGTCTTGGAGAAGAAAAACGAAAATGTTGCTGAAATGGTGCAGGACATCGCGCGGCAGTATCACTATCGTGCAGAGCAGGAACAGAAAAAGCTTGTTCTGTCCGGCTCAGAGGCGGTTACACTTTGGTGCGACCGTGACTGGATGCAGGAAGCTGTGGACAATCTTGTAAAGAATGCCCTTGACCACACAAAGAGCGGAGATACGATTCAGGTAGAGTGGAATGCACTGCCGTCCATGGTTCAGATCAAAGTGCGCGACAACGGCAGCGGCATCCACCCGGAAGATTTGTACCATATCTTCAAACGGTTTTATCGCAGCCGCTTTTCACAGGATACACAGGGCATCGGGCTGGGTCTGCCGCTGGCAAAAGCCGTTGTGGAAGCCCATCACGGCACCATTGAAGTAGACAGCGAGCTGGGAAAGGGCACGACCTTTACTCTGAATTTTCCGATTCCTACAAAATTGTAGGCTGAGTGTAGGCTTGCAGTAGGGTTGACGTGTTATCCTTTTCTGCACAGACAGAGATAATCCGTCTGAATCGAAGGAACCTGCAAAGTGAGGGATACACTATGGAACTATTAGAAGTCAACCATCTCTGCAAGACCTACGGCAGCGGAGAAACCGCTGTCCATGCGCTGAAAGATGTTAGCTTTTCAGTGCCGAAAGGCGAATATGTGGCGGTCGTTGGCGAATCCGGCTCCGGCAAAAGCACCCTGCTCAACCTGATTGGTGGACTGGATACGCCGACTTCCGGCAAGGTGCTGATTGATGGCAAGGATGTTTTTGCCATGAAAGACCGGGAGCTGACGATCTTCCGCCGCCGCAATATCGGTTTTATCTTTCAGGCATTCAACCTCATCCCGGAACTGACCGTAGAACAGAACATCCTGTTCCCGGTGCTGCTGGACTACCAAAAGCCGGACAGGGCATATCTGGAAGAACTGCTGACCGTGCTGAATCTGAAAGACCGTCGAAAGCATCTGCCAAGTCAGCTTTCCGGTGGGCAGCAGCAACGGGTAGCCATCGGCCGCGCCCTGATGACCCGCCCTTCCCTGATTTTGGCGGATGAGCCGACCGGCAATCTGGACACCCAGAACACCAGCGAGGTCATTGCCCTGCTAAAAGAAACATCCCGGAAATACGAGCAGACCATCCTGATGATCACCCACAACCGCAGCATTGCGCAGACGGCAGACCGGGTGTTGCAGGTATCGGACGGCTGCCTGACCGATTTTGGGAGGTGCCGGGAATGAGCAGCACAGAAATGAAAAGCTATCTGAGCCTGATCCCGATTTCTGCCAAGGTACGCAGACGGCAGAACCGCATGACGATTTTGTGCATCGTCCTTGCGGTGTTTCTGGTCACGGCGGTGTTCAGTATGGCAGATATGGCGATTCGGATGGAAACCTCAAACCAGCTGAACAAAAACGGAAACTGGCATATCATGGTAAAGGACATCTCCCCTGAAACGGCCGCAGAGCTTGCCGCACAGGAGGATGTTGCTGCATTTTCGGCGTATAGCGACATCAACGCTTCCCTTACGGAAAACTACTTTGCCGGAGATAAACGTGCCGCACTGGTAGGAGCAGATGATGCGATCCTTCAAATCTTTCCGGGAATGCAGTGTAGCACTGCCCCGGCGGATGGCGAAGTGCTCGTGACAGCAAACATCCGGGATTGGCTGGATGTCACGGTCGGTACAGCGATTCCGCTGACGCTCCCGGATGGACAGACCATTTCGCTTACTGTCGCAGGTTTCAATGAGGATACCTCCGATGCGAACCAGTATGATGCTGTTGTGCTGGTGATGAACCGCAGTACATTTTCTCAGATTGCCGCACAGGTAGAAGAATCCTTTGAAACACAGTATTTCATCCAGTTCAAGCCACGTACCAATTTGCGGCAGTCCATTGTGAACATCGAAAACAAGTACGGAATTTCAGAAGAAAAAATCTCCGAAAATACTTACCTGATGGCGTTGAACGCAAGCAGCAACAACGATTATATTGTAGGCTTATATGCGGTAGCGGCTGTGTTGGCTGGCATGGTCGTCCTTGCCGGAATTTTTATGATCACAGGCAGCATCAACAGCAATGTAGCGCAGCGTACCAGCTATTATGGAATGCTGCGCTGTCTTGGGGCAGGAAAAAATCAGGTTCGGATGCTTGTCCGGCTGGAAGCTCTTTTCTGGTGTAAAACTGCTGTTCCGGCAGGATGTGTGCTGGGAATCGTTTCCACATGGGGATTGTGTTCCTTTCTGCGTGGATTTATCGGCGAGGAGTTCAGCTCTTTACCAGTGCTTGGCATCAGCCCGGTCGGTATTATCTGCGGTTCCGCGCTGGGACTTATCACGGTTTGGTTCGCGGCATCTTCTCCGGCACGGCGGGCGGCAAAAGCTTCTCCAATCACAGCAGCAACTGGGAATGCGGTGGAAAATGCAGCGGATTCTCCGTGTCATGCTCGGTTGTTTGGAAGTCGTGCAGAGCTTTCTTTGGGCGTGAGCCATGCAACCTCGTCCAAAAAGAACTTGCTTCTGATGACAGGTTCCTTTGCGTTAAGCATTCTCCTGTTTTTGAGCTTTTCGGTTTTGCTTCGATGGGTTGGATTTGCGCTGAATCCGTTGCAGCCCTACACACCGGACTTATCGGTGGCTGAAACATCCGGGCAAAATGTCCTTGACCCGGTGCTGGTGGAGCAGCTGGAAGCTCTGCCGGAAGTCAAACACGCATTCGGGCGGATGTATTGCCCGCTCCCGGCGGAATATCAGGGAAAACAGGGGTCCATCGACCTGATTTCATACGATACGATACAGTTTGGCTGGGCGAAAAAAGACCTGATTGGCGGAACCCTTCCGCAGGAGCCGGAGGATGGCACATACCCTGTGCTGACGGTATTCGACAAAAGCAACTCCCTGACCGTGGGTGATACCATTCAGCTGGAGGATGCAAAGCTCACAGTCGTGGGTGTATTGAACGACAGCCCGTTCAGTAGTACCGATTCCCCGATTGTTATCTGCACCGAAGAAACCTTCCATCAGCTGACCGGGCAAAACCGCTATGCGGTGATCGATATTCAACTAAAAGATACCACAGCAGACGCAGCCATTGCACAAATACACACCCTGCTGAGCGACACGTTAAACAAGCAGGTTGTTTTTTCCAACCGAATCGAAGGAAATCGGATGATACAAAGCACCTACTGGGCGTTCCATCTGGTGGTCTATGCGTTTCTCATCGTGATTGCAGGAATCACCATTCTGAACATCGTCAACAGCATTTCCATGAGCGTGTCGGCACGAATGAAGCAGTATGGCATCCTGCGTGCCATCGGGATGGATGATGCACAGCTGAAACGCATGATCTCTGCCGAAGCTGGCACCTATGCGGTGTCCGGTCTTGTGGTGGGCATTGCGCTGGGTCTTGTGCTGAATCGAAAGCTGTATATCCTGCTCATCACCCATTATTTCGGTGCAACGTGGCAGATGCCGTGGGGCTGTCTTGCCGTGATTGTCGTAGTCGTGCTGGCAGCTGTGGTGCTGGCAGTATATAACCCGGTCAGGCGAATCCTCATGCAGCCCATTACTGCAACCATCAGTGAATTATAAGCCAGAACAATAGATGCCCACCAGCTTATGGCGAAAACCATAGGTCGGTGGGCATCATGTTCTTTATAAGGGCTTAATCTTCCGGTCTGCCGTGGTCACAGCCAAGGGAGAGATACTGCTTCATCTCCCCTCTCAGCACCATCTGGGCATACTCCAATGGCTTATTATACAGCAGCCAGTCCGGCTCTCCCTCGTCAAACTGCCCAAAATACGCCCTTAAAAGTTTACTTGACGCAATTCTCAAATCAATATATAATTGGGTCAGAAACCAATTGTAGAAAAGGATGATCCCCAATGGCGCGCAGATACGACAGCAAGGAAGCAAAACGGCGGATCCTGACCGCCTGTGTCCGGCTTTTTCTGGAAAAAGGCTACACGAACACCAAGGTTGCAGAAATTTTAAAGGAAGCAGATGTGTCAGCCGGGTCGTTCCAGAATATTTTCCGCACAAAGGACGGTGTGCTGACCGAGCTGATCGGCATGATGTTCAGCAGGCAGTTCGGCGCGGTAAGGCCGCTGGCGGCAAACGCCCCCTCGCCGGTGTACCTCTACGCGGTGGAGACGGCTTTGCAGCTGGCGCTGAGCGAGTTGAGCGAGAATCTGCGGGATATCTATGTGGAAGCGTACACCTTCCCCGCCACGGCGGAGATCATTCACCGCAGCACCACGGCCGAGCTGCAGGCGGCGTTCAGCGCGTATCTACCCGGGTGCGCCGAGTGCGATTTCTACGAGATGGAGCTGGGCACGGCTGGCATGATGCGCGGCTACATGGCACGGCGGTGCGACCCCTACTTTACGCTGGAGCGCAAAATACGGCGCTATCTGAGTATGAGCCTGAGTGCGCTGCAGGTCCCCGCGCAGGAGCGCGAGCAGGTCATTGCTTTTGTGGCGGAGATCGATATGCTTGCCGAGGCGCGGAAGGTGGTAGATGCCGTGCTTGCATCGCTGTCCGTGCAGTTTGATCTGAAAGGATAACAAGGTTTGATGACAAGGAGGGAGTAACATGAAAAAATGGCTGATCTGGTGTTTGACGGTGCTGGCAATGGTGTGCCTGATACCGGGGATCGTGTTAAAAGCGGCGGCAGAAACAGTCCCGGTGCACTGCGCCTTCTGTGGGATTAGGGAAGAACGTGAGGCCCGCAGATACGAAAAATATGATTCGACCTATCATAGGGTTTATGTAACTGAATGCCAGAACTGCCACAAGGATGGCAATATTACGCATTTACAGGTACATAGCGGCGGTACCCAAGGTCCCACCTGCACCGAGGGCAAAATCTGTAAAAAATGCGGCGCGGAATACGACATCCCCGGTCACGCATGGGGCGAGTGGAAGCCTAACGGCGACGGCACGCACACCCGCAGATGCACGAACCCCAACTGCGACGCAAAAGAAGAGAACGTACCCTGCGGCGGCGACAGCCGCGCGACCTGCGACAGTCTGGGAATGTGCAATACTTGCGGAGGGAGTTACTACGGCGGTCACGCATGGGGCGAGTGGTCATCCGCCGGCAACGGCACGCACACCCGCAGCTGCACGAACTACTGCCGCGAAGTTGATACTGCAAACTGTACCGGTGGCACAGCAACCTGCAGCGCCAAAGCGGTCTGTGAGGTGTGTGGTGGGGAATACGGCGAAAAAGACTCCAATAACCATGATTTGGAGCAGCACGCAGCAAAAGCCCCTACCTGTACGGAAAAGGGCTGGAATGCTTACGAAACCTGCTCCCGCTGCGACTATACCACCTATGCGGAGCAGCCCGCGCTGAACCATGATTTGGAGCAGCACGACGCAAAAGCCCCCACCTGTACGGAAATCGGCTGGAATGCTTACGAAACCTGCTCCCGCTGCGACCATACCACCTATGCGGAGCAGCCCGCACTGAATCATGCTCTGGTGCAGCACGAAGCGCAAGCTCCCACCTGTACGGAAAAGGGCTGGAACGCTTACGAAACCTGTTCCCGTTGTGACTATACCACCTATGCGGAGCTGCCCGCACTGAATCATGATTTGGAGCAGCACGCAGCAAAAGCCCCCACCTGTACGGAAATCGGCTGGAATGCTTACAAAACCTGCTCCCGTTGTGACTATACCACCTACGCGGAGCTGCCCATCTTGGGACACGACTATCAGGCTGTTACCGTAGAGCCTACCTGTGAAGCAGACGGCTATACCATCTTTACTTGCAGCCGCTGCAAAGACAGCTACACCGCAGACCCGACGGATCAGCTGGGACACCAGTTCGGTGCATGGTTCCCGAATGGAACCGGCGCTCAGAGCGCCAGTTGTCTGCGAGATGGCTGCGCACACACTGGCAGCACGGATTGCCGGAAGTTTACTTTCCGCACTGCGGAAGGCGAAACGCTGACCTTCTGCCCCGTGTGCGGGCAGGCAGAAAACGCCGCGCAGCTGGAAAAGATCGAAGCCGCAACGGCGTGGGCTAACAGCGGCAGTCTTTCTGCGGAGGATGTGACCGCACGGACGAATGGGGAATACCTGAGTGTGGCCTTTGAGACCGCAGGCAGCCTGACGCAGCCCACCGGCCGGGTAAGACTCGCGCTGCCCGCCGGATTGCTGGAAGGCAAAACGCTTGTGCGCATTGCCCCAGACGGCACACAGGCCGAGCTGCCGTTTGAAACAGAGCGCGGAACGATCATCCTTACGCTGGATTTTGCAAACAGTGAGCTGCCCGTAATGCTCTTCCGGCTGGTACCCCAGCCCACCGCTCTCTGAACGCTTTTACAGCGGCACAAACAATAAAACGCAAAATGCCCGCTCACCGTGGGTCTCCACAGGTGGGCGGGCATTCTTTTGTGCCCTTTTGGGCATAAAAATACCCCCGGAGGATGCAGCGTTTTTTACGCTGTCTACTCTGGGGGCGGCATATCAGGCGCTGCGCGGCAGCTCCCGGAAGCGGACACTGTATCGCCGAAAAAGCACTTTCTAGCGCTGCTCCTCCGGCGGGCAGCAGCTCTCCCGGGGGATGAGCTTGTGCGGCACGATGATCTTTGTGGCCAGAAGGTTCGGGTTCTCGATGTGGTTGATGGTCTGGCTGGCAGCCTCCATGCCCAGCTGGTAGGGGTTGACGTCCACGGTGGTCAGCTGTGGGCTGCCCTGCCCTTTGTTGCGGAGTGCCCCTTGGCAAACCGGACGGGATTGCGCTATAATAGAGCCGTAACAGTTCCACAAAGGTGTGGTAAGGGAGGTGCGGTCATGATCCGGGTGGCGATCGTAGAGGACGACGCGGAGGTGCAGGGGGTATTGCAGGAGTATGTCCGGCGGTATACCCGGCAGTACGGGACGGAATTTGAAGTGACGGTCTTTGCGGACGGCGTGGATATTCTGGAGGATTACCGCGCGGTCTACGACATTATTTTTCTGGATGTGGAGATGAAGCATCTGGACGGCATGACCACGGCAGAGCGCATCCGGCAGATGGATGCAGACGTCATCCTGATCTTCATCACCAATATGGCGCAGTACGCCATCCGGGGCTACTCGGTGGGAGCGCTGGACTATGTGCTGAAGCCGGTGCCCTACTTTGCCTTTTCGCAGCAGCTGCTCAAGGCGGTTGCCCGGCTGGAAAAGCGGGCAAAGCGCTACCTGACCGTGCCGGTGGAGGGCGGGCTGCGCCGTCTGGACACCGCAAGCATCTATTACTTGGAAAGCGAGGGGCACCGGGTGCACTTTTACACCGACGAGGGCGATTTTTCTGCCCCCGGCGCCCTCAAGGCCTTTGAGGAAAAGCTGGCAGACTGCCCCTTTGCCCGCTGCAACAGCGGCTACCTTGTCAATCTGGCACAGGTGCGGGAGCTGCGGCAGAGCACCGTACAGGTGGGCCCCTGCGAGCTGCAGGTCAGCCGCCCCAAGCGCAAGGCCTTTCTTGCCGCCCTGACCGATTACATCGGAGGTGAAGGCTCATGACCGCGCTGCCGGATATCCCCCGGCTGTACACCGCCCTTGCCGAGTGTCTGGCGGTGTTGCTGTTCACCCCGGCGCTTGCGCCCCGCTTTTCCAGAGCGGTCACCGGGGGTGTCACCCTGCTGTGGGCGGCGGTGCTGTCGGCCTTTCTGGGGCTGACGGGCGATGTGCCCGGCGGGCTCTGGATCCCCTGCATGGCAGCGGCCATCGGGTTTTCCTACCTATATCTATGGGGCATGTGGAACATCACTCTGCTGGAAGCCGGGTATCACTGCGCACGGGCGTTTATTCTGGCAGAGCTTGCCGCCAGCGTGGAGTGGCAGCTGCACTGCGCCCTCTGGCCCGCCCGCGGCCCATGGGAGCCGCTTTCTTTGCTGTTGCTGGCACTGGTGTATGGGACGCTGTTCGGCATCATGTGCTATCTGCAGCACCGCCGTCCCCAGCCCGCCGGGCACTTACAGATCGGCGGCAGCGCCGCCCTGACGGCGGTCATGCTGGCGCTGACTGCCTTTGCGGTAAGCAATCTGGGCTTTCTGCCCGGCAGCGAGATCAACATGAGCATTTTTTCCATCCGCACTCTGGTGGATTTTTCCGGCGTGCTGATCTTATCTGTGCAGCACGAGCAGCTGCAGGAGAACGCTTTGCACAGCGAGCTTGCCGCCATGGACGAGGTACTGCACCGCCAGTACGAGCAGTACAAGCGCAGCAAGGAGGGCATCAACCTCATCAACCGGCGGTACCATGAGCTGAAAGTCCAGCTTGCCCGCATCCGGGAGGAGCAGGACCAGACCAAGCAGAACGCTGCCATTGCCGCCATGGAGCAGAATATCCGCCAGTACGAGGCCGAGAACAAGACCGGCAACCCGGTGCTGGATACCCTGCTCACCGCCAAGACCATGGAATGCCAGCAGGAGAATATCACCATCACCAGCGTGGCGGACGGCAGGATGCTGGGCTTTCTCACCATCCGGGAGCTGTGCACCATCGTGGGCGTGGCGCTGGACAACGCCATTGCCGCCGTGCGCGCCGAGCCGGACCCCGAAAAGCGGCTCATCAAGGTGGCGGTGTACAGTCAGGGCGGCTTTGCCATGCTGCGGTTCGAGCATTATACAGAAGCCGCCCCCGCACTGGATGCGGACGGTCTGCCGAAGCAGGGGTCAGACCTGAAAAGCGTCCGCACCACCGTCGGGCAGCACGGCGGCAGCATGACGATGCACTGGGAAAACAACTGGTGCACCCTGCGGATCTTATTTCCGCTGCCCCAAAAGCAATAATATTTTTACGGCAGGTATCCCCTGCCGTTTTTTTGTTGTCTGGCAGGGTGCACAAAGAAGTGCGGGCTTTGTTTGTGCACAAGCACAATAAAAATTGAAAATTTATTGTAACTTTTGCAAACTGTGTGTCCAAAACGACAGATTGTGCAAAAGATGATAACGATGCGCCAATATCCGTTATAATGGGTCACAGTTGGGTACGGCCCAAAAAATATAAAAGAATATGGAGGAGACAACACAATGAAGCGCGATCCGAACAACAAAAAGCCCACAAAGTTGCTGACAGCTGTTACAGCACTCTTACTGGCAGTTGGAATAGTGGCAGATGTAGCAATGTTTGGTGTGTTTCCTAGTTCTCTGGACAAGGCATTCCCTGGCCAGAATGGAGACCCGGAATTGCAAAAAACATCTTATGCAAATGGTTTGTCAGTGGCTCAGAAAGTCGAGGAGGAAGGCGCAGTCCTTCTGAAAAATGACGGCGCTCTGCCGTTGGCAGGAACAAACCGAAAAATCAATCTTCTGGGCTATGCTTCCGCAAATCCGGTTTATGGCGGTACGGGTTCCGGTGGCAGCAGCTACACTGCAAACCGGACAGATTTTGTAAAAGCCTTTACGGATGCAGGTTTTGAAGTGAATCAAAATCTGGTCAATCTCTACAGACCCAAAAACAACGAAGGCGGAAATACATTCTCTGTTGATTTTTCCATCCCGGAACTGCCTGCAACCGAGGAATTGGCTAAGGACATGGGTGTGGAGTACCAGTATACTGGAGACTGCTCATTTGAAGCAATGAAGGATTTTTCGGATACTGCTGTGGTCGTGTTCTCCCGCAAGGGCGGTGAAGGCAATGACCTGCCCACTTCGATGGCTGAAAATACCTCGTATGCACCGGATCAGAGCAAGCATTATCTGGAACTGAACAGCGCGGAACAGTCTTTGCTGGAACAGGCAGAAGCGACATTTGATAATGTTATCGTTCTGATCAATTCAGGCAATGCGATGGAACTGGGCTTCCTGAATGATGAAGGCGTTGATGCAGCCCTCTGGATCGGTGATCCCGGTGATGTGGGCACGATTGGAATTGTCAACATTCTGACGGGCGCAGTCAACCCCTCTGGCCGTCTGCCGGATATCTACCCTTATGCAGTAGAAACGACCCCTTCTTACTACAACTTTGATACCTTTGAGTATACTAACTCTAAGGACTGCTTCAAAAACTTCGAAAGTCATCCTGCCTACCTTGTAGAGTATCAGGAAGGCATTTATGTGGGATATCGTTATTACGAAACCCGTGAAAGCTACGATTACACTACCCGTGAAGGAGAAAATCTGACGGGACTTTCCTACAATGATGTAGTGCAGTTCCCCTTTGGCTATGGCTTGAGCTACACAAGCTTTGACTGGGAACTGGAAAACACGATTCCGACTACCGTTACCGCACAGGATACGCTGGAGTGGAATGTCAAAGTTACCAATACTGGCAATGTGGCTGGCAAAGATGTTGTGGAACTGTATTACAGTGCGCCCTATTACAGTGCAGCTGAAGGCGGCAGCGGCTTGCAGAAGGCTGGCGAAGTACTGGGCGGCTTTGCAAAAACGAAGGAATTGCAGCCGGGCGAAACGGAAACGGTTACGATTTCTATGCCGGTAGAGCAGATGGCTTCTTATGATGCACAGAAGTACTACACTTCTACCGGTTCCTACGTGCTGGAAGCTGGCGAGTATCAGATTTCTCTGCGTACGGATTCTCATACGGTGAAAGATAATCTGACCATGACCTGCAAGGTTGCTGAGAATGAAGTGTTCCAGGACAGTGCGTTTGGCAGTGGTGTGGAAAACTGCAAGTATGTCGGCAAGCGCTCTTCGGACGAAGTGGTAGCAACAAATCAGTTTGATGATGCAGCTGGTGATGTGGCTTACCTCAACCGTGACACTTGGCAGATCGTTCCCGGTACCAGCAAGGAAGCAACTGCTGAACAGCTGGAAGCCTTCAACAATGCGCTGGTAGTGGATGATAGCTATGTGGATGCAGATGACACTGCGCCGACCTTTGGTGCGAAGAATGGCCTTACTCTGAAAGACATGGAAGGCCTTGCCTATGATGACGCACAGTGGGATAAGCTGCTGGATCAGCTGACCCTTGATGATATGTACAAACTGCTGGGCGCAGATGGCTGGGGAAGTGCAGCAGTTGATAATATCGGTAAGGGACAGACTTATGAAATGGACGGACCTGCCGCTCTGAGTTATGTGTTCGATGCCTTTATGGGTACCTGCACATATAAGACGGTTACTTATCCGGCAGAAGTTCTGCTGGCGGCTACTTGGAATGTAGACCTGGCTTCTGAATTTGGCGATGCAATTTCGCAGGAAGGAAAGGCGTGGAATATTTCCGGCTGGTATGCACCTGGTGCTAATACCCACCGCAATGCATTTGCTGGCCGTAACTTTGAGTACTATTCTGAGGATGGCTTCCTTTCTGGTTCCATGTCCGCTGCTACGGTTGGTGCGGCAGAGAAAAATGGTATGTACTGCTACATTAAGCATTTTGCGCTGAATGAGCGTGAAACCTGGCGTCATTATGGTCTGTGCACCTGGGCCGATGAGCAGGCAATGCGTGAAATTTACTTCGTGCCGTTTGAAAAGGCTGTGAAGGAAGGCGGCAGCACGGCTGTGATGTCTTCCTACAATAATATTGGTACTACTTGGGCCGGTGCAAGTACTGCACTGCTGACCAATGTTCTGCGTAATGAATGGGGCTTTATTGGCACTGTGATTACGGATAACAACGAGGAGCATGGCTTTATGGATATTGAAAAAGCTGTCTTGGCAGGTGGTACCAATCTGCTGTTTGGCTGGGGCACTAAGACCTTCGATAACCTGAGCCAGACTGCTACCGGTCAGCTGAAGATGCGCGAAGCTGCACATCAGTATCTGTATACGCTGGCAAATAGCTACGGTGTAGATGTAGATGCGCCTGTGCCTATGTGGCGCACGCCTGCACTGGTAGGCAGTGTGATTGTCTATGTGTTGGTTCTGGCAGGTGTTGTGGTGATTCTTCGCCGCCGCAAGTATAATAAAACGCTGGCTAATACCAATGCAGGTGCGGATGTGAGTAAGGAATAAGTACTGACCCGTAATCAAAACTGTCTTCCTTCTAATCCCGGAACACGGCTGCACGGCAGTTACGACCTGCAGCCGTGTTCCCTTTTGGAAACAGAATCACGCTTCTTCTCCTTATGCGTGGTCCTGTTTCCAAAGGCAATACCGTTTCTACTGAAAGGAGATTTCCCCGTGAAACATCAGGATATTATTGCAAAACTGAGTCTGGAACAGAAATGCGCCCTGCTGAGCGGCGGCACGGTGTTCACCACCCGGGCGCTGCCGGGCAAGGGCATCCCGGCCATTACTCTGTCCGATGGCCCCAACGGCGTGCGCAAGCAGGCCGGTGCGGCTGACCATCTGGGCCTGAACCCCAGTGTGCCCGCCACCTGCTTTCCCACCTCGGCCACCGTTGCCAACAGCTGGGACCCGGAGCTTGGCGAGGCTGTGGGCGCAGCCATGGGCGAAGAAGCAGCGGCACAGGGCGTGTCGGTGCTGCTGGGCCCCGGCCTGAACATCAAGCGCAGCCCCCTGTGCGGCCGCAACTTCGAGTATTTCTCGGAGGATCCCTACCTTGCCGGTAAGATGGCGGCGGCCTACGTCCGCGGCATCCAGAAAAACGGCATTGCCGCCTGCCCCAAGCACTTTGCCGTGAACAGTCAGGAGCTGCGCCGCATGGCCTCGGATTCCATCGTGGACGAGCGCACCCTGCGGGAAATTTACCTGACCGGCTTCGAGATGGTGGTCAAAGAAGCGCAGCCCAAGACCATCATGTCCGCCTATAACCTTGTCAACGGCACCTACGCCAACGAGAACGCCCACCTGCTCATGGATATCCTGCGCAGGGACTGGGGCTTTGACGGCGCAGTGGTCACCGACTGGGGCGGCAGCAACGACCACGCCTTGGGCGTAAAGAACGGCTCTACGCTGGAAATGCCCGCCCCCGGCGGGGACGCCATCCGGGAGCTGATGAAAGCGGTGCAGACCGGCAAGATCACCGAAGCGGACGTGGACGCCCGGCTGGAGGAGCTGCTGGAGCTGGTGTTCACCACCAAAGCGTCGGTGGACGCCGCACCCGGCAAGTTCGATGCCGACGCCCACCACGCACTGGCACGCCGGGCTGCTGCCCAGAGCATCGTGCTGCTGAAAAACGAAAACAGCCTGCTGCCCCTTGCAAAGGGGGAAAAGGTGGCGGTCATCGGCGACTTTGCCCAGACGCCCCGCTATCAGGGTGCAGGCTCCAGCGCCGTCAACTCCATCAAGGTGGATTCCTTTTTGGACTGCCTTGCCGAAAGCGGCCTGAACAGCGTCGGCTACGCCAAGGGCTTTGACCGGCAGGGCAAGCCCGACGAGGCACTGAAAGCCGAGGCGGTGCTGCTGGCAAAGAACGCCGACGTGGTGCTGCTGTGCATGGGTCTGGACGAGATCAAGGAGAGCGAGGGCATCGACCGCGCCGACATGAAGCTGGCAGAGAACCAGCTGGAACTGCTGGCCGCTGTGGCGGCGGCAAACCCCAACGTGGTGGTGCTGCTGAGTGCAGGCTCCTCGCTGGAAAGCGATTGGGTCAAGGACTGCAAGGCGCTGGTCTACGGCTGTCTGGGCGGTCAGGCCGGTGCGGGCGCACTGGTCGAGGTGCTCACCGGCGCGCAGAACCCCTGCGGTAAGCTGGCTGAGACTTGGGCGCGCAGCTACGCCGACACCCCCGCAAAAGCGCATTTCGGCGGTGACGGCCCCACTGTGGAGTACCGCGAGGGTCTGTATGTGGGCTACCGCTACTACGACACCGCCGGTGTGCCCACCGCCTTCCCCTTCGGCTACGGCCTGAGCTACACCAGCTTTGCGTACAGTGACCTGAAAGCAGACGAAACCGGCGTGACCCTGACTGTCACCAACACCGGCAGCTGTGCAGGTGCCGAGGTGGTGCAGCTGTATGTGGCAAAGCCGGATGCAAAGGTTTTCCGCCCCGTCAAGGAGCTGAAGGGCTTTGCCAAGGTGCAGCTGGAAGCCGGAGAGAGCAAGACCGTCACCATCCCGCTGGACGATAAGGCGTTCCGCTACTGGAACGTCAAGACCGACCGCTGGGAGGTGGAGAGCGGCAGCTATCAGCTGCTGGTGGGCGCTTCCAGCGCCGATATCCGTCTGACTGCCGCCGTCACGGTGGCGGGCACCGGCGCACCCGACCCCTACGCGGGCAAAAATCTGGAGCATTACCGCACCGCACAGGTGCAGAATGTGCCGGACGCGGAGTTTGAGGCGCTGCTGGGCCGTCCCATCCCGGAGAACAAGGTGCACATCGACCGCAACATGACGCTGGGCGAGATGGGGCACGGACGCAGCCCCATCGGCTGGCTGGCGGCTGCCGTGCTGGGCACCCTGCTGCGCCGCAGCATCAAAAAGGGCAAGCCCGACCTGAACATCCTGTTCCAGTACAATATGCCTCTGCGGGCGCTGGCCAAAATGACCAACGGCGCCATCAGCATGGGCATGGTGGACGGCATCGTGATGGAGCTGCAGGGCTTCTGGATCATCGGCCTTGTGCGGGTGATCGTGGAGGCCGTGAAGAACCTCGTGCTGAACAGCCGCATGGAAGAGCGCTTGAAAAACAGCTGAAAGGAAGCAGGCTATGAATTTCTGGAATAACTTCGCGGCAAAGCACCCCGCCGCTGCCAAGTGGGTGCGCGAGGGCGGCCTGTTCGTCATCGTGTCCAACCTCATCACGGTGTTCAAGTACCTGCTGCTGCAATTTCTGCCCAAGGCCTTTGCCAGCCTGCCGGTGGTGGATTTCGGCTGGCCGGGCATCGACATCACCCTGTTCGGCGAGACCTTCAAGTGGAACATCCTCGGCTACGATGCCGCCCACGGCGGTCTGCCCTACTTCTGCGCCTACATGATCGCCATGGTCATCGGCGAGTGCATCAACTTCCCCATCCAGCGCAATTTTGTGTTCCGCAGCAAGGGCAATCTGGCAAAGCAGATCGGCTGGTATGTGCTGGCCTTCTGCATCATCACCTGCATCGTCAACTCCATCAACTGCATCTGGGTGGCAGTGGCCGGTCTGCTGGTACCGGACTTCATCTACAACATCGGCACCACCGTGCTCAACGGCGGCATCTCCATGGTCATCTTCTTCTTTGTGAATAAGATCATCTTCCCGGAGGGCGAAAAAGCCGCCAAATAATAAGCTATTCTCCTTCATTTTCTTCTCTTCATCATAAACCAGAAGGGCTGCTCCGTTCTCCGGGGCAGCCCTTTTGGTTTGAAGGAGAGAACTCTCTCAGTCATCTTATTTTTGTTTTTCTGCACAAAATGTTCTGCGGGCAGGGTTTTCCTCTTGACAAGCGGGCAAATGTTTCGTACTATATTTAGTAGTATGGAATCAAAGACGCTGTACGCAGGTTTCAGTGTGACCCTGTACCCGTTTCAGGCAAAGCGTGCCTGTTTGATATAAAATGGAACCGTAAAGAGAAAAGCCGTATGCTTTTGCCCGTGCCGCCGGTTTTGGGTGGTGCGTATGGTTTTGGTGTCACTTTTTGCATTGAAAGCTCTTTCTATATCATTGCCCGTGTCCTGCTGCGCAGCGTCTCCTGCTTTTAATTTTGCATTGAATTGAAACAAAGGAGAGTGAACGCAATGACCGCGATCGGAGTGATCGTGGCCTTGATCGTTGCTGTTGTCGGCGTGGCTGCGGGCTATTTTATTGGTTACAACAACCGTAAAAAGACTGCCGAAGCCCAGATCGGCAGCGCCGAGGCCGAGGCTACCCGGCTGGTGAACGAGGCGATCAAGACCGCCGACCAGAAGCGCAAGGAAGCGGTTCTGGAAGCAAAGGATGAGGCTTTCCGTCTGAAAGCCGAGGTCGATGCCCAGAAGGCAGAGGCCGACAAGGAAATCAAGCAGCGCCGTGCGGAGATCAGCCGTCAGGAGAACCGCATCGACCAGAAGGAGACGGCGCTGGACCGCAAGACCGAAGCGCTGGAAAAGAAGGAAGAAGAGCTGAAAAAGCGCGCTGCCGAGGCCGAGGAGCGTCTGGCAGAGATCGATGCTCTGCGCGCCAAGGAGATGGAGCGTCTGGAAACGCTGGCCGGTTTGAGCCAGGAGGACGCCCGCGAGGTGCTGCTGCATAAGGTGGACGAGGAGCTGACCCACGAAAAGGCCGTGCGTGTTGCCGCCTACGAGACCGACCTGAAGGAAAACTGCGATAACATCGCCCGCAACCTCATCGGACAGGCCGTCAGCCGCTGCGCTGCCGACCATTGCAGCGAGACCACTGTCAGTGTGGTGCCGCTGCCCAGCGATGAGATGAAGGGCCGCATCATCGGCCGCGAGGGCCGCAACATCCGCGCACTGGAGACCGCTACCGGCGTGGATCTGATCATCGACGATACCCCGGAGGCCATTACCCTGTCCTCCTTCGACCAGACCCGCCGCGAGGTGGCCCGCATGACGCTGGAGCGCCTGATCGGCGATGGCCGTATCCACCCCGCCCGCATCGAGGAGACGGTGGAAAAGTGCCGCCACGATCTGGAACTGCAGATGAAGCGCGAGGGCGAGCGTGCGGTGATGGAGCTGGGCATCCACGGCCTGCACCCCGACCTGATCAAGCTGATCGGCCGGCTGAAGTACCGCACCAGCTTTGGCCAGAACGCCCTGACCCACAGCATGGAAGTGGCTTGGGTGGCCGGTCTGCTGGCAGGCGAGATGGGCGTGAACGTTACCATGGCACGCCGCGCCGGTCTGCTGCATGATATCGGCAAGGCACTGGACCACGAGATCGAGGGCAGCCACGTCCAGATCGGCGTGGACATCTGCCGCAAGTACAAGGAGAACACCCAGATCATCCACGCCATTGAGGCACACCACGGCGATGTGGAGCCCAAGACCCCGCTGGCCTTCATCATTCAGGCTGCCGACGCCATCAGCGCCGCCCGCCCGGGTGCCCGCCGCGAGAACGTGGAAAGCTACGTCAAGCGTCTGGAAAATCTGGAGGAGATCTCCTCCAGCTTCGAGGGCGTGGAGCAGGCCTTTGCCGTACAGGCAGGCCGCGAGGTGCGCATTCTGGTCAAGCCCGACGTCATCAGCGACGATCAGGTCATCCTGCTGGCACGCGCTATCGCCAAAAAGATCGAGGATACGCTGGATTACCCCGGCCAGATCAAGGTCAACGTCATCCGCGAGAGCCGCGCTGTGGAGTACGCAAAGTAAAGCTTTTTCCGCAGGCTGCCGTGTTTTTTGCACGGCAGCCTGTTTTTTTGCGCCAAAATGATTGCATTTCCTGTTAAAAAAAGGTATCATGGATGCAGAAGAAAGCAAAAAGAACTGCGTCCGTGCGGACGCAGACCCGTAACGACCCCGGAACGGAAAGGAGCATCGTTCTATGAAAAACTGGAAGAAATTACTGGCCTGCCTGCTGGTCGGCCTGATGGCGCTGACCGTGTTCACCGCCTGCGATGCCAGCGTTGGCGCACCCATGGGCCCTGAGCACTCGAACGCCGAAAGTGCAAGCGTAAAGGCGCTGTGCGATAAATTCAAAATGACATACAACGTGGAAATGACTTACAACGAGGACCTGAGCGAAAAAGCTTACAGCATTGCAAACTGGGTCGTCAGCTCCTCGGTGTCCTGCAAGGTCTATCCGAACAAGCCGGAACTTTACCGGTATGATAATGTAGATGACGTCGCAAAAACCTACCTGAAGCAGGGTTCCTACGCCTATGCCTTTGACAGCATGGGCATCGGTAAGGGCATCGGCGGCGGTATGGGCGCCAACGACTTTACGCCGGGCTTTGGCATTAAATGCGACGATCTGGACGCCAACGGTACTTCGGACATCACCTTTGTTCTGCCGAAGGACGGCACTTACCCCGAAGCCATGACCACAGCCGCAAAGGGCAAGACCAAACTGGGCGTTGCCTATGTGGTAAAGGACGGCGTAAGCTACGCTGTGGTGCTGTTTGGGTGAATTTCATTACAACAAACAAAGCAGCCGCTGCACGAGAAAGTGCAGCGGCTGCTTTGTTTATGCCAGGTTATCAGCCCTTCAGGAAAGCCGGCAGGGGCTTGCCCTCCTTGAGCCACTGGTGATACTCGGCGGTGGCGGCAAATTCCACGTCACCGGCAGAGTTCAGCGCGGTCTCTACCGAGTCCTGCACCACGCCGATGATGAAGCCCACGCCTACCATCTGCATGGCGATGTCGTTGGAGATGCCGAACAGCGAGCAGGCCATGGGAATCAGCAGCAGGGAGCCGCCGGCCACGCCGGAAGCGCCGCAGGCGCCCAGAGCGCTCATGGCGCTCAGCACGATGGCGGCGGGCAAAGACACCTGAATGCCCAAGGTGTTAGCTGCTGCCAGCGTCATGATGGTAATGGTGATGGCGGCACCGTCCATGTTGATGGTAGCGCCCAGCGGGATGGATACGGAGTACATATCCTTGTCCAGACCCAGCTTTTCACACAGGGACATATTCACAGGGATGTTGGCGGCAGAGCTGCGGGTGAAGAAAGCGGTCAGGCCGGACTCCTTCAGGCAGCGGAATACCAGCGGGTACGGGTTGCGGCGCAGGTAAACGAACATGATAAAGGGGGAAACGATCAGCGCCATGAACAGCATGGTGCCCACCAGCAGCGCCAGCAGTTTGCCGTACTGGGTAAAGATGGCCAGACCGTTGCCGGAAACGTTGGTGTACACCAGACCCATGATGCCGAAGGGGGCCAGATTGATGATCCAGCGCACGATCTGAGAAACGGCATCGGCGGTGTTTGCCAGAAAGACCTTGGTACTCTCTGCGCCGATCTTCTTCATGGCAATGCCGAACATACAGGCCCAGAACAGGATGCCGATGTAGTTGCCGTTCATCAGGGCGCTGACGGGGTTGGCCACAAAGTTGGTCAGCAGGGTGCTCAGCACCTCGCCCAAGCCCTGCGGGATCACATCGGACTGTGCCGCATCGGCCAGTACCACCTTGACCGGGAACATAAAGCTGGTGATGACCGCAATGGCTGCCGCCAGAAAGGTGGTGAGCATATACAGCCAGATCACGGTGCCGAAGCGGCGGTCCAGCTTGGACGAGCCCTGTGCCAGTGCGCTTGCCACAATGACGAACACCAGCACCGGGGCAATGCCCTTCAGCGCACCGACGAACAGGCTGCCCAGCTCGCCTACCCAACCCGCGCCCGGCGCAACAAGCGCCAGCACCGAACCGACTGCCAGGCCGATCAGGATGCGCAGGATCAGGCTAGTCTGGTTGTATTTTGCTACAACCGCTTTCAAGGTTTTCATATCGTAACACTCCTCTTATGCTGTACGCCTATCGCGTACATTTTCCTGTTTCTTGCACGAGAACAGTTGTCATTATAGCATATACGGCAAAAAAGAGAAAGTGTTTTCAGGCATTTTGACGCCTCAAATCACGTTTTTTGTAACCTTTTGCAAAATTACCTTGAAAACTGTACTTGCATAAAATACAGTTTTGCGGTTTTGACGAGGAACAGAACCCTCTCAGGGAAGTACCCCTTCGGTCTGCATCCCCGGCTCCCCCGCCATACCAAATTTACGTATAGTGCAATTTTTAGTTGCCAAACTATTGTCTTTTCCTGGAAAGTATTGTATACTTATCACGTTAGAAGCAAGTATTACTTGCCAAAATGTTCGCATATTTGAAAAGAAACACTTGTCAATACAGACGAGAAAGAGAGGACACCCCTATGAACGAGACCGTAACCAAGCGTTTCCTGCTTTACTTCCGCCTGATGCTGCTGGTCTGGATCCTGATTGCAAATGCCGTCATCCACCTGACCAGCATGGAGTACAGCTGGCTGATCTTCCTGAGCAACATCATGATGTTCACGCTGGAGGGTGATGTGAAGGATCGCCTTGTCACTGTGGAGCTGGGCGGCCTTGTGGGTCTGGTGCTCACTGTGGCGGCGCTGCTGTCCATCAGTGCCCTGACCCCTGTTCTGGGCGATTTCCTCGGCTTTATCCTGCCGCTGGCCGTGGTGCTGTTCATCCTCATCATCCTGCACCCCTACGCACCCAAGGTGCTGAACAACGTGGGCTTTGCCTACCTGACCGTGGCCTGCATCGATATCCCCGCCCTGACCGCCCATCTGCCGCAGTTCTTTATCACCTTCATCGTGGGCTCTGTGCTCTTTAACGGTGTCTGCGTGCTGCTGATGAAGCCCGCTAAGGCGCTGGCTGTGCGCAGCGTGGAGAAGCAGAGCGCTTAAAAAAGTATATTTCCGCCGTTATCTCTTGATTTTTTTGTTCCGGCGTGCTACAATCAGCGTAGTTTCATCCTGTCCAAAACATTGATGCGGACAAACTGAAGCCCCGCTTTTCATGCCGCAGAGAGGGCTGCCCCGGGTTTCCGGGTGCTGCAAGCAGCCTGCCATGACCCCGGCTTCTACCACCGCAGAGTGCAGAGGCGAACCTCTGCCGGGCGTGCCCGTTACAGC
>ERZ1026944.290-NODE-290-length-22788-cov-6.534905_pt1 | contig 22788 bp, 20 predicted proteins | sample MGYA00519569_ERZ1026944 | MGnify/ENA primary metagenome ERZ1026944 (study PRJEB26926, sample SAMN06164618) | human gut metagenome | biome: ENVO:00009003; feature: ENVO:2100002; material: ENVO:00002003 | host: Homo sapiens | place: USA | collected 2012 ... | reverse complement strand
GGTGGAAGCCGCACGGCAGGCCGCTGCGGAAGCTGACCGGCAGGCGCAGAACGCCAGCGCTGCCGCCCAGAGCGCCCTTGCCGCTGCCAACGAGGCGAAAACTTCTCTCCGGCGGGACGCCGAGACCCTGCTGCCGGAGCGCTTTACCGCCCCGGAGGGCACAGTCCCCCTCACCTTTGCCCTGATGACCAACGTTCTGGCCGAGGAAAGTGCCGCCTTGCAGACGGCACAGGCAGACTGTGCCGCCCGGTGCCGACAGGCAGATGCCGACTGCCGCCGCAAGGCACAGCTGGAAGCCGACCGGCAGGCCAAGACCCGCCAACGCCCGGCGCTGGAGCAGGCCGCTGCCGAGGCCGATCGCAGCGCTGCCGCACAGAATGCAAGTGCTGACGCGCTGGAGGGTCAAATCGCAGAGCGGCGCGCCGCCCTGCCCTACTCCCGGCGCGCGGACGCACAGGCGGCACTGGACAAGCTGGAAGCCGACCGCCGCACCCTGCGCACCGGTATGGACACGGCGCAGCGCAAGCTGAAACAGGCTGAACAGACCGTTGCCGCCGCCGAGGCCGCCGTGGAGGCGCTGACCGCACAGCAGACCGCCGCCCAAAAGGAACTGCCTGCCCGCAGCGCCGAGGAACTTACCGCACAGCAGACCGAACTGACCGCCGCGCGGGAGGCTTTGCGCAGCCGGGAAAAGCAGCTTTCGGCACAGTTGCTGCCCAACCGCAAAACAGCGGCTCAATACCGCGCTGCCGCCGAAGCGCGGCAGACGCTGGAAAGCCGGTGGCAATGGGTCAGCGCGCTGGCTGCCACGGCGGGCGGCACTTTGACCAGCAAGCAGAAGATCAAACTGGAAGCCTACATCCAGATGAACTATCTGGACCGCATTCTGCGCTACGCCAATACCCGCCTGATGCAGATGACCGCCGGGCAGTACGAGCTGGAGCGCATCGGTGCAGAGAACCAGCGCAGCCAGTCCGGGCTGGACCTTGGCGTCATCGACCACTACAACGGCACCCGCCGCAGCGTAAAGACCCTTTCCGGCGGCGAGAGCTTCAAGGCTTCGCTGGCGCTGGCGCTTGGCCTTTCGGACGAGGTGCAGAGCAGCGCCGGGGGCATCCGGCTGGACACTTTGTTCCTGGACGAGGGCTTCGGCTCGCTGGACGAGGAATCGCTGGAACTGGCCATCCGGGTGCTCTCCGGCCTGACCGAGGGCGACCGGCTGGTGGGCATCATCTCCCATGTGGGGGCGCTCAAGGACCGCATCGACCGGCAGGTGGTGGTGCACAAGGCCCGCACCGGCGGCTCCACCGTAGAGCTGCGGGTGTAAAACGCCGCCGACGGGGCACACTAGGGGCGGAGGTGAATTTGATGAATTCTCTGGAACCCTTCATCCGCCACGAACTGGAAAACCAGCCCGGCACCGCTGCCGCCCCGCAGGCAAGCAGCACCCGCAATGCCCCGCCGCTGGGCAGTATGCCCCTGCAGCCCCCGGCTGCGCCGGACACGCCCGGCACCCAGCTGCCCCCGCCGGAGCTGCCGCAGCCGGAAAAGCCCGGCGTCCCCATGACAGACGGCACCCCCATGGCCTGCCGCCAGAAGAATGCCGCCGCCTTTCTGGCCGGGGACGTGCAGACCAGCGTGATGGCGCACTACGCGCCGGGGCTGTTCAGCACAAAGCAGAAGCTGCACAGCCGCCACCCTGCCCCGGACGAGGACACCGCCGCCGTTTTAGAGCTGGTGGAATGGCGCGAGGACGCCCCTTACGGCTGAGCGTAACAAAAATTTTTTAAAATATTTCAGTTTACCTGTTGAAATCTCGCCGCACTTCCCTTATTATGGTAGCATACAAACATAAAGGCAGGTTTTGCAATATGGCAGAGATCAAATACGAAGTTGTCCAGCGTGTAGCCGTGCTGAGCCAGCGTCCCCGCGGCTGGGAGCGTCAGCTGAACCTTATCAGCTGGAACGACGGCGAGCCCAAGTACGACATCCGCGACTGGTCCCCGGACGGCACCCGCATGGGCAAGGGCATCTCCCTGAGCCACGACGAGCTGGCCATCCTCAAGGGCATTCTGGAGGACATGGAGCTGTGAGCGGGGGCGACCGCGCAGAGTTTCTGGACGTCTGGCAGCAGCACGTCACCCGCCCGGGCAGTGAAAAGCTGCTGGACTGGCTGGACAAAAAGACGGATTTTTTCACCGCACCGGCGTCCACCCGTTTTCACGGGGCCTGTGAGGGCGGGCTGTGCATGCACAGCCTGAACGTCTACCACGCGTTGCACGACAGCTTTTTCACCGAGGGCGAAAGCGAGGAGAGCTACGCCATCTGTGCCCTGCTGCACGACTTGTGCAAGGCCAACTACTACAAGCTGGGCACCCGCAACGTGAAGAACGAAGCCACCGGGCAGTGGGAAAAAGCGCCCTTTTACAGTGTAGAGGATCTGTTCCCCTACGGCCACGGCGAAAAGAGCGTGTTTCTCATCGAGCGGTTCATGAAGCTGAAGGTGGAGGAAGCGGTTGCCATCCGCTGGCACATGGGCGGCTTTGACGATGCTGCCCGGGGCGGCTGTTTTGCCATCTCGGAGGCCTACGACAAGTACCCGCTGGCGGTCAAACTGCACATCGCAGACCTGCAGGCTACCTATCTGATGGAGCACCGCACCAGTAATATGCGCTGAATAAACTAAACAGGCGGCTGTACAGCATTTTGTACAGCCGCCTGTTTGTTTGTAGAAATTTTCAGCAGCCTTCCCCGGCGCAGAGGGCTTTCACCTTCTGCACGGCGGCAGCTACAAGGCTGCCGATGGGCTGGTCGGGCACGCCGACAATATAGTTTTCACAGTGGTTCACCGGGATCAGCACCCGGGTGGCGCTGCTCTGGCACACTGCCGCGGCCATGACGGGGGTGATCTCCCCCAGCAGCGCGTCTGCAATGACAATGCCGATGGGCCCCACGATGATATCCGCGCTGCGGCAGTTCACCACCACGGCATTCTCACCGGTGGCGGCGCGCTGCGCCCCGGCCTTGTGCATGGCCTGCGCGGCAACGCTGTTGGTGCCCACGGCCACCAGCCGGATGTCCGGGCACTGGGCGCTGAGGGCAGCCACCAGCTGGCGGCCCAGTCCCCCGCCCTGCCCGTCAATGACAAGCACGTTCATGCCGTACCTCAGAAATCGATCTCTTCCAGCCGCAGCAGCGCCAGAATGTAGATCTTGACGGCCTCCAGCAGCTTGTCGATGGGGGCAGCCTCGTTGGCACCGTGCATCGGGCCGCCGAACTCCGGCAGCTTCACATCCTCATGCTCCGGGCCGAAGCTGACGGCATAGGGGAAGTGGCGGGCATAGGTGCCGCCGCCCATGGTGAAGGGGGTGGCATTCTCGCCGGTCACCTCGTTGTAGGTGTCGATGCAGGCGCGGATGGCGGGGCTGTCGGCTGCGATATAGAACGGCTCGGCAGCATCCACGTCCTCCAGCTTTGCGCCCTCGCCCAGCGCAGCGGTGATTTGTGCGGTCAGCTTTTCACCGTTGGTGCAGGTGGGGAAGCGGCTGTCGATGGTCTGCACCAGCTTGCCGTCCTCCATATAGATGCGGCCGCCGATGATGGTCAGCGGGCCAAAGGGGCCGTCGGCGCAGTCGATGCCAAGGCCGGTGCCTGCGGTGGAGCTATGCAGTTTGCGCAGTGCTTCCAGATAAGCGCGCTCGGCATCGTTGCACAGGCCGTTGTCCAGCAGATAATCCGCCACCAGACCGATGGCGTTCACCGTGCCCTCCGGCATAGCGGCGTGGCCGGACTTGCCCCAGCCGCGCACCCGCACGCCGTCCCCTTCCGGTTCCAGCGTGATGTTGGGGGCGTTCTTCAGCTTGCGGATATCGGTCTTGACCAGTGCGCTGGCGCGGTCCGGCACCGCGTTGTTGGCAACACCGCCCTCAAACTCCGCAATGACGCCGTTGCACACCGGGCTGACGATCTTGCCGCCGAAATGACCCTTTTCGCCGTTGCACACTGGGAACTCGGCGTCCGGGGTAAAGCAGAACACCGGGGCAGGGTAGTTCTCCAGATAGTACTTCACATCGTTCATGTGGGTCTCCTCGTTGTCGCCCACAATGGCACGGATGGGGTAGCGCAGCTGGTAGCCCTGCTCCTTGAGGAACTTCAGCGCGTACAGAGTAACGATCATCGGGCCCTTATCGTCCGAAACGCCGCGGCCCAGCAGCCAGCCGTCCTGAATGCGCATCTTGAAGGGGTCTGCCGTCCAGCCGTTGCCCACGGGCACAACGTCCACATGGCAGATGGTGGCCAGATATTTTTCCGGGTCTGCACCGGCCAGCTCGGCATAGCCGATGTAGTTTTCGCAGTTGCGGGTGGCAAAGCCCATGCCTGCTGCCAGTTCCAGCGTCTTGTCCAGCGCGGCCCGAGGGCCTGCGCCGAAGGGTGCGCCCTCCTCCGGGGTGCCCTCTACGCTGTCGATGGCGACCAGCGCTGCAATGTCCTGCAGCAGCTGCTCCTTGTTTTCCGCAATGTATGCGTCAATTTTCTGATTCAGTGCCTGATCCATGTTCTATAACGTCCTTTCTGACCGGGAGCAGATCCCGGTTTTCACAACTATTACCCAGTTTAACACACTCCGGGCGGAAAAGCTACCGGCATTTTTCACGACAAAAGCGTCCGCGTTTTGTCAGCCTGCCGCAAACAGCCCGCTGAGCGCGCCCAGCAGCCCGGCGCTTGCCAAGCCCATGATGATGCCCGCCAGCAGCACACCGCCCATGCAGGCGATCAACACGTCCTTGAACTTCATATCCAGAATGGAGGCTGCCAGCGTGCCCGTCCACGCGCCGGTGCCCGGCAGCGGGATGCCCACGAACAGCAGCAGCGCCACGGTCATGCCCTTGCCGGCCTTGGCCTCCAGTGCGCGGCCGCCCTTTTCGCCCTTGTTGATGCAAAAGCGGCAGATGGGGCCGATGAGGGGCTTGTGGTAGCCCCAGATGAGGAACTTGCGGGCGAACAGGTAGATGAAGGGCACCGGGATCATGTTGCCCAGTACGCACAAAAGGTAGGTGGGCAGCACCGGCAGCCCCATGCCCAGCCCGATGGGGATAGCTCCGCGCAGCTCAATGATGGGCACCATGGAGATAAGGAAGATCAGAAGATAATTTTTCAGCATTGGCTTCTCCTTATATTACAGGTCGATCTGCAGCTCCACCGGGCAATGGTCGGAGCCAAAGATCTCGTTGTGGATCTCGGCGGCGCGGATGCGGTCTGCAATGCGCCGGGAAACGATAAAATAGTCGATGCGCCAGCCCGCGTTCTTTTCCCGCGCGTGGAAGCGGTAGCTCCACCAGCTGTACTTCACCTCGTCCGGGTGCACCACCCGGAAGCTGTCCGCAAAGCCTGCCGCCAGCAGCTCGGTCATCTTGGCGCGCTCCTGATCGGTAAAGCCTGCGCTCATGCGGTTGGTCTTAGCGTTTTTGATATCCATCTCGGTGTGCGCCACGTTCAGATCGCCGCACAGGATCACCGGCTTTTTTGCGTCCAGTGCCAGCAGATACGCCCGGAAGGCGTCCTCCCACTCCATGCGGTAGTCCAACCGCTTCAGCCCGTCCTGACTGTTGGGGGTGTAGCAGTTTACCAGATAAAAGCCGGGGTATTCCAGCGTCAGCACCCGCCCCTCGTGGTCATGCTGTTCCAGCCCGATGCCGGTGGTCACTGCCAGCGGTGCCGTTTTGCACCAGCAGGCTGTGCCGGAATAGCCCTTTTTCTCGGCAGAGTAGGTATATTCGGTGTAGCCCTCCGGCGCAAAATCTGCCTGTCCCGGCTGCATCTTGGTCTCCTGCACCGAGAAGATGTCCGCGTCCAGCGCAGCAAAGCTCTCGGCAAAGCCGTGGGTCAGGCAGGCGCGCAGGCCGTTCACGTTCCAGCTGATCAGTTTCATGCTTTTCTCCTTATTGTTATGCCTGATATTTTGTTTTCCATGCGCCGCTGCGGAAGCGCAGCACAAAGCAGGTCACGCGGCAGGTCCAGTCGATGACCATAGCCACCCACACACCCACAGCGCCCCAGCCCATGCGGACGCACAGCAGATAGCTGAAGCCCAACCGCCAGCATGCCATGCTGAGGATGGACACCACCATGGTAAATTTCACGTCGTTGGCCGCGCGCAGGGCGTTGGGCAGCACGAAGGACAGCGGCCAGAAGATGATGGCGCAGCCCGCGTGGATGGTGACCAGCGTAATGGCCAGCTCCATCGTCTCGCCGGAAAGGGCGTAGATGCCCACCAGCTGCCGGAGGAACAGCAGGATCGCCCCGTTGGAAAGCCCCATCGTAATGTAAGCCCACAGCAGCAGCTTACGGGTGTAGTAGACGGTCTGCTCGTGGTCGCCTGCACCGATGCAGCGCCCCACCACCGTGATCATGGCCAGACTGATGGCCTTGCCCGGGATGACACCCATGCCGTCCAGATTGTTGGCCACCGCGTTGGCCGCGATCTGCACCGTGCCGAAGGTGGAGATCATGCTCACCACCAGAATGCGCCCGGCCTCGAACAGGCTGTTTTCAAAGGCCGAGGGGATACCGATCCCCAGAATGCGCTTTGCCATGCCGCCGTCCAGCCGCAGGGTCTTGGGCACGGTAAGCACCGCATCCTCCCGGTAGCACTTGCGCAGGATCAGCGCCGCAGCCACCACGCGGGACACCACACTGGGCCATGCTACGCCGTCCACGCCCATTTTGAAGCCGAAGATGCACACCGCGTTGCCCACGATGTTGATGATGTTCATCAGAAAGCTGATCTGCATGGAGATTTTGGAGTTGCCGATGCTGCGGAACAGTGCCGCACCGCCGTTGTACAGCGCCAGAAACGGGTAGCTGAGGGCGATGATCTGCAAATACTTCACGCCCGCGTCCAGCACGTCGGTATCAATAGAGCCGTAGAACAGCCGGATCATAGGGCGGGCCAGCACAAAGCATACCACGCCGATCACCACACCGGACAAGCCGCTGAGCAGCAGCAGCTGACCGGCGCTTTTGTCGGCATTCCCGCGCTCTTTTGCGCCCAGATACTGGCTTACCACCACCGCGCCGCCGGTAGCCAGCGCCGCAAACAGCACGATGATAAGGTTATTGATCATATCCACCAGACTGACGCCGGAGATGGCCGCCTCGCCGCAGCGGGACACCATCATGGTGTCGGCCATGCCCACCGTCACTTCCAGCAGCTGCTCCACCAGCAGCGGAATGGCCAGTACCAGCAGTTCCTTCTGGCTGAACAGCGGCTCCCGCCCACCGGTCAGTCTGCTTTTTTCATTGCCATGCAGTAGCTTTGTCATCCGTTTCTCCCCTCCCGGCGCCGGGTGCTTTTCCGGTACGCCACCGCTGCCCGGCGCGTGCATTCTTCCGGTTGCAGCAGATGTGTCCATCTTAACACACCACCGGCTGCTTGTAAAGCGGTGCAGGCTACATCCCGCGAAAATCCGCTTTCTGAATAAAGGCTTCCCCCAAAGAGTGAAGCCTTTTGCTCCGGGCAGACTGCAAAAGTCGATTCCATTGCCTGCCGGTTTTATAAAGGTATCCCTGTGCGGTTTTCCGGCAGGCTTTCCGTTTTTATGCTTGTTCGTCAGTTTGCCGGGAACTTTCCGTAAAATTTGTGCGTTTCTACAAAAATGCGATTTCCCGCGTATTTTTGGGGAGAAATTTTAAAAAACCTCTTGCAATTTCTGTTCCAAAGTGGTATGTTGTATCCAACAAAAGCGAAGCTTGGATACATCTTCTCTTTGGAGCGGCAACTTCGGCTCCGTATGCGCCTTTGTTTTTACCTTGCTATTTTCTTCATTTACCTTCTTATCATTTACCCTGCCTGTCCCGCAAGGGACGAGAAAAGCGATGACCCACCTGCACGGGTTGTCGCTTTTTCTTTTGCCCGCAGGGGGGCAGAGTACAAGCCGCCAAAGCACTGCTCTACAGATGACGTGCCGCAACTGCTTTTCCCTGTCCCGCCCCAAAAAGTTTGTTTGAATAAACATACCTGCTTTTTCTTGACATCCCTTTGTATGCGTGTTATCTTAATTTTCGTCAATTAGCTTACCCTAACCATCTGAGGGGCTTTGCCCCGCAGGTTTTTCTTTGCGCGCAATGTTAGGTTCAGCTAACTATATGGCAGTGCTTTTCTGTCATTGTGATGAAAGGAGCGTTTTTTCATGAGAACCAAGAAATTTCTTTCCCTGCTGCTGTCGGCGGCTATGGCGTTCAGCCTGCTGACCGCCACTGCCTTTGCAGCAGCCCCTGCCGAGGAGGAAAACAGCTTTTTCGATTTTCTGCTGGGCAAGAAGTACACCTATCTTTATGCTGCCCTGACTTGGGACGAGTATTAGGCAAACGAGAAGGTCTACGCCGCCGGCAGCACTGCCGCCTCTGCGCAGCTGGACAGCCACGAGGAGCAGGACCTTGGCGCGTTTGACGCGGTCTCCCGCGCAACCGTCAACCATGGTCTGCACCGCGGCAGCTTCCAGAGCACTGCTGTCATCTACGCCAAGGACGGCAGCAGCTACACCGTTTCTCACTGGTCGGACGATGGCAAGACCATCTATCTGGCCGATGGCACCACCGTGGGCTGGAACCGCGGCACCATTACCAAGGCCGACGGCTCCACCGTGCAGATGGAGCACTACGAGGTGCTGGGCACCAAGTATGTGCCGGTGCGCGTAGCCATCAGCGACCTTGCAGATTTCTGCTCCAAGTACACCGTGGTGGAAAACGGCGGCCAGCTGGCGGGCGGCTACTCTGAAAAGAACCTGACCTCCTACGCCCTGACCGCTGCGGTGGATCAAAACACCAACGGCCTGAAGTACGCAGCCAAGAGCGGCGATGGCTACACCTTCTCTGCCGCGCACACCGGCACCGGTTCCGGCGTGGCAGAAGCCGCCCAGAAGGCTGCTGAGGGCCTTACCGTGAACCTGCGCAGCGGCAGCGACGTGGGCAGCTTTGGCGAGTTTATCCGTGTGGACCTGAACGGCAACTACGGCGAGCTGGGCTCCCGGATGCAGTCTGTGGTGTGGACCTACTACGGCAACGACAGCACCTACACCCACGCCAAGGCCTCCTACGGCACCAAGTTTGCAGCCGACAACTGGATGCACAAGTCCATGGGCATCCAGCTGGGTCTGAGCGATTCCGCCCGCTGCCAGCTGCCGGAGGGCACTGACGGCACCGGCTACTGGACCATCACCATCCGCGCACTGGGCTACGCCGATACGGTGGTCAAGTTCCAGACCACTGCCGAGAACCTTGCCAAGCACGAGCTGGCAAGCGATGCCGACCGCGCCGCCCTGCAGGCTGTGGTCACTGAGGCACAGAGCAAGGCAAAGGCCGCTTACACCGCCGACAGCTATGCCAACCTAGAGACCGAGCTGGCCGAAAGCGTGGAGCTGCTGAGCCGCGAAACCCTGTATAAGGCCGCTGCACTGGAGCAGGTGACCCACCTGACCGATGCCGTGCAGAACCTGAAAGCTGCCTGATCCTGCAAAAAACAGAACACTAAAAAAGCAAGGTCGCTTTATGCAGGCGGCCTTGCTTTTCCGTGTCAGGAGGAGTTGGAATGAACAAAAAACGATGCAACACACTGCTGCCACTGGTGCAGCTGCTCCCAGCGGTGGCGGCAGCGGCAGCGGTGCTTTTTGCCCTGCCCCGCACCGTGCCAGTGCTGGCTGCCGTGCCGGAAAAACTGACAACCGTGGTGGAGCAGCCGGCGGAAGCCGCTTCCGTTGAAGCGGAGGAAGAAGCCCTGCCCAAGCTGCCCTATGCCGATGGCGTATACGTCGGCTCTTCCCGGGGCTACGGCGGTGCCGTCCGGGTGCAGGTGACCATGGAAAACGGCAGCATCACGGAGGTGGAGGTCCTGGACGCTTCCCACGAGACAAAGCAGTTTCTGCGGCGCGCCAAGCGGCTTCTGACCACCGTGGTGGATGCCCAGAGCTGGGAGGTGGACGCTGTTTCCGAAGCCACCTACACCAGCCGGGGCATTCTGGGCGCGGTGCAGAACGCCCTGACCGGCGAGGTGGTGAATAATCCCCTGCCGCCGCAGCCGAAGCCTGCCGCACCGCTGGTGGTGGAGGAATTTACAGCACCCTCCACCTACCTTGACGGCATCTACACCGCCGAAGCCATAGGCTTTGAGGGCAAAATTACGGTACAGGTCACGGTGGCAGAGGACAAGATCACCGATATCACGGTTTTGAGTGCTGAGGATGAGGAAGAATATCTCTCCCGGGCAAAGCGGGTCATCCCCGCCATTCTGGAAGGACAAAGTCCCAACGTGGATGCCGTTTCCGGTGCCACCTACTCCTCCACCGGCATCCTGAACGCGGTCAAGCTGGCATTGGCAAAGGCCGCTATCGCCCCGGCAGAGGAAGCCGACCCGGAGCCGGCAGCCTCGGAAGAAGTGGTAGAAGAAGCCGCGCCGTCCGAAGCGGCAGAACCCGAGGAAACGCCGGTCACTGCGCCCACCGTGGAGGTGGTGCAGCCGGAGGAAAAGAGCGCTGTTTCCGCGTGGTTCAAGGAAGTGTGGCAGCAGCTTTTCCCGGCAGAAACACCGGACGATTCTGAACCGGAACCGGCATCTTCTGCGGAGGTGCTGCCGGCATCCGAGGCGGCGCTGCCGCCCGAAGAGACCGAAACCGAACCTGAAACGGAAGGAGCAGCGGAATGAAATACAAGAATTTTCTCCTCCGGGCGGTGAACCTGCTGCTGATTTTGGGGGTACTGTGGCAATACCAGCAGGTGGCGCTGGTCCGGGCTGCGGCGGTAAGCCAGCGCAAGCAGGAGATTGCCGAAGTGGAAGCCTACAACGCTTCCGTTTTGCAGGCGCAGAGCGCAGCACAGGCAGAGCAAACCCAGAGCGGCTACCGGGACGGCACCTATGAGGGCAGCGCCTTTGGTTTTGGCGATGTCATCCGGGTGTCGGTGACTATCCAGAACGGAAAAATGACCGATATTGCGGTGCTGGACGCTTCCGGTGAGGACAAGCCCTACTATAAACAGGCGCTGCCTTTGCTGGACGAGATGCTGGCAGTGCAGTCTGCCGAGGTGGATACCGTTTCCGGCGCTACCCTTACGGCAGAAGGTCTTATCGGTGCAGTAGAGGACGCACTGGGAAAGGCGGCAGGATGATGGAAAAAACACAAGCAAAACCTTTAACGGCGGCGCAGCAGCGTCAGCAGGACAAAAAGCGCCGTACATGGCTGCGCGCCGGGGTGCAGCTGTTCTTCTTTGTGTCCATGCCGGGCGCATTCGTGGCCGGGTTTTCCGGGGTAAAGCAGATCTTCCTGCACATCGGTGCGGGCGAGGTGCTCTCGGCGGACAGCTTCACGCTTTCCCTGCTGGGGCTGTGCGGCTTCACGTTGCTGTTCGACCGGTTTTTCTGCGGGTACGCCTGCGCCTTTGGCAGCTTGGGCGATGCCGTCTGGGCACTGTCCGGGCTTGTCCAGAAAAAGCTGTTCCACCGCAAAAAGCCGCTCCGTCTGCCGGAGCGGGCGGTGCTTTGGGGACAGAAGTTCAAATATCTGCTGCTGGCAGGGCTGGTGGCGCTGTATGTGACCCGGCAAGAAAAGCTGCTGTCCGGCGCAAGCCCGTGGGAGGTGTTTTCCCGCCTGACGGCACTGCGTCTGCCGCCGGAGGGCTTCGGCGTAGGCATCGCGCTGCTTGTGCTTATTTTGCTGGGCATGGCAGTGCAGCCCCGGTTCTTTTGTCAGTTCCTCTGCCCCATGGGTGCGGTGTTCGCCCTGCTGCCGGTGCTGCCCTTTGCACGGCTGCACCGGCAGAGCGAGGGCTGCATCCCGGGCTGCAATGCCTGCAAGCAGCAGTGCCCGGTGTGCCTGAAGCTGGAGGAAAGCAGCCTGCGCAGCGGGGAGTGCATCGCCTGTGAAGCCTGTGTGGGCACCTGCCCCAAGCAGAACATCCACCGGTGGGATACGGCTCTTTGCCAGCGCCCGTGGCTGCCGGTGCTGGGCAAGGCGCTGCTCTTCTTCCTGCTGGGCTGCTGGCTGGGCTTCTGCCGATTCATCTGAAACAAAAAAGGGAGGCCGCCGCACAGTATTTGTGCAGCAGCCTCCTTTTGGCTGGGAAATCTATCATTTCGAAACGCCGGAGCGTCTGCGGACGCTCCGGCGTTCCATTTTCACGGTAAAGGCTTCTGCTCCAGCAGGTCTGTCATGCTGCGCAGGCTGATGCCAAGAGTGGAAAGGTTATGCAGCATCGCGCTGGTAGCCGGGGGCAGGATGCCCAGTGCGCCCAGAAGGATGAGCGCGGAGTTGAAGCTGAGGACGAACCGGTAATTGCTGCCCACCCGCTTTTGCAGGGCGTTGGCAATGGCTTTCAGGGTCACCAGCTCTTCCAGACTGTCGGCGCGGATGGTCACATCGGCGATCTCCCGGGCGATGGCGGCACCGGAATGGATGGCGATGCCGATATCTGCCGCCGACAAAGCGGGAGAATCGTTGATGCCGTCGCCGATCATCACCACCGTATGTCCTTCGGCTTTGGCGTCACGGACAAAGGCGGCTTTATCCTCCGGCAGCACCTCTGCAAAGCAGCGGTCTACCCCCACCTGCGCCGCAATGGCGCGGGCGGTGCGGTCACTGTCGCCGGTCATCATGACGGTCTGGGTGATGCCCAGCTTCCGGAGCTTATGCAGCACCTGTGCCGCCTCCGGGCGCAGGGGGTCTGCGATGCAGATGACCCCCGCCAGCACCCCGGAAGCAGCCAGATACAGGTGGGAATACTGGGGGTCCAGCGCATCGAATTTTGCCTGTTCCCCTGCCGGGATGGTGCAGCCCTCGTCCTCAAAAATGAAGTGGGCGCTCCCGATGACCACCCGCGTGCCGCCCACCCGGCTGGCAATGCCGTGCGCCACGATATACTCCACCTCGGAGTGCATCTCCTCGTGGGAGATGCCCCGCTCCTTGGCGGCGCGGACGACAGCGTTTGCCATGGAATGGGGGAAATGCTCTTCCAGACAGGCCGCAAGCTGCAATACCTCCTGCTCCCCGCAGCCGGAGAAGGGCACCACCTGCACCACCTGCGGGGTGGCGTGGGTGAGGGTGCCGGTCTTATCGAACACGATGGTGTCCGCCTTTGCCAGCGCTTCCAGATACTTGCCGCCCTTTACGGTGATGTGGTATTCCCCGCACTCCCGCATGGCAGAGAGCACCGCCAGCGGCATGGAAAGCTTCAGCGCACAGGAGAAATCCACCATCAAAATGGAGATGGCGCGGGTGACGTTGCGGGTAAAGGCGTAGGTAGCCACCGTACCGGCAAGGCACCAAGGCACCAGACGGTCGGCCAGCAGCAAAGCCCGGTTCTCGGTACCGGACTTGAGCTTTTCCGATTCCTCGATCATCGCCACGATCTTATCGTAGCGGTTGGCACCGCCCTCTGCCTTGGCCACAAGAACACATTCGCCCTCTTCCACCACGGTTCCGGCGTAGACGGTGGCACCGGTGGTCTTGCGCACCGGCATGGACTCGCCGGTCAGGGCGGCTTGGTTCACCATGGCCTCGCCCTCCAGCACCGTGCCGTCCAACGGGATCATATTGCCGGAGCGCACCACTACCTCATCTCCGGCGTGGACGCGGGTCAACGGCACCAGCACCTCGCCCTGCGGGGTGCGCACCCAGACCTTATCCACGTTCAGCGCCATGCTGCGGGCAAGGTCGTCCAAGCTCTTTTTCCGCGTCCACTCCTCCAGCAGGCTGCCCACCGTCAGCAGGAACATCACCGAGCCTGCGGTGCTGTAATCGCCCCGCAGGAGGGAGGCGGTGATGCTGAGCGCATCCAGCACCTCTACTTCCAGCTTGCGGTGCAGCAGGCAGCGGACGCCCTTCCAGACAAAGGCGATGGAGCGCCACACCGTATACGCCGCCGCGATGGGCGCAGGCAGGAACACCTTGCGGAACACCCGGCCCGTCACAAGGCTGACCATCTTTTCCTGATATTCCTGATTGATTTTCCGACTGTCGCGGGAGGTGACCAGCACTTCTAATTCTTCGTTGTCAAAGCGATAGGCCGCCAGCAGGGCGGTAGCGTCCTTCCGGCTGCCCCGGTAGGTCAGCACCACATCTCCGGTGCGCTCGTAGACGGTGGCTTTCTGGATGTTATCCTGCCCGTTCAGGTAGGCTTCCAGCACATCTGCCCGGTGCAGCGTCATGCGCACGGCGCAGACGTGCACCCGCATCCGTCCCCTGCCTTCATGTAAGATCGTACATTTCATTGCTTTTCTTACCCCTCTGTGTAAAAAAGAGCCGCCCAAGGGCGGCTCCGCTGCGCTATATCACTGTGCAGTCTGCTCTGCGGGCTGCTCTTCTTCAGCCGTATCCTCGATGACCTCCTGTGCAGCCTCGGCGGCGCGGCTCTCGTTGATAGCCTTTGCATCGGCAAGGATGTCCCCTGCTTCCTCCTGCACCTTATTCACGGTCTGCATGGTGCAGTCCTTCATCCGCAGCACCGCAGCAGTGGTCTGGGTGTAGACCTTTTTGGCGTCCTTGCTGGACAGCACCTTGAAACCGGCAGAGCCGAACACCACACCGCCCAAAAACAGTGCAAGCTTTTTTGTATCAAACATATTTACCCCTCGTTTCTGTATTTCCCATCTGTGTACCCGCGCCCGGAGCGGGGCGGGCTCTTTGTCTTTATATTTTAGCACGCTTTCGGGCGTTTTCAATATTTTCTGACGATGTTAGGACATATTAACATTGTTAGCAAAAGTTTGCGCAGCAAAAAAACAGGGCACTCCCCCGGAAGGAGTGCCCTGTTTGATGCATCTGTTATGCAAGGTGGAACAGATCGATCAGCACGACCATGGCAAGGCCATAGTAGACCACAACCGCCACCAGATCGTTGATCGTGGTGATCAGCGGTCCGGAAGCAACCGCCGGGTCGATATGGATCTTGTGGAACAGCATCGGGATCAGCGTGCCCACCAGGCTGGAAATGACCATGGACACGATCAGCGACAGCCCGACGCAGCCGGACAGCAAAAAGGCCGAGGTCCAGACATAGCCCTTGAAAAAGTGGATGTAGCAGCCCAGAAAGCCCAAGGCCATCACGGCCAGAATGGCACCGTTCAAAAGACCCACGCGGGTCTCCTTCCAGAGCAGCTGCAATTTTTTGGAAAGGGTCAGGTTTTCGTCCACCAGCACACGGATGGTCACCGCCAGCGACTGGGTACCGACGTTACCGGCCATATCCAGCACCATGGACTGGAAGCAGATGACCACCGGCAGCACCGCTACCACCGATTCAAACGCGCCGACGACCGAGGAGACCAGCATCCCGAGGAACAGCAGCGCGATCAGCCACGGGAGACGCTTTTTCACGCTTTCAAATACGTTTTCGTTCAGATCCTCCTCGCCGGTCAGACCGCCCAGCTTTGCGTAATCATCGCCCATCTCATCATCGACCAGCTCGACCACATCGGACGAGGTGATGATGCCCACCAGCTTACCGGCATCGTTCAGCACCGGCAGGCTGCGCTCCGCGTAGTCCACGATGCGGTCGATACAATCGCTGATCTGTTCCCGGTCTGTGACATAGGGATAGGAGCGGACGATCAGGCTTTCCAAGCTTTCCTCTGCCCGGGCAATGATGAGATCCTTCAGGTCGATGGCGCCGTAGAAGTGCTCGTTTTCATCCACCACATACAGGGTGGAGATGTTGTCGTTTTCTCCGGCCTGTTTTACCAGCTCGCTCATCGCCTGCCGGATGGTCATATCGTTTTTGATGGAGATGTAGTTGGTGGTCATTCTGCTGCCGATCTCGTCCTCGTCATAAGAGAGCAGCATCTTCACATCTTCCACCGAGTCCTTGTCCAGCTTGTTGACGATCTCGTTTTTATCGGTATCGTCAAGATCCTCCAGTGCGTCCACCGCATCGTCCGAGTCCATGTTGGAAATGACCTTGGCGGCCTCGTGGCTGGGCAGCTCCTTCAGATACGGCTCGGCATCGTCCAGATAGGTAAAGATCTCGGCAACGGTATCCACACCCAGAATGGAATAGAGCGACTGGCGTTCGGCGGGGGTCAGCACCTCCAACGCATCCGCCAGATCTTTTTCATGGTAATCAGACAGTTTTTCAGCCAGTTCCGCCTTGGGCAGACCGCTGTGAATGATGCTCAGAATTTCCTGTACATAATTCTTTTGCATGGGTAGTTCCTCCTGATTCCGCGAGCTTGACAAATCAAAATCCATCGCTCCGCTTCAAATTTTGCACTTCATCATAGCACATCCGGTATGCGGCGGCAACCCTGCCAGCGTGAATTTTTTGTAAAAATCCGGGCATATAAATTCCCGCCAAAGCAAAAGGCTCCTTATCCGCAGAGCATAACTTTGGCTGAGAAAATGCCGTTCTGATAGGTAAACGTGCTTGCCCCGCCGGTCTTTTCTGCAATATGGCGGACAGACTGGATGCCGATCCCGTTTTCCCTTCGCTTGGAAGAGCGGAACACCCCGCTTTTTTCGTGAACTGCGCCGTCAAATGCGTTTTCCACTTCGACCAGAAGAAGCCGCTCGGCATGGACATACGCGGTGATCTCGATCTTCCGCCGGGTGGGTGCAGTGCGAAGGCTGGCTTCAAATGCATTTTCCAGAAGATTAGACAGCACCAGACACAGATCCATCTCGTCCACAGGAAGCACCTGTGGTAAGTCGAGTTTGGCACAAAAGGGAACACCCTCACGCTTTGCAAGGGCGCAATAATGGCCGACAACACTGTCCGCTGCACGGTTTTCGCAGAAATTCATATCCAGATCCGGGATCCGGGAGACCGTTTTTGCAAGGTAGGCTTTCAGGCCGTCCAGATCTCCTGTTTCTGCCAGTGCGGAGATCTGATTCAGCTGGTGGCGCATATCGTGCCGCGCCTGCCGGGCTTCTTCAATGGCGGCTTTCAGGCTTTCATAGCGCTGCTGCTGCATGGAAAGCAACTGGTTTTCCTGCTGCAATCTCGCATTCCGGTTAAGGCTGGTTGCCATCAGCAGAAAGATCGCATTGAACATGAACAGCAAAAACAAAAGCGCGATGCTCATAACGATGTAGACCTGCAAGACCCGCCCTGTCCGGAGCGTTATCTGGTAGCGCGGGGTTATAAAAAGGTTCAGCAGGATGAACACCAGCGGCAGTACCCAGAACACATACCACGTCTGCGCAAAATTGTCATCCTCCACCATCGCGCGTACTGCGTGGGTGGCGGGATAATAGGCTGCGGCAGTGATCAGCCAGCAGACCGTATTATAAAAGATGCAGGCGCCAAAGCAGAACCACGGCTTGTCCGGCGGCAGCTGCATCCGGATCACGATTGCCGTGCCGACGGCCCGGGACAGGCTGTTCAGGCACGCAAATACCGCGCAGACCGCAAGCGCGATGGTTCCGGATTTCCAGAGAGAGATCCGCAGCGTTCTGCGATACAAAAAAATTGCTGTAAGCGTAATAAGCAGCACGGAGAACGCCGTTGAAATGCCAAAATGATAGCAAAGCAGCCCGCCGCCAAGGCAAAGCCCGAGCAGCAGCGGCACCGCCCCTGCTGCAAGCTTTGCGGGCGGCAGCTTCAGATAGGAACCTACCGGAAAATACGCAAGCAGCAAACCGGGAAACACGACCGTAAGTTCCAGAACCGGGCGCAGAACGTCCTTCAATCCGCACGCCCCCTTTGCAGCAGAAATTCCATAAAGGCCTGCCGGGCAGCTTTCAAAAGCTCCTGACTGACATAGACGCGGCTGCCGTCCGTCATACAGAAGGCGGCAGCCTGAAAATCGGCAGCATTCTCCATATTGATGATCGCGCCACGTCCGCAGACAAAAAAGCGCGGGTCCTTTTTGAGCGGCTCGGTGAACGCTTTGAAGCTCTGGCGCGTAGCAAGCGTTTTGCCGGCAGTGGTGCGGATATTGATCATGTGGGCGAAATGCTCGGCGGATATGATATCACGATAGCGCAAATGGATGTCGCTGCCATCCACCTTCACCGTCAAAACCGGCTCCGGGCGGGGGAGTTTTGCGAGCATTTCATCCAGCAGACCGGACAGCTCGGCTTCAGAAAAGGGCTTGACCAGATAATGAAATGCCCGCACCTGAAAGCCCTCGAGTGCGTGGTCTGTCGAGGTGGTGGTAAAAACCAGAAGGCAGTCTGCATCGGTTTTCCGAAGTTCCTTTGCCGCATCCATGCCGCTTAAACCATTCATGTAAATATCCAGAAATGCAGCGGTAAAGCGCTGCTCTTTTTCTGCCGCCAGAAAGGCTTCCCCGCTGTCAAACTCTAAAAGCTCTGCATCTGCGCCGCGCTGACTCAGCTGCCGCACCAAGCGCTCCTTCAGCAGTGTGCGCTCGGTATCAAGGTCATCGACGATTGCGATCCTCATGCTGTATCAGGAAGCCGTTTTACAGCTTCCAACCTCCTTTATAAACTCTTTCATCCTGATTATAGCACAGTTGCCCGGTTATGTCGCAGCCGAAAATGGGATTTCGTGACGGAAAAGGGGCTTTCGTGCTAAATGGCTTGAAAAGACCATGCCTGTCCGTATACTGAAAGCAGAGAACGCCCACGATGGCGCAAGAGAAAGGAGGCACGCTGTGTACCGAATTGCCGTGCTGACAAGCAGCAGGGCGCAGGAAGCTTTTCTGGCAGAGCAGATCTCGCGGTTCTGCGCCGAACATTGCTTGTTCCCGAAAATGGACTGTTACCACGATCAGGAAAGCTTTTTTGAGGCTGCACGCAACGAGCCGCTGACAAATGCCGTGATTGCCCTGCCGGGGGTCGACGGATTGAATGCAGTAGAGCATCTGTGCGCACTTTGTCCACAGACACGCATTATCTGGTGCAGCGATCTGGATTTTTCGCTCCATGCCTTCCGGCTGCGTGCAGACTATTTTCTGCTGGAGCCGGTGACCGAAGCCGCCTTGCGGCAGGGATTCCGCATCTGGCTGGATGGAAAAAAATCAGGCGGAGCAGCACTGGTCTGACCGCAACGAACACAACAAGGAGAACTGTTTATGAAAAAGAGAAACATCGTCCATTCTGCGTTAAGCCTGTCGCTGACCGCAGCATTGTGCCTTTCCATGGCCGCCTGCGGCGGTACACAGACGCCCGCAGACAGTGTCGCCGCTTCTCAGCCCTCTGCACCGTCCGCCGTGGTGCAGCCCTCTGCTGCGGAGACGACCTCTGCGGCGCTGCCGGTAAAGGCTCTGAACCCCAAGCAGGTAGAGGAAAACCCTTACATGGCCAAGAGCGATGCAAACATTCATCACGACGGCTACAACACCGACTCGACGGATGAGATCCTGCCGCTTGCCATCTATCCGGAGATCAACGTTTCCTATGAGACAACGAATGCAAATGCTTCTCCCGCTATCTATTTTGACAGCTACGGTCATGCCGTTGTGCCGCTGCTGGGCGGCATCGCCATCCGAGACCTGAACGCCGAAGAGACAAAGACGCTCGGCTATTTCTCCCCCAAACAGCATGACGGCGGCGGTTACGTTATCCAGAGCTCCTATACCTTCCTTGACGAATCCAACCGCATCGTCTGCCCCACGAGCAACAACCATGTGCTGATGCTCCGCGCAACGGATGAAAACGGCAATGTTCTGCCGGAATTTGAAAAGGTGCTGGACATTGATATCAAAGCTGCTGCCGAGGCCGCGCTTGGAAAAGAACTGACGCAGAATCTTCTGTCCGTGGTCTTTGACTACGAAGGAAACCTCTGGTTTGCAACCGGCGGCTTCCGCATCTACCCGGAGCGTGAGCAGCAGGGCGTACTGGGATATATCGCACGTTCCGCCATCGATGCGATTCTAAGCGGCGAACAGACTGATCTCTCTGATGCAGTCTTTGTCTATGAGCTGACTCCCGGTGAGGGTGCAGAAAACGGCATTGCCGCCTCCAAAGACGGCGCGGTCATCCTGACGAACCAGAACTGCTATCTGCTGCGTGCCAATAACGGTGTCGAGGCTGTCTGGTGTACGCCGTATGAGAGCGTCGGTGCGAAGGTCAGCGGCGAAAACGACAAGACCACCGGCGGCGGTCTTGCCTGGGGCGGCGGCTGCTCCCCGTCGCTGACGCCGGATCTTGTGATGTTCACCGACAATGCGGATCCAGTCAAGCTGCTGGCGCTCGATATGAAGACCGGTGAGATCGTTGCAAGCATGCCGGTTCTGGATGATCTGCCCGAGGGCTATCAGGTGGCGGTTGAAAACTCTGCCATCGTCTATGATGACAGCGAGGGCACCGTCAGCACGATTGTCTGCAACTGGTTCGGCGCAGGCAGCGCAGGCCTTGCCGATCCCGACAGCGATTCCTCCATCCAGAGCTATGCCAACATCTATGACACAAACTGGCTGACAAAGGGCAACTGCATGATCGCGCCCGGCGTCGAGCGCGTGGACACCGTGAAAACCGATAGCGGCTATGAGATGAAGAGCATCTGGTCTCGAAATGACCTGAGCGATACATCGATTCTCAAGCTCTCCACCGCGACGGGCTATATCTACGGCTATGTGCAGGATCTGGAAAGCGGCATGTGGCAGTACATCATTCTGGACTTTGCCACCGGCGAGACGGTATTCACCATGGACGTCTCCAACAAATATGGCTACAATAACATGGCTATCGGTATGTATGCCGGAAACAGCGGCAACGCGCTCTACTGCCCGACGGGCTATCTAGAGCTGCTGTGCTTGCAGGACCGCTTTGTGTATCTTCCCGAAATGCCCTACCGCAAGGTCGATCTCGATAAGGCCGCGCGGAACGTACTGACACAGGAACAGTTTGAGCAGGACGGCGGTGACGGCACGGTCGCCAGCTGGCGCAATACTGTGACGGTCGAAAATGTTCATCCCAACACGACGGTCTCGTTCCGGATGAACAATCTTTCCGGAAGCGCCGCTGAGCTGAAGCTCTATGCCTACGGTGCAGACGGAAAGCTGGCGGAGGTCAGCAACGAACTGTGGTCGATCACGGATGAAGAAGACAGCGCCGTGGATACGCTTTCTGACGGCACATTGTATGAGCTGCGTGTGAGTGTCGCGGACGGCGGCGCGTTCGACCTGAGCGAGACGGAAAAGGAAATCAAAATTTCCGTTGTACTTGCGAAGTAAGACTCAAGGAAGGCTCCGGTGCCAAAAGCGCCGGAGCCTTTCTCAACCTGTCAAAAAACCACAAAATCACTTCCACGAATATCGCCAAAAAGTTACTGTTACAACGCTGTTCCAAACCGCTTTTTAGCGCATTTTTCAACTTCTCGCACAAACGGCCCACGTTCGCTTTCACGAGCAAAAGCGGGTACACACTCGCCTTCGCCAACAGGATCGCACACAGCGGCTTACACGGCGAAACAGGGGCGATTCAGATGGGGGCGCTATTACTACCCTCGGACTGTTTCACACGTTTCGGAAACCCTGCGTGGCCAGGGGGTAGAACGGCAAACTTTGCCGCTTTTGGGTCTTGGTCGGAGACGCTCCTGAAGAACGCAGAAAGCCTTCGGAGCAGCGATGCGCTTATGCGCGTCGCTGTTCCGAAGGCGTCGCGGCCCCGCTGGGCTGCGTGATCTTTTTGTTTCTGACGAAATTACGGTTTTCACACCCTGTGCTCAGGGCTTTCCGCGTGTGCGAGACATGGGAGGTATCACTACCCTCGGCGTGCTTTGCGTGCTGCCGAAACGCCGGACGGCCGCTTGTCAAAGCGGCTAACTTGCCGTTTTCTGAGGTCGGGTGAGCAGCGTTCCTTGCGCAGTGCCTATTTTCTTCGAATATACAGAATTTTCTGTCGGCAGTTCCAGTTGCAAACACTTTTGCGCTATGGTACAATAAATCCAAGGAATTGGAAGAATTTCAGAACAATTATGCCGTTAAATTCCCGTTTGCAATTGCAAGTTCCTCACCGGGGCCACGCCCCGAACAACAGAAAGGAAGTGCTATCCCATGAAGAAACTCATCTCCTTGGCTCTGGCAGCCCTCCTGCTGCTGAACCTTGCCGCCTGCGGGGATGGTCCCGCCCCCAGTTCCTCCGGGTCCTCCGGCGATGTCTCCTCTTCCGCCGGGTCTTCTCAGACGGACGTCCTTAGCCCCGTCACCACGGAGGCGGAGGTTCGGGCTCTCTATGGGGATGATGCAAGCCTTATCACCTCCATCGAGGCGTACCAGGGAGATTTCCTGGTGAAACTGGGAACGGACGAGGACTGCCCCAGCTTGGACTGGGTCTACGGCCAGAGCGGCATCCGCCGTCGGATGCTGTGGCTGGATACGCCCCTGCTTCGGTGCGAGATCGAGTCCCAGGCAACCGTCCGGGTGGTCACCGGCGGGCCTAACATCTATAACGGCGTCCCCAGATTCCCACGCGTGGAGTTGGCCACACTGAGCCTTCTCTACGATGAGCAGGGCCGCGACCGAGACTATGATCCCTATGTTTCTCCCGGCACTGGTAGCTCTGAAATCTACTGGGCCGGGGCTGGGGAGCGCTATTCCATGGGGATGCAGGGCCGCCGGGAGGCCATCCGCTCCGCCCAGGTCGATGCAGGCGGCCTCACCGTGGCCTTCGCGCCCCTGGCGGACGGCAGCGACTTCGTGGCCGCCTACTGCGAGATCCCCTATACCGAGGTGGCTCTCTCGGAGGACGGTATGACCCTCACCGTCACCATGCATGACACCTTCCTCAGCAGCGGCACCCTCTCCAAGGATGTAGACCTGGACTTTTTGAAGGAGTATGGCTCCCTCTACCCCTGTCTCTTATACACATCTCCGAGCCCACGAGACGTAGAGGAATCTCG
>ERZ1026944.283-NODE-283-length-23089-cov-23.266823_pt1 | contig 23089 bp, 19 predicted proteins | sample MGYA00519569_ERZ1026944 | MGnify/ENA primary metagenome ERZ1026944 (study PRJEB26926, sample SAMN06164618) | human gut metagenome | biome: ENVO:00009003; feature: ENVO:2100002; material: ENVO:00002003 | host: Homo sapiens | place: USA | collected 2012 ... | reverse complement strand
TGTGCCCAACATTTAAAATATCCGCCGCCAACAAAAGTAAGCCCTCGCGGTTTTCAAAAATAAAAGCTTGAATGGGGAAGAACGCACGGGTAGTGTTGAAGACTTAAAATTTTTATCAACAATACAAATAATATGAAACCTAAGAAAGTTGCAATTCTCACAGCCGGTGGTTTGGCGCCGTGCTTGTCAAGCGCGATTGGCGGACTCATCGAACGTTATACCGAGATTGACCCGACAATAGAAATCATCTGCTACGTCGGCGGATATAAAGGTCTGCTTTTGGGCGACAGCATAAAAGTCGACGCCAAGATGCGCGAACAGGCTCATTTGCTGCACCTTTACGGAGGCTCGCCAATCGGCAATTCGCGCGTAAAACTGACGAACGTCAAAGACTGCGTAAAGCGCGGCTTGGTCAAGGAGGGTCAGGACCCGCAGAAAGTCGCGGCGGACCAGCTGGTCAAAGACGGCGTCGACGTCCTCCACACAATCGGCGGAGACGACACCAACACCGCGGCGGCCGACTTGGCAAAATTCCTCAAAGAAAACAATTACGAATTGACGGTTATCGGACTTCCCAAAACAATCGATAACGACGTCTACCCCATCAGGCAGTCGCTCGGCGCGTGGACAGCCGCCGAAGAAGGCGCGAAATACTTCCGCAACGTTGTCGGCGAAAGCGGCGCGAACCCCAGAATGCTCATCATCCACGAAGTTATGGGCAGAAACTGCGGCTGGTTGACCGCAGCGACCGCCGCGGCATACCGCAAACTTCTCAATCAGGGCGAATGGGCAGACGGGCTTGGGCTCACAAAAATGCGCCGCGACGTCCACGCCGTCTACATTCCCGAAATGGAAGTCGACATCAAGAAGGAGTCCGCGCGCCTTAAAAAGATTATGGACGAACACGATTGTGTGAACATCTTCATCTCGGAGGGTGCGGGTGTAAAGACAATCGTAGCCGAAATGGAAGCCCGCGGCGAAGAAGTTCCGCGCGACGCTTTCGGACACGTCAAGCTCGACGCCGTCAACCCCGGCAAGTGGTTCGGCAAACAGTTCGCCGAAATGATTGGCGCGGAAAAAGTGCTCGTTCAAAAGAGCGGATACTTCGCGCGCGCCGCAGCCGCAAACGCCGACGACTTGCGCCTCATCAAGAGCTGCACCGACCTCGCCGTTGAATGCGCCTTCAAGCGCGAAGGCGGCGTTATCGGACACGACGAAAACGCGAACAACGTCCTGCGCGCCTGCGAATTTGAACGCATCAAGGGCGGCAAACCCTTCGACGTCAACCAGCAGTGGTTCAAGGATTTGCTCGCGGCTATCGGGCAGAAATAAAAATCCGAAAAAATCTCGAAAAACAAAACGACGCGGAAACAACTTCCGCGCCGTTTTTTTGCGCCCCTACAAACCAAAAAAAGCAATATCCCCACACCGCCAGTCCGCCGATAAACCGACAAAGCCAACAAAATAAAACTGCGGAATACTCAGATTTTGAAATTCAAAAAATCCGTCGCATACTCTTCAACCGACTTTCCGAGCGCGGCGGCGGCGGATTCCAAAGCGGCGGCATTGTCGAATGCACAGGCGTCCACATCTACGCGCGTAAACGGCAGCGGAATTATGAATTTGTCCCACGAGGGAATAGTAAAAAACGACTTCGGCTTAAAACGCAGCAAAATAAGCGATTCTCCCGAAGCTTCGGCAACAGTGAAAAATCCGCGCTTTGCTACATTTGCAGGCCCCCTCGGGCCGTCGGGCGTAATGAACACATCGCAGCCTTCCGCGAGCGTTTCGACAAGCTCCAACACCGCCTGACGCCCGCGCCGTCGCTGCGAGCCGCGCACACTGCGTATTCCGAACAGGTCGAAAAACGCCACCAAATACGCCGCATCGCGACTTGCGCTCACAAGCCCCGCCATGTCGAACTTCGGGCGAAAAAACACCTTGCTCTTCGCCAAAAAAACAATGTTCCTGTGCCACGCAATCCCGACAAGCCTGCGCGGAGCTGCGGCATATTTCGCGGCGGATACAGTCGGATAAAACCTGATACTTGCAATCAACAAACGCATCGCCACAAACAGCGGAAATATCAACGCGTAGTGAAGCCAAGTCGGCTTGTAGACATCTGGGTTTTTCTCCATATCGAGAAAATCTAACAAAAGCCCGCTTGTCCGTTCAAGAAAAAACCGTATATTTACTTGAAAAAACGCGCCGCCGCGCCGAAAATCATACACATGCAAATGACATCGAAAAAACCGCGCACCGCGGTTGTCGCAATAGCCGCAACCCTTGCAATTGCCGCGCTCTCGATTTTTGGCGCGTGCATGACATTGCCCGAACAGCGGATATTAACGCTTGACCCAAAACTCCCGCAGACCGACGCTCCATTGCAGTTAAAAACCGATTGCACATTGGGCGACGCCGTAAAATTGGCACTCGAAACCAACCCGAGCACGGGCTATACTTGGGCTCTCACAACCGACAACCCGACCGTCGCAGTGCTCGAAACGCGCGAACTCCAAACTTATAAAAACGGCGCATGCGGCAGCCCCACACACGAAACATTTTTGCTGCGGTGCGTCAACCGCGGCACGGCAAATATACAAATGCAGTATCTCAGCCCGTGGGAACGACACCCCATAAAACGGATAGAAATAAAAATAAACGTGAAATAGACGAAAAAAATATTGACGCGCCACTAAAAAAATAGTGTTATTGAGCACAATTTAACGGGGACGTAGCTCAGTTGGAAGAGCATCACAATGGCATTGTGGGGGTCGTGAGTTCGAATCTCATCGTCTCCAAAAAACCGCAATTCGACAGGATTGCGGTTTTTTATTTTAAGACGATGATTTGAACGAACGAAGTTTTTTATATGACGAGCACCGGCGGAGGATTTACCTGTGGTAAATATTTCCTCCTTTAACAAACGCCTACATTTTTATATGACGCGCGCGGGATTGGCTTTCAGCCAATATCCCGCTTTGTCAATCTCCGACGCAACTTTAACAACACACAAAGCGCATTGACTACGCCAATCGCGCGCAACTTACCTACATTTTAACTTGCCGAGGCGAAGAAGCCTGTTGTCGCCACGCTTCATTTTAAGCGTAATAAACGGACCTTTGCCTAAATGTTCACCCGAAAGCGCATCAAAAACTTCTTTGTCGGAGTGCAAATTCAGCATAATATCGTGAGGATTTTTATCGTCGTCCGTGCACGTTATCGAGACATACGGTTCGTTGGCAAAAACGGATAGTTTTTGATTCGAATATTCGCGGACTCCCGCGACCTTAAACATAAGCCTTATGACTTCTTTGGGAAGAACCCCGCTGCCGCAGAACAAATGTTTTCCGCGTAAGACAAGCGCAGGTTGCCCGTTGGGATAGACACCCAAAACCTTGTCGCCGTCTTTGAGAATCGGCGTCAACAGCGGCGAAGTCTTCGCGCTGTGTCCGAACTTCACAAGCCCCATTTTGCGGCCATCGGCAGTAGGTTCAACCAACATCGGCAACGCCCCTCCCTTTACATATTCGACATCAAAACCCGTGGCTTCCGAAACCCCCGCAAGCGAGAATTCGCTTTTTTCCACGTCAATCAATCCCGTCGTCCAAACGAAAATCGCGCCCGAGTCGGCAACCTTTTGACGAATCGCCTTACGTTGTTTTGCGTCGAGCGCACACGAGACCGCAAAAATCGACAGACGCGGCGTATACGGACGCCCGTAAAGAACGTCGTCAAGCAGGAAACTTCCGAACGTGACCGCACAGTCGGTAAGAATCTTGCGAGACTCGGTCGAAGACAACATCGTGCGCAAATTCGTAAAATTCGCGCCGCCGAAACAGACGGAACGCTCGTCCAAAATAATCGCGATATCGGGGTTATACTCGACGGGATTTTCAAGCAAATCGTTGTCGACCGCAGCAAATTTGGACATTAGCGTCCAAAGTTTCGGGTCGTCAAACCAACCAGTGCCCGCAAGATCCATCCACCAACATCCGTTGTTGCGCACAACCTGCTGCGCCATATCGCGTTGAAGAACGCTAAGCGTGTCTTCGAGCGTCCTAAGTTCCTTGCCCAACGGCGTTATTTTCTGCTGCGTCGGAGGCACTCGATACGTTCTGATATCGTCCTCCGAAATCCAAAGCTTTCCCGAACGCGTTATTGTTTCGGTCGAACTCGGCGTCATTCCTCCATAGCCGAGATTGCGCGTATCGTGATATGAAAGCGGGCCGCACAAAATGTCGACATCGGGCGAATTCAAAACCTTCATAAGACCGAAGTGTCCGGGATTGGCAGCACCCTTCCATTCGCCAATCGTTATATAGCCGTAAAAGACGAGCGACAACTTTTCGGGCGTTTTTTTGCGAATCACTTTTGCCAGTGTAAGAATCGTATCGACCATAGAGTCCTGCCTGAACATATTGCAGTCGAAAAGTTTCATCTGCGTTTTCGGGTCGACAATGCAAAACGCCGAAAGCCGTTCCTTCGGCGACGGAACTTTCGCGGTTGCAAGAGTTGCCGACGGATCGTTCCAAGCCTTTTGCAGCGCGGCGTCGGTTCCGTATTTTCGCGTAAGCCATTCGCGCCAGGATTTCTGAGCCGACGGCTCGTAACCTACCCAATCCGTATCGCGGGTATCGGGATAAAACCATTCGCACGAATTTGCCCCGCCCGGGTGATAGCCCACAATGTTGTTGCCGCAGTATCCTTCACAAAAATCGATAATCGCCCCCAAAGCCTTTGCTATGTCGGCTCTAAAACGCGGAGAGAACGGGCTGCCCAACCCGGGGAACTTATCGCAAATCTTGCCGTCTATGGATTGAAGCGCGTCCTGCGGATATTTTTTCATCCACCAGTCTGGCGGATAACAGCGCACGCGCACAATGATTTTCGCATTCGGATTCGCACCCAATATCTCGTCGAGCGCGCCTTTGAGATTTTCCGTGTTATACGACTTGCCGTCTTCCGGCATAAAATCCGCGGCCTGAACGGGAAACGTGATAAAATCTACCCCCGCGTCTTTTGCCAATTTGGTTTGAAGCCCGACAAACGAACGATGTACGGGCTCGAAAAAATCTCCCCCGAGAGTCGTATACAATTTGAAGGGCGTCGGCTTTTTGTCGGACTCTATTTTTATGTCTATGCGGTATTTCTTTCCCGCCTTAAAATCGACGTTCCCGAATGCGATTTTCGAAACTCCCGAGTCGGATTTCGCGTGCAAGTAACTTTGATTTTTCCCCGCTTCGGCAACGAATTCCGCCTGCAAATTCTTGCCGCCACTTTTTTCAATAGAAGTGCCGCGTCCGAGCGAAAAAACCTTTGCGCCTCCGTCGGCTTGCGAAACTTCCAACGCATAGATTTTACAGTCGAACCTTCCGCCGAATTCAAGCTGAATTCGCACTCCGTCCGCATCTTTTTCAAGCGGCAAGATTTCGACAAACGTCTCGGTCAACTCGGGATACGCGTCCCTTTTAATAGGCGACCCCAACTTGAAATACAAGGGCGAAACATACAACATTCGCGGCCTCACGGGTCTGCCGTTTAAAACAATCTGCGGCACGCCATCGACCTGCCGAACTTTGCAGGTTGTCTTTGCGTTGTTGACGTCCTCAGATTCGTTAGAGAAAAAATTGCACCCGCACAAAAAAAACGCGGATATCAATACCACATATATAGACTTCATTCACCCATTAAAAAAGACCCCACAGATTCTTTCAATAAAAAACTAATGTCCGTCGGGAAACATCAAACGCCCCGCGTCGTAGCCGCGCGAACGCGCCTTTTCGAGAATTTTCGAAAGTTCGGCTTCGGGAATTCTCGGCGTCCGCGAGAGAATCCAAAGATAACTTTTGTCGCGACCGCCGACCAACGCCCAGCGATAGTCGCCGTCAAGCTCCAAAATGTAGTAGTCGCCGTAAAACGGACGGAAAAACGACACCCGCAACTTCGAAAAATCGGACGAGTCGGGCGCATACGCCCTCCCCGAAACCGAAGTTTTTTCACCGTCGGGCTTCACGCCGGAGTTCACGACCGACACCGTGTTGTCGCCGTTTAGAGTGTAGACGGCGGAAACATTCGCAAGCCCTTTTTCGAAGGAATTTTCGAATCGAGCAATCTCGAACCACCTGCCCATATACCGCGCAATATCCACATTTTTGGCGGTTTCCACCGAATCCCGACGCCCGAGACCGAAACACGACACAAGTAAAACCGCAATCCCCGCTAAAAATATAAAATCGTAAAACTTCATAAATCCAAGTTATAAATTTTTTCGGTCATTCGCCGCCTCCCTTCAAATACATCGACAAATTCACAATCCGATAAAACCCCGTGCGCAACCCCGAAAAAATTTTTTCAAAAAAACTTATACCGCACGCAAAAATTCCGAAGAATAGACATAAAAAATTATGAATATAAAATTCAAAGGCTCGGACATCAGACTTGTCGGCGATTTTCCGAAAATCGGCGACCCCGCAAAAAACTTCAAAATGGCGAAATCCGATTTGTCGAATTTCACCCTCGACTGCGCCGAAACCCGCCGCATTGTGATGAACGTCTTCCCGAGCCTCGACACTCCGACTTGCGCGCTTTCGGTGCGCCGCTTCAATAAAATCGCCGCCGAACAAAAGAACACAATCGTCCTTTGCATATCGAAAGATTTGCCGTTTGCACAATTCCGCTTCTGCATTGCCGAAAACATCAAAAACGCCATTGTCCTTTCCGATTGCCGTTGTGACTCCAAATTCGGCACAGATTACGGAATCGCCATTTGCAATGGGGCTTTGTGCGGAATGCTCGCGCGTTCCGTGTTTGTAATCGAGCCCGACAGAACAATTTCCTACGCCGCCCTGAGCGGGGAAATCTCGAAAGAACCCGACTACGATTCGTTGATACAATTTCTTCTAAAATAATATGTGTGTTTTGCGCGGAATCCGAAGCCCATCGGATTCCGCTTTTTTTGCGTTCTCCCGTATTGCCGTTGACATTCGCCCGAGCGAAACGTAGACTCGCGCTATGAAAACACACATAGCTTTTTTCGCCTCCGCAATTCTCTCGCTGGCTGTCCCGCTTTTTGCCGAGTCGAAATCCGAAAAATTCGAGGCGGACATCCCATATACCGCGCAAACCGACGCCTACGCAAAAGAGCGTTGCAAGCTCGACATTTACATCCCCAAGGACAAAATCGCCGCAACCGTCGTCTGGTTTCACGGCGGCGGGCTCTCGGGCGGCAATAAGAATTTTCCCGACGGGCTGAAAAACTCGGGGCTGATTGTCGTCGCGCCCAACTACCGCCTTTCTCCCAAGATCCCCGCGCATCTTGCAATAAACGACGCCGCCGAAGCCGTCGCATGGGTGTTTGCAAACATCGAAAAATACGGCGGCAGTCCCGACAAAATCTTCGTGGGCGGACATTCCGCGGGCGCGTATTTAAGCGGAATGATTTCCTTCGCGCCAGAATATCTGGCCAAATACAAAATAAAAAACACCGACATAAAGGGATGCATTCTTCTGAGCGGGCAGGCGACAACTCATTTCCGAGTGCGCAAAGATTTCGGAGACACCGATTCGCAATGGCTTCCGAAAATCGACAAATATTCACTGATAGGCAACGCCAACAACAAAATTCCGCCCTGTTGTCTTATCGTGGGCGACCCCGCTCTTGAATTCCCCGAACGTGTCGAGGAAAACACTCTTCTTGCAAGTGTTCTGAAAAAACTCAACAGTTCCCCAAAGGTTTGCCTTTACCAATTACAAGGCTTAGACCACACCACCGTTTCATCTGCCATTGCCCCGATTCTAAAAAATTTTATACGCTCTTTTTAAATATTTTATATGACGGGCACCGGCGCGGATTGCTTCGCAATATCCGCTTTGACTCTTTTATACGACGGGCACGGGCGGCAATCGGCGTTGCCGATGTGCCTTTGACATTCTCTCCCACGCAACTTTAACAGACAAGCAAAGCGCATTGGCAAAGGCCAATCGCGCCTCTTTCGAACTTATAAAAAACAACAAAAAAAGCCCCGCTTCCTGCGGGGCTTTTTTTGGTTGACCAGTAGGGACTCGAACCCCAACAAAAGGTGCCAGAAACCTTTGTGCTACCATTACACCACTGGTCAATAAATTTATTTAAGCTTTCTATTTTCGGCGTAGTGGAGAAACTGTCAAGTCTTTTTGTCAGTTATTTTTTTATTGCCCCTTCTACCGCCGATAGTAGATTATCGCCGTTTTTGAAAAACTCCGTCCCCGCGACAATCGTATCCGCACCGCGCGAAACAACATCGCCGACGTTTCCCGCAGTTATGCCGCCGTCAACCTCGATTCTAAACGACAGCTTCATTTCGTCTCGCGTCTTTTTCAAAAACTCAATTTTCTCCAAAGCAACTGGATTGAAACTCTGACCACCGAACCCCGGCTGGACGCTCATAACAAGCACCAAATCTACCTGCGGCAAAAAATCTACAACCTCGCCAATCGAAGTTTTCGGATTCAAAACAATGCCGTTTTGTTTGCCGAGCAAATGGATTTCCTCCAAAGTAGCACCCACTGGGTAATCGGGTTCGACGTGTATCGAAATCAAATCCGATCCCGCCTTTGCGAATGCGTCAATATACATATGCGGATTGTCGAGCATAAGGTGGGTGTCTAAAAACAGATTCGGAAACTTGCCGCGCAACGACTTCACGATCCCCGGACCGAATGACAAATTCGGCACGAAATGACCGTCCATAACGTCGACGTGAACCCATTTCAGCCCCGCGTCGGCAATCCGCCTAACACTGTCGGCAAGAGCAGTATGGTCGCCGCCCAAAATCGACGGCGCAATTTGCAACGAATTTACCATAATCCAATTACTGCGTCCCTGATTTTTGCCCCCAACTCGCGCGTCAAAACGGGCATGTTTTGATATTCGTTGCCCAGAATATTGGCGTTTGCGTTGTAAATTATCGCGTCCGCCGAGACCCTGCGTTTTTTGAAAACCGTCTTTGCGCGGGTCGACAGCGTGCATTCGGCGACAATCGTAGCCTTGAAAGCCGCCGCCAATGCGGTATCGTCGGTGCGCGTTGCGTATGTCGTCTTTTTATAATCGACTATTTCGACTTCGAGCACCGCGTCGGCGTCGCCCGCATTTGCCACCGAAAGCTGGGGCGTCTGCGAGATAGCGTCGGAAATCGCGTTTGTGAGCAGATTCGTCGCCTGCGGCGCGTTCGAAAAATTCTTCACGGGCTGGACATACACCGACTTAAACGGCAGATGCACAGGCGTTCCCGCCAAGCGGTAATTCGAGCACGAACACAAAAGCGCGCAATAAATCGCCGTCAGCGCGGCGCACGCCGAAAGTAAAAATGATTTCATCATTGGGCCAACTCCTCTTCCGTCCATTCGTAAAAACCGTCGTCGAAAAGATATTCCGACAACCCGCCGCCGAACTTCGGCGCGAGCGGTTTATATTCGCCCGAGACCGCCGCCGATTTGTCGGGCACTTGTGCCGAAAAATCGCCGAAACTCATTTCGGCAAACTTCTCGTTTTGTAAGGCTATCACGCGCGTATCGTCTTCGAACTGGTCTACCGACGGCTTTTGATAGCGGCCGAAAAACCAGTCATAGGGCGTCATCGGCGCAAGCTCGCCGCGGTCGATTTTTGCGAGCTGCCTGCGCGCCTCGTCGGCGGCTGGACTGCGCGGAGCGACGGTTATTGTTTCGTTATAGAAGATTGCCGCTGCTGGGTTGTTGTTGCGGTAGTAGTAGAAGAAATCGCCAATCACCAGACGGCTGCGCGCCAATATGTCCTGCATTTTTTCAAGTCCTTCCTCCGCCGAGACAATCTCGCTTTCCTTCGGGAAAAGCGTTATGTAATCCTGATAAAAGCTTATGGCGTTCTTTGTCGGATTCTGGTCGTATTCGGGACCTTCCACCATTTTACGATATAGCTTTGCCATTTGCATATACGCATCGGAAGTAAAAATGCAGTCGGGATACCCGTTGATGACGCGTTCGAGGGCGTCGAACGCGCTGTCGTATTCCTTTTCGCGTTCGGCGACAGTCGAAATATTCATCAGCGCAATCGGGGCAAAGTCGCCATACGGCGCATTTTTGACGACACTTTCGTAGTATTTTATGATGTCCTTGTAGCTTGTAAACCACGGAAACCAGCCCCAGACGTAATATGTCTTGCCGTCCTGCATTTGCGAGGCGATATTGAATTCAAGCTCAATGACGCGTTTGAAATTCTGGTAGTCGGGATAATTTTTGACAATCTCCTGCGCACATTCGTACGCGCTGGGGAACTGCCCGCGTTTGAGATACACAACGCCCATCTGATACAACGCCTCGGGCGCGAAAATCGACTCGGGATAATCCGCCACCACCGTCTTGTAATACGAAAGCGCGGCGGCGTTCGAACCGTTTTCCTGCGCCTCGCGAGCCTTGTTCATAGCTTCGAGCGCATTCGAAACCGTCGAAGTTTCGCCGATAACCTGCGCCAGCACGCCGCCTTTAATCTCCCAGCCCTTGTCGGCAGACCACACCAAATCGGCGCGCGCAACCGCGCACGCACACACGGCAACCAACGCCGCAAATAAAACTCTCGGAATTAAATTTTGCATGATTTTACAAAGCCGAATAAAGCCTAAACGCACCCGTTTGGCAAATAAAATCGGCTTATTTTATCGCCGAATTTGCGCACAGCGCAGCCCCTATTATCCCCGCGCGGTTCTGCAATTTTGCCGCCGCCACATCGCAGCCGACATCGAGATACTTGAAAAACTTGTCGCTTTTCGAAGACACCCCGCCGCCGATAATTATCAGGTCGGGGCGCAACAAAGCCTGCACATAACTCAAATACTTGTTGAACCCCGACGCCCAGCCTTTCCACGAGAGGTCGTGACGTTTTCGCGCGGCGTCGGAATAGAGCTTTTCGGCGTCGACATTGCGCCCCGAAGACTTGTCGCGCATTTTCAAATGCCCGAGCTCCAAGTTCGGGACAAGAACCCCGTCCACAAACAGCGAAGCTCCGATACCCGTGCCGACCGTGAGCACCAAAACCGAGCCTCTCACGCCCTTTCCCGCGCCGAACTTGACTTCCGCAAGCCCCGCCGCATCGGCGTCGTTGAGAACCCACGCATCGCAGCCGAAACGCAACCCGATAAGCTCGGCAAAATTCTTGCCTATAAAATTCCTGCCGCCGATGTTCGCCGCCGTCTCTATAATCTGCGACCTAATCACCCCCGGGAATCCGCAGCCGATTTTTCCGTGATACCCGAAGCCCGAGATAATCTCGCCCACCGCGTCCAAAACCGCCTGCGGCGTGTGCTCCGCGGGCGTGGGAATGCGGATTCTCTCTCCAACAAATTCGCCCTTTGACAGGTCCACAATCGCGCCTTTCACACCCGAACCGCCAATGTCAATGCCCAAGACTTTTTTCTTCATACACAAGCCAAACAAAATTCTCCGCAACTCAAAAAAATGATCGATAGTCTGCCGAACGGCAACAATAAGCCGCCGCCGCGCAGTTAAATCATATATTTTATAGCGACAAACCCGAGCACAAGTAAAACAAAAAAGACCGAAACTATCAAATTAAAATACTTGTCGATAAACGGCTTTGCGCGCTCCCCGACAAAGTAGATGATGAGCGCGACCAAGAAAAACCTCCCCCCGCGCCCGAAAATCGAGCCGACAACAAGCTCCCACACCGGAATGCCGCAGACGCCCGCGGCAATCGTAAAAATCTTGTATGGGATCGGCGTCAACGCCGCGCCGAAAACCGCAAGCAGTGCGTTTTCGCGATACATCCCGCTGACCTTTTCGAACAATTCGGGCGTAAAACCCGGAATGTATTGGAAGAAAAATTCCGACAACGCCGACCAGAAAAAGGAACCAATTCCCCAGCCTACGACGCCGCCAATCACCGACGAAGCCGTGCACACAAGCGCGACCCACCACCATTTCTTCGGCATCGCAAACACAATCGGAATCAGCAACACATCGGGCGGAATCGGGAAGAACGACGATTCCGCAAAAGACAGAACCGTCAACGCCAGCAAACAGTAGGGCGTCTCCGCCCACGAAATCGTCCAGTCGTAAAGACGCTTGATAATATTCGGCTTGGAATTATCCATAAAAGATGGAAATAAATAAAAAACATCACCCCCGCCGAGAGTCGAACTCGGATTGATGGTACCGGAAACCATAGTTCTATCCATTGAACTACGGGGGCAAATTATCCACAAACTATCCCCCATTTCCCTCCCCTTGTCAATATTTTAAATGTTCGGAAGAGGCGGTGATTGCCAAAGGCAATACCGCCTTTGATTATTTGTTAAAGTTTTTTGTAGATTGCGAAGCGACGCGATAGACTTCACCAATTCAACGTAAACACACCCCATTCTAAATCTAAAAACAAAAAAGGATTTCCCGAACGGGAAAGACTTTTTCCATTATTCTCGCGTTAGAACACCCATAGATTTTTGCGGCTAAAACGTGCGAGGCGCGTGCTACAAAGACGCGTTTTCGAGTGGAGGGATAGTGCTGTTGCACAGACCTCCCGAGGAAACCGTCTTTTAGCCGTGAGTGCGCCTCCGAGTCGAATCTAAAAAAACAAAAAAAGGTTTTCCGAATGGAAAACCTTTCAGCATTATAAAAAATAATTTCGACTCGAAGGCGCACGCCCTCGCGCGTTTTAGCATTGGCGACGGCGGCGATAGAGGACAAAGCCCATCGCAAGCAGTCCGAATATCGCCGCAACCGTGGCAGGCTCGGGGACTGCATTGACATACTTGACATACAACCCGTCATCGCGCACATCAAATACCGCTTCAAAATCTCCTATCGAGTTAGCTTGAAATTTGTCGGCAGAAAGCGAGGATTTCGTCGTCCATTCAATAATCCGATATTCGCGCCCGTCAGTGAGGTCAATACCTTCACCCGTCAGATAGAAGTCCACAAGTGTGTAGCCCGTAACTTCCGAACCGAAGTCAAACGACGTTCCTTCGTCATTGACAGAGTACAACTTCAAACCGCTGCCCGTTTCACCCGAAATTGTGAGGTCGATTGTGCCGCCGTCATACATCACACTGTCAAAACCGAATTGCTTTATACCGACATCGCCCACCGTAATTTTGAGCGTGCCGCCCGACATCGTAAGCTTCCCGTGCGACAACGACGAGTCCTTCGTCACCCATTGCCCCAAGCCGTGCGTGCGCAGGTCGAGCGTGCCGCTGCGGACAATCACGCCGCCCGAAAAAGCTAAATTATTACCCGCGAAACGCTGAACACCGAGGGGGTCGGTCGCTTCCATAACAATCATCGTTTTTGCATTCGCGCCGTCATAAATCCAGCCGTTGAAAATCTGTTCGGAGGAATTCCTCAGATGGAGAACCCCGACATACTTTTCGGTTGATTCTGCGTGCCCCGAGCTGAAGATATTGCCTTTGCCCGTCAACCCATTCGAGCTTACCACATTGTATGTCGAGGCGGCAAACTTCCCGCCGACTTTCGCAGTACGCGAAACCAAACTCAGCTGCGGATTCTCCGCGTCGTTCTGGGTGGAAAGATTGATAACCCCGCCGACATAAACTTGGGCCTTTTCGGCGGCATTCGCACTTGTGATTTCCATAAACTCGGCTTCCGATTTCGTCGTGCCGTCCAAATACGTTTTTGTGTACTTGTTCAAAATCAGGTCGCCGCCGATTTTGAGATTTACGGGGCCCCAACCCCAGTTGGCACTATCCAATCCCGCAGTGAACTTATAGTTGGAGTAATTCTGCGCCGACGTGCTTGCCGAACCAATCGACATATTGCCGCCCACATTTATAATCGGCGGACGCGGTTTATTGGGCACCACACCCGTGTCGTCATTCCCCTCAAAAAGGAAAGTCCCGCCGCGCGAAAAGAAATTGAAATCGCCCGCAACATTCAAACGCGCATCCACACCCATACGGTGGCTGACGGACGAATAGCCTTCACTAATCGTGAACGACTTTACATTGAGCACTCTGCCCCAGCCGATATCTATCGCCGTGTAGTTGCCTTCAACCTCGTCCGCATCAAAAACGAGGTCGTCCGAAGCAGTCGGCACACTGCCCGACGAATAGTTGCCCGCTTCCGACGCCTTGCCTGTTTTGTGATCTTCGACTGAAACAACATTACCAGTCCAGTAGACCGTTTCCGCGCGCGCCATAAGCGACGCCATAGCCGCCGCCGCGCCAAAAAGCGCATATCTTGTGAGTCTTTTCGAGTTCATTTTTCTCCTTCTAACTGTTCATATAATTAGGTATTTTTTTGTTTTGATGAGACGAAAATACCCCCCCCCCGAGAAAAATTCAAGTTTTTTTTGAAATATTTTTCATTTTGCAACTTGAACGTTTAAATCCAGAAAAAAAACACCTCAAACCCGCACAAAAAAAACATCCCAACCCCAAAACACTATGTTGATTATTGTTGGTTTTTGCCACCTCCCACTACAAATTTTATCCCCCCAAAACCAATACCATATCGACTTCCCAAATCCAATATACCCCACCTCCATTGTAAAAACAAAAAAATTTATCATTCCGAAAACGACACAAAATGACTTCGCCAATTCAACGTGAATGCGCCCCTTAATCTAATCTAAAAAAACAAAAAAGTCTTTCCCATATGGGAAAGACTTTTTCCATTATTTTCGGCTGAGAATAAACACGGGTTCTTGGGCTAAAACGTGCGAGGCGCGGCTTGCTTCGACGAGTTTTCTATTATCAAAAAAAGCGGAACTTCCGTTCCGCTTTTTCCGTAAATATAAAGTAGAGGCGCATTGCGAATGGAATCGCCGACGGTGCACTTCTTATAAAAGACTCGTCGGCGAAGCAAACGTGGCCTCGCGGTTTTTAGTTAGCAGGAGAAGATTTCCTTGACCGTCTTCTGCTCTTCGAGCAATTCGGCGTTCGAAGCGTCAATCTTGGCTCTCGAATATTCGTTGATGTCCAAGCCCTGAACGACTTCCCAATTCGTGCCGTCGCTGCGGACGGGGAGCGAAGTAATCGTGCCCTTGGGCGTGCCGTAACTGCCGTCGGAGCAAACACAAACGCTGAACCAATCGCCTGCCTTTGTGGGCGTGCAAAGCGAGCTTACCGTCGAGATAGCCGCGTTTGCCGCGCTTGCCGCGCTCGACAAACCTCTTGCCGCGATAATCGCCGCGCCGCGCTTCTGGACAACGGGAATGAATTCGTCCTTAAACCAAGCTTCGTCCTTGATGACTTCGGTTGCGGGTTTGCCGCAAATCTTGGCGTTGTAGAAGTCGGGATACTGTGTCGAGGAATGGTTGCCCCAAATTGTCATATTCGAGACGTCCGCGACATGCACGCCCACCTTCTGGGCAAGCTGAGCTTTTGCGCGGTTTTCGTCCAAACGCGTCATCGCGAACCAGCGGTTTGCGGGGATGTCGGGAGCGTGTTCCTTGGCAATCCAGCAGTTTGTGTTGCAGGGATTGCCGACAACCAAAATGCGGACATCGCTTGCGGCGTTGTCCTGAATCGCCTTGCCCTGCCCGATAAAGATTTTGCCGTTGATGCCGAGCAAGTCGCCGCGTTCCATACCCTGTTTGCGGGGAACGCTACCCACGAGCATAGCCCAGTTCGCGCCCCTGAAACCTTCGTTGATGTCGCAAGTTGTAACGATGTTCGAAAGCAGGGGAAACGCACAGTCGTCGAGTTCCATCTTGACACCTTCCAAAGCCTTCATGCCGGGTTCGATTTCGATAAGACGGAGTTCCACGGGCTGGTCGGGACCGAACATTGCGCCGCTTGCAATACGGAACAAGAGTGAATAACCTATCTGGCCTGCCGCGCCAGTAATTGCTACTTTTATTGGAGTTTTCATATTTTACGTTTCCTAACTGTTTGTTTTAGAATTTTGAAGAAATTTTATTTCCAGTTGAAGGGGAATTCGAACGCCAAAATCAGGCGTTGTTCGGTTGTGACCGTGCTGGAAGAAATGTTGTCGTATTGGTAGGAGTAGCGCAACGCCAAGTCCATAACGCGGGTGAGGTGCGCAACCAATGCCATTTTGAAATAGATGGCGTATTTGTCGGTATTGTTGAGGTCGAGACTCGCGACAAACCCCTGTTCGAAGCGGAATGTCTTGGAGATAATCCAGTTCAAGTCTTCCTGCAAGAGGGCGATTGCCACAAAGTCCGTGCCCGAAACGCTCGATTCCGTATAGCGCACCGCAGGACCGGGGCCGATATCGATAACCAAATTGTGGCGTTTGAAGTCGAAGCGATAACCAAAGGTAATGGACTCGTCAACCTGATGTCTGATGCTCTTGACTTGGTCGTGCTTGTAGTTGAGCAAATTTGCGATATACCACGTCTTGGTTTCGTTGAAGAAACGCTTATACATCGTGTCTACACCGTAGTTGTCGATGGTGACGTCCTCGACGCCCGCGCTCGATTTCTGTGTGGTGTAGTTGTAATAGGCGGTTGCGGTTAAAATGTTTACGTCCCATTCCTTTTTGACATCGAAGCTGGCGTGGAACGAGAATACCGAAGAATCGGTCTTGCGGAATTCCAAGCCGCCGCGGAGTCTGAACTGCCAGCCATCGGGGAAGTATGTTTCGACAAAATTGCGGTAGTCTTCCGCCCACTGAGGGTCTTTTTCTTCGGGAGTCGGCGCGGTTTCGGGCGCGGGCGCAGGTTTTGCGGCGGGCTTTGGCTGCTCGATTGAGGCGACTTTCATCGAGCCGTCGGGGGTGGCAACCAGATTTTTTGCGACCTCGCGCGAGGCGATTTCCGAAACGGGAATATTGAGGACGCCGTAGGGGGTCTTCACCGCGACCTTGCCCTTGACCTCCTTGCCGATTTCCCCCGCGATTTTTTCGCCCGACGAAAGGGTCAGAACTTCCACCGCCGCGTTTGCCGACAACGCCGCGAACGCCGCGGCAAAGGCAAACACGAATCCGACTGCGAATCTAAAAGATATCATATACTCTTCCCACAATGACATCATTGCCCGCGCAATCAAGCTTTTTTTGGATTTTTCGCGCGGGCAAACGGGACGAAAAAAAGGTTGATTGCCGCGCAAAAAAATACATAGTAGGCGCGATACATTTATAAATAAGGAAATAATAGCTATGGCAGTCCCCGTTTCACAAGTTTTGAGCGTCGCTAAATACGCGATTTCGAACACGCTCAAAGGCAATAAAAAGTATCCTCTGGTGATGATGCTCGAACCGTTGTTCCAGTGTAATCTGGCGTGTTCGGGCTGCGGCAAAATTCAAGAGCCGCCCGAAGTGCTGAAAATGCGCATGCCCAAAGAAGAGGCGTGGGCGGCTGTCGAAGAATGCGGCGCGCCGATTGTGAGCATTGCAGGCGGCGAACCCCTGCTCCACCCCGAAATGCCGCAAATGATTGAAGGCTTTATCAAGCGCAAGAAGTTCGTGTATATGTGCTCGAACGCGCAGGTGCTGATGGGAAAAATCGACCTCTACAAGCCCAGCAAATATTTTTCGCTGGGAATCCACCTCGACGGCACGAAGCGCATGCACGACCGCAACGTCAACAAAGAGGGCGCGTATGACATCGCCGTGCGCGGCATTAAGGAGGCGGTCAAGCGCGGTTTCCGCGTAACGACAAACACGACGATTTTCAACAACGCCGACCCCGAGGAAGTCCGCGGCTTCTTCGACGACGTTATGGCTCTCGGCGTCGAGGGTATGATGATTTCGCCGGGGTTCCCCTACGACAAAGCTCCAAATCAGGACATATTCCTCGAACGCAACAAGACAATAGAGCTTTTCAGAAAAATCCTCTCAAATCCGCACAAGAATTGGGTCTTCAACCACTCGCCCGGGTTTCTGGCGTTCCTCAAAGGTGAGCAGGAATACAACTGCACGCCGTGGGGCAACCCGTGCTATTCAATCAAAGGCTGGCAGAAACCGTGTTATCTTATCAACGACGGATATTGCAAAACATTCGCGGAACTGATGCAGGAAATCGAAAAATACAACCTCGGGCACCGCGGCACGCGCCCCGAATGCAAGGATTGTATGCTGCACAGCGGATACGAACCCAGCGCGGTCTGCGACATTTTCGGCAGTTTCGGCGGACTTATCCGCGCGGCAAAACACGCCTACAATTTCACAAAGAAAGCTTAGTTTGCGGTGTCGGAAGATACCTTAGACGATTTTCAGCCGCGCCATTTGCCCGCGCTTTGCGAAAAAATTTTCCGCAAAGACGGCTACGCCTCGGTCTTGCCGAACTTCGAGCATCGACCCGAGCAGGAGCAAATGGCGTTTTTTTGCGCCCAGACGTTCGCGTCGGCGCAGCCGCTGATTTTCGAGGCGGGCACGGGCGTGGGAAAGTCGCTCGCGTATCTTGTGGGTGGACTGATTGCGGCAAAACGCTTCAAGAAAAAGCTCGTGGTGGCAACGCACACGATTTCGCTTCAACAGCAGATTGTTGAAAAGGATCTGCCGCGCGTGCGAATGATGTTCGACAGTTGCGACGCCCTCGCGGACTGCGCCGACTTCAAGGCCGCGCTGCTGATAGGGCGTTCGAACTACCTCTGCACGGGGCGGCTAAAACGCGCGATTGCCGAGAAGCGCGAGCTTTTCAACACTGCCGAATCGGAGGAATTGGAGCGGATAGCGAAATGGGCGCAGACGACGAAAACGGGAATCCGCGACGAGCTTAATCCGCCGCCGAACCCCGAGGTCTGGAATTGGGTCTGCGCCGATTCCTCTTCGTGCTCGCCCCGCGCCTGCGACGACACCTGTTTCTACCAAAACGCCCGACGCAAAGTCGCCGCCGCCGACATTGTGATACTCAACCACAGTCTGCTGTTTTCGCTGCTGGCGGGCGCGGAACTCGGCTCGGATTCGATTTTGTTCGAAAACGACATGCTCGTTTTGGACGAAGCGCACCTCGTCCCCGACGTGGCAAGCGACATCTTCGGCGTGTCGCTAAGCAGCGGCGCAATCGTGCGCGAGCTAAACAGAATCTACAATCCAAAAAAGAAAAAGGGGCTGATTACGCGCGCGTCGCTCGCGGAGCATTTCGACAGGAAGCTCGTGGAGGAGACTGTCGCCTGCGTCGAGGATTTTTTTGCGCAGGTCAAGGCCGACCGTCTGCAAAAGCGCGATATGGTGCGCATTGAAGAGCCGAACTGGGGCACCGACCTGATTCTGCACAAGCTTGAAGAGGTCGAGCAAATGCTAAAACGCTTCGCCCAAAATGCCGCGACGGAAAAACACGCCGCCGAGCTGAACGACTACCGCGACAAGATAAAATCCTACCGAATCGCGCTCGAAACATGTCTCTACCTCACCGAAGAGGGCAATGTTTACTGGCTCGAAAGCTACGACGCCGACCGCAAAGTGCGCATCAACGCCGCGCCAATCGATGTCTCTAAAATTCTGCGGCGCGTGCTTTTCGGCGGGAAGTCGCCCGTAATTCTGACTTCCGCGACAATGGCGGTCAACGGCGACCTCTCGGGGTTCGCCTCAAAAGTCGGCGCGGAGTCCGCCGAGCAGTTCATTGTAGATTCGCCCTTCGACTACAAAAAAAATATGCGCGTTTTCTACGCCTGCGACGCCCCCGCCTACGAGCGCGGTGTCAGCCGCGACAACACCGAACTTTGCGCGTGCATCGAAAAGCTGTGCTTTCTTGTCAAGGGCGGGACGCTCGTGCTTTTTACGAGTTATTCGGAGCTTAAAAAAGTGGGAGAGTATCTGAAAAAATCGGAGGTTCTCGCTCCGCGCAAAATCCTCATTCAGGGCGAAACCGCGGGCAGAAGCGAAATGCTGCGCGTTTTCAAAAACGCGGGCGATGCGGTTTTGCTGGGCACGGACTCGTTCTGGACGGGCGTCGATGTCCCCGGCGACGCGCTCTCGCAGGTGGTAATCACGAAACTGCCGTTCGACAATTTCTCGCACCCGCTGATTGAGGCGAAAATGGAGCTTGCCGAAAGCCTCGGCGGCAGCGGCTTTACCGACATTATGCTTCCGAATGCCGTAATCAAATTCCGCCAAGGCGTGGGGCGGCTAATCCGCACGCGCAAAGACCGCGGCGCGGTTGTGATACTCGATTCGCGCGTGGCGTCGAAGGGCTACGGAAAATTCTTTCTCGACGCACTGCCCACGCGCGCCGACCGCTTCCGCCTCGCGAATCTCGAAACCGAGCTTATGCCCGACTACGAAGACCTCGGGCTGATGTAGCTTTTTGCCCTCGCCGAAGTTTTTTTTGCGCACACCTTTGCCCCTTCTTCCACATCAACAACAAAAATCAAACTACTATGGACAAACTCGACGAAATTTTCAAAATGCAGGCGGAACTCAACAAGCGCATCGGCGTCGATACGAGCGCGATGAGCGACGAAGACAAAATCAAGTGGACGCTCAATTACAGCCGCGCCCTCGCGCAGGAAAATGCCGAGCTTGTCGACTCCGTTCCGTGGAAGTGGTGGGCAAAATACCAGAAGTTCGACGTGCAGAATGCGCGTGTGGAAGTTGTGGATATGCTGCATTTTCTCGTATCGCTTGCGCAGGTTCTGGGTATGACCGCCGACGATTTCTACCAAGTCTACGCCAAGAAAAACCACATCAACCACGACCGCCAAGATTCGGGCTACCAAACCAAAAACCCCGACGATTGCCGTTATTTGTAATTCCGAAAGAGGCGCGAAGGCATAGCCCTCGACGGAGAGCGGGGGCTCTGCCCCCGATGGCGGTTTGCGCGTCCGCGCAAAATCTCCGCCATTCCCCCAGTTAACAAAAACAGAAAAGGATTTTATTGTTCCGAAAGAAGCGTGAAGGCAGAGCCCTCGAAATTCAAGCGAAGCGCGAATGAGATTTCGCCGCAGGCGAAAGACCCGAAGGGCGAATACAAGCCGAAGGCGCGTATAGATGCGTTTGCAAAACGCACCCGAAGGGCACGCAGTAGCGTGTCAAACGGGGCGTAGCCCGCGAGTCAATTCAAGCGAAGCGCGAATGAGCGTTGCAAGCAACGACCCCGAAGGGGCGCGACGGGTTGCGTATGCAACCGCGCGTCAATGATGCCCGAGAGCGTTTGCTTCGACGAGTTTTTTATAATCAAAAAAAAGCGGAACTTTCGTTCCGCTTTTTCCGTAAATATAAAGCAGAGGCGCATTGCGAATGCAATCGCCGACGGTGCACGTCGTATAAAAGACTCGTCGGCGAAGCAAACGCGCCCTCGCGGTTTTTAGCGACGGCGGCGGTAGGCTACAAAGCCCAACGCAAACAGTCCGAATATCGCCGCATACGTGGCAGGCTCGGGGACGGCATTGACATAGCGCACATACAAACCGTCGTCGCGGACGTCGAATTCCGCCTGATAGTCGCCAATGGTGTTCGCCGAGAATTGCTCGGCAGTAAGGTCGCTCTTTACAACCCAGTCGACAATCTTGTAGTAGTTGCCGTCGATGAGGTCGGCAGTGCCGCCCGCGGTCAAGTAGAAATCGACAACCGCGCTGCCGAGAGCGTCCGAGCCGAAGTAGATAGATGCGGATTCGGAATACAACTTCAAACCATAACCCGTCGTGGCGAAAATCGTCAGGTCTATCGTGCCCGCAGTGTATTCAAATTCGTTGAAGCCGAATTGGCATCTGCCGCCGCTCGCCATAGCCTTGAACGTGCCGCCGTTCATAACAAGGTCGCCGTGGTTGTCGCTGGCTTTGTAGCCGTTGTAGTCGTAACCCGCATTCATCGAAAGCGTGCCGTTGCGGACTTCAACGCCGCCCGTGAAATATAGGCGGTTGTCGGTGAACTTCTGCGTCGCATTGGCATTCGTGGCGTCCATTATAACCTTGATTTTGGCGTTGTCGGTCTTGATTTCTTGAATCCAACCGTTGAAAGTCTGGTCGGCGGAATTTCTGAGGTGCAAGACACCGAGATACGAGGCATCGGCACTTGCATTGCCTTCTGCTTTGATGACGCCCTTGCCCGTCACCCCATTGGAACTGACAACATTGATTGTGTTGACGGGAATAGTCGTCTCGGAGCCCGCTCTCGAAAGAATGTAGACTTCGGGGTTGCTCGAACCGCCGACGAAATTCATAACTCCGCCGATGTATACTTGGGCAGTCGTTGCGGCATTGGCGGAAGTAACGTCCAGCTCGGTTTTTGTCGCGCCATCGAGATAGACTTTTGAATAGGTATTCGCAACAAAGTCGTTGCCGACATACAAGTTGACGGGGCCCCAACCCGCATTTTCATTGCCGCGGCCAAGCGTAAATCTGTAAACGCCCTGCTGCGAGCCCGTGTAGGCGGCAGACCCCATATTGAGGTTGTTGCCGACCTTTATGACGGGGACTGCGCCGTGCGCGTCGTCATAAAAGAACGACACCGAACGACCGATAAGATTCATATCGTTTTTGACGTCCAAAACCGAACCCGTCTGCATACGGTTCTGCGTCATCCCAACGTAGTTTTCCAAAACGGTAAAGTCATGAACCGTGAGAGTCTTTCCGTTGTCCGCCAAAATGGAGGGCGCGGTGTAGCCCTCGACCAACTGGGCTTTGTCGAAAATCAGATTCGTGTTCGCATCGGGGATTGCGCCCGTTGTAAAGTTGTCGGGATCCTGCGTAGAACCCGCTTGATAACGGCTGCTGACTGTCTTTCCCGTCCAGTAGGATTCCGTGTAAGTCTGCGCCGAAAGCACCGCCGCCGACACCAATGAGACGCCGAAAAATATAGATTTTAACGCGCAATTTTTGTCCATAAACAGCCTTTAATTAAATGTTATAAGGCGAAAATACCCCCCCCGAGAAATTTGCAAGTTTTTTTCACATTTTATTGTTTTTTATTTCCGAACGTCTCACAAAATCGCAAGGGTCTTTTATATGTTCGAAAGAGTCGGCGATTGCCAAAGGCAATTACGCCTTTGACTCTTTATTGAAGTAAAGTTTTTTATAAGTTCGGAAGTGGCGGCAATCGGTTTTACCGATGCGCCTTTAATTTTCGGTTAAAGAGAAAAAGGATTTCCCGTATGGAAAAGACTTTTTAAAATATTTCCGCGTTAGAACTGAAGATACAAACGGGGAGTTTGGGGATAGGCGTATTTGCGAAGCAAACGCCTAAGGGGCAAAGCCCCTTC
>ERZ1026944.279-NODE-279-length-23524-cov-7.519536_pt1 | contig 23524 bp, 10 predicted proteins | sample MGYA00519569_ERZ1026944 | MGnify/ENA primary metagenome ERZ1026944 (study PRJEB26926, sample SAMN06164618) | human gut metagenome | biome: ENVO:00009003; feature: ENVO:2100002; material: ENVO:00002003 | host: Homo sapiens | place: USA | collected 2012 ... | reverse complement strand
AAAGTGAACGGATATCCCCGTTTTGGGTGGGTGGATATCCTCCGTTTTCAGCACTGCATACAAACAGTGAAGCAAGAGCGACTACAAAAAACTTTTTCATATCTCTATATTATTTTGATAAGCATTATTCTTTAGAAAGTGATTTTCTTCTTCTGATGCAAAGGTACGACACGATTGTGCAGTCTATCTGCGTCATAAAAACAATTCATTTACAAGCAAAAAAGTTGAGAGATACTATCTCACTACTTTTAAAAATTTACATTTTTGACGCGCAAGTCAAACCATCATTCACTCATGAAATTTCCCGCTGTTCATATCTTAACAGTTTTCTATTGTTACATCAAATTTTATATCCTGGTTCCTACAGATGTCTATTTCTGTATCGTAGGTGATAGTGGACAGATCGTACATCTTTCGCTCGCCTGGAGCGTTGTAGATAAACCATCCGTTCATAAAACCACCGTCAGGATAGATACATAGTTTCTTTCCAGCACATTCAAATGTGAGGACTCGCCAATGCGTTAGACTACGTCTTGGTGCTGAAACGACAGGGGAGAGAGTACCTTCTATTCCATCCTCGTATTCCAATCCCTCAACCAATTCGTTTGCCAGGTTCTCCAGCCATGAGTCACGGTCTTCTGATGTAGGCTGATTGGCTCCAAGATTATCACGCTTTCCGTTATCACTATTGTATCGCTCAACCAAGAACTCCAAGTTATAAGGAGAACCTATCTTCTTAATGAAGTACTTGATAGTTTGTGTACACAAGATGATAGATAGGATGCTCTTCATGTGCTCATCTTGATAAGACACATTTACTAAAGAATCTCTGTTAGCCTGACAATGAGCTACAAATGCCTGAACAATCTGTGATGCTCTATCGTCGATGATACCGGCAAGCCCAGATGTCTTGATGACTGTTGGGTCACCATCCACGAGTTTGAATATCTTCGTTGTAGCATCCACAATTTCTGTTTTGATAAACTTTGCTTTGCTTGCGAAGTTATTGGTACGGATATAGTATATGGTACCATTTCCCCACTTGTCATTCATTGTGATATGGTTAGGGTTGTTTGTAAAATACAATCTACCATCAATGTATGCCAATGGGTAAAGCCCATTTCCTGCAAATGGATTCTTTATTTCCATCACCTCGTTTGTCCAGCCCTTAACTGAGCGGATCATGCTCATCGCCGGTGTAGGTATAGCTATATCCGTATTCTTAACTACACAGAAAGAAGTCTGCTGACCATGAGGAGCAAAATAGTTGAAGAACTGACCTTTCCAGCAATGGTCGGTGCCTTCATACTCCCAGCTTGCATAGTCATCATCAACGAAAATGAACTTCTCGTTCTGTGACAATGCAAATGTACGTTCCATCTTGGCAAGAGATGTTTCTGTAGCACTTTCACCGAATACATTCAATACCGCATTTGGCAGAACTTTTCTTGCAGATCGTTCCTCTTCTATCCATGCCTTTGCTGCATCTATATCGATATGGTTGATATAGTGTAGTGTGAACTTGTCTATCAATGCCTCCTTATTGCCTGAACGTATTGCAGCCTCAATGATGGTATAGGCACGTTCTATAGCCGACTTCATCAAGTCCATAGCAGCCAGCTGGTTAGAATAGCCGGAACCACCAGGATTAGCATCGAAAATACAAATATGTCCATTAGGTGTAATGGTAAAGTCGAGGTCTGTACGCTCCACATTCAATTCCTCAGACAAGGCTCTTGCAAAGAGCAATCCGAGAGTGATGAGCAGATCTTCTTCTTCATTACGACTGTTGATCCAGTCTTTCTGGAAATGGCGTATTCTAATCTCAGTATAATCAGTTTGGATGGTATCACCCAAAACTACGTTACGCTTGATGTAATCGGTACTGCCACATCCCAAACACTTATTCGGTTTCGGACCTTTTTTCACGAGTGCAAAGTGATAATCTGGCTTATCCATATCTTTTGATGCGATAGGATTCATTTCGTTCGGCAGCTTATCAGGGTCACTTGATGAGGCTGCAGGCCAGCTTTCAAGCACGGTCTTTCCACATTTGGTACAATGGCAATAGCCAAATCCCGTACCTTCATTATAATACAGTATCTGACCGTTGCCGCTTTCTCTACTACTACGGGTATCAAAAAGGTGTGGCTCAATACGATCCAGCTTCCATTCATCAGCTCCAATCAACTGAGCACTTACACGAGTATATACATTCTGGTCGAGAATTCTGCTTGCCGATTCATTCATGTCTGGAATAAACTCAGCTGGTTGCAACAAGTCGAGTTCTGTACTGCCACTAACTTTCCATTTTTCTAACGAGTCCAATTCCTCTTTAGTATCAATCACCACTTGCTCACGGTTGAAGTACAGCTTTTTGAATGTTACTTCTGGTTTGAAGAAGTTGGTGTATCTGATACCACGCACAATTCTTACCATACCGTCTCTTGCAATAGGATTGCCTGGTGCATATTGAGACAATGCAGTACGAAGAGGATATGATGGGTTTGATGGTGTAACCAGTGTGTATGATGTCTTTGATGAAGCATTTATGTCAAACTCTACCACGTTCACTGGCATATTGGCATTTGGCATAAAGCGATGAGTTGCCCAATATGAAAGCAAACGGGAAGCTAATGGTTCAATGAACTTCATTTCAAAGAATGCCTGTTGTCTTGCACTCTTTGCCTTCTTGTATGGTTCTGCATAATCCTGAATGCGCAATTCCAGTTCTGAATAGCATTTCTCGTTCATTTCACGAGCTTTGGAAACGACATACTGAGGCGGACGGCTACTGAAGATAGTGCCGTCTAACAGAATTCGTATCTTTCTTCTCAAATCATCACTCAGCGACTCGCTGCATTTATTGTTGAATGCTTCATAAGGTGTACCAGTCTCGTCACCTAATCCATCCAATGGGCTAATAGGAGCATTATCTGCCTTTTTCTTTACCTTGAAGTGGTTGCTCTCACCATCAGGAACAATCTGGTAATTAGTATAGTAACTGATTACTTGCTCTGTGATGCTGCCACCAGCCATTCCAAAAACGCCAAACTCCCTGATGAGGAACGAGTTAATATGACGTTGAATCACCTGGGCACTATTCAAATCAACAGTAGGCGAGTTGACGTTGCGCATGATGACATTCTCCATAGGATTCAGCAATGTCCTTATCCCTACAGCGTCAGATCCACACAGTGTAACACAGGCACTACGAACCTGGCCGCGTCGTCCACTACGACCGGCTCTCTGTTTATAGTTTGAAGGCATGGGTGGGACAGAAGTCATCATCACTAATTCCAAGTCACCGAGGTCAACACCCATCTCCATTGTTGTGGAACAAGCAAGGATATTGAGTCTATGATCCTTGAACTCATCCTGTACCTGACGACTAATCATCTTATCCACCTGTGCTGTATGCTCAGCCTGAATGAAGAGCTGAGGAAATTGATGAATTTGAAGAAGACGATCAGAGAACGAACCGTTTTCTCCCCATAAATCATGATTCCAGAGGATCTTACGATTATCTTTAGCCCATTCCTCTATCACCTCATCAGCAGGATTAGGATTCATGCTATGGTTATGATAAGGGTAGGGAACCCATTTTTCATGAAGCTCTTCTTTCAAAGCTACTGGTTCACCGCCGATGACGTATGGCGAATAACCATGGAAGGTAAGCTCTACGGGACGCAGACATTCTACGTGATGTCTGCTACCAGACTGATTTGTGTCACACAAATATACATCATCATAGAGTTTGAAACCAAGTTTGGCAAGATTGAGTCGATAAGGAGTAAAATGAACTCCATCTTTTACCTCGTCTTTATCTTTAACTTGTTTGCGTAACTCCGTGTCATAATGCTTACCATGTTCCAGCAATTCGTATTTCAACGTCAGCTCATTCCACATGCAGTCAATAACATCCTGGATGTCTTGCTTGTAACTGTTGATAGCATTCACTATCGAAATATGCTTCTCGTTTGCAATCAGTTTTGCTAACAATCTGATGATACGAGATGGATTAGCAGCCTTGTCTCTGATGACTGGTTTGTGGACAGGACGACGCATTTCCTTTTTTGTGGCAAATCTCACCGTTTGGAATATATCAACAGAGTCCTGGTCGTCCATGGTCAAGAATACACACTCACTCTGACGGGCAGTATAGTCCAGGAACAACTGCATCAAGTCGTGCCAATCCTTTTTAGAAATCTGATTTTCAGGTGATAGCTTACCATTGAATACCTCTACAGCATCTGGCAACTTTGAAGTCAATGCTGGTTGTAAGTCGTCATAGTAAGAGGCGAACAAGCCCATTGTTTCTGGAGTTGCAGCAGCCAAAGGTCTGTGAGACAGATATTCCACCATGAGGGATAGAATATATTTACGTTTCGTCTCTGGTTTTATATTGCCATCTTCATCAAGTTCAGGGCTCAGTTCAGAGCGTTCGGCAAACTGCTGACAGAAAATATCTGCCAGCCTATCATTGATAAGCACATCTAAAATGTCCTGCCATGACAAGAACTGATTAGGCTTCAGTTCATTGAGCAGTGCCTGAATAGCTTTTTCATCGCTACCTTCAAGAATGTCCAGTTTTTCTTCTGCATCCTTGTGCTGAGGATCTTTTCTGCCTGTGGTGTCGTAAATGTTTTCAAAGTGCTTAATAGCCTCTTCCTTGGTCATACTGCCAGCAGTAGCCATTCGGCACAACTCATGATACAGGGTGCCATAAACCCACAGACGTTCTTCTTCCAGGTTCTGCTTGATCGTACTGCGAGCAGCCATCTGGCGACTATCCACAAAACTGATATATTGCTGACCCTTATGCAGGTATATCTTGGATTCATCTTTTGGCTTTCCTTCTGTCATCAAGTCGAGAGTAGAAGGAGCTATCAGTCTGGAGATAAAATCAGAAGCAACACGGAACTTCTGAAGTTTCTTGGCATCTTCTTCGTCAGCTTGTATTACATCGGCATTATCTTCGTCCTGCTTTGCCTGTTTTGTCAGCTTTGTTCCACAATAAGGGCATTGGCAATGAGCATTTGCAATGATTCTCCAACCTTTTGGTGCCGGATTGCTTGCGGTTACATTCAGCAGTCTGTTACCCTTGATAATATAAGGTATATTGTTGTCATATTCTGCATTCTCACTTTTAGTAGTACCAAATACGTAGAGAGTTTTGCCAGTATCTTCTGTATTGTCAAGATCGAACATGTCGCTATCATCCATACTAATAGGTTGATAGCCAATGCCGTCATCATACTTCACTTCCTCTGCAATGGCAACATACTCACCGCAATGCTTACAACGACTCATTTCCAATAAGGGTGCGTCGTCTTTGCTTCTCTGTCCCGATTTGTTTTCCAAATAGACACGGAAACTACCATCCTCGGTATAGTGTGAGTCTGCAAGGTCAACATACAGGCCATGGTTTGGTACACGGTAGAAGTAATGTACTTTCACACGCAAGTCATCCAAGCCCATGTCTTCTGCTTTTTGGCACATCTCGTCCAGTCGCACCAATTTCTCCTCGATAGTATCACCTTCTTTTATCAAGTCATCGAGTTTGATATATCCGTCATGATTATCATTGATAAGCTTGAGCCAATACTCCTTGTCCTCTTCTGGAACGACATCGATGCCCTTGCGCTTGCCATCCACATATTTCACCTGGTTAGTCTGCAATCCGGTGATGCCGGCAATGAAATCCTTCAGTTCTTCCTTGGCATTCTCGCTACCATTGCCGATGGTAGCGGATGAGGTCGCAAAGCGTACCTCGTCGGTAGTCACACCATAGGCCATGAGTACACGTCTGATCAGCATGGCAATCTCTGCGGCTCCAGCACCAGTATAGGTGTGCGTCTCATCCAGAGCAATCCATCTCAGTGTGCCTTCGCCTTCCTCTTCCTGCTTTGCATATATCAGCTTCCTATCCTTATCACGCAGCAAGATATACTCCAGCATAGTTGGGTTGGTCAACAGTATGTTGGCTGGATGTTGACGCAATTCGGCACGAGTGGCTATGACATGGGGGTATTTCTCTTCAATGACATTTCCATCTTCATCCCTGATGATTCCACGGATGGCATCAATCTTACGGAGAACTTTCTTGTAGTTTTTATCCTCTTCGTTAGGCAGAAACTCCGGCATATCGCCATTGTAAACCGCAAAAGTGAGATTTGTTCCTGCCAGCAGTTTTTCCATACGTGTCTTCTGATCCTCCATCAGTGCATTGAGAGGGTAGAGAAAGATGGCCTGCACTTGTTCTGGTATATGATGTTCTATCAGATCCTGTACAAGAGGGAGCATGAAACACTCCGTCTTACCCGAACCTGTTCCTGTTGTCACAACGATACTCATATTCTTGCCGTCAGGAGTCTTCTCCTTCAACAATGTTTTCCAGCACTGATACTGGTGCTCATAAGGTGGATAGTAAGTGTCTGCATTGGGCATACATTTCTGCCAGAGTGTACCCACCATTTCTTTAGCCTCGGCTTCGTGTTCTGGATAGACAGTCTCGTAGCTGTTCATGCATTGTACCAATGGCATAGCATCCTTAGGAGCAAATACCTCAGGGATGATCATCTTCAACTGATTGATATACCCCTTTTGGCTTTCGTTCCTTGCTTCACCGCACCACATGGCAGCAAGAGTTTTCTCTACAGCTGTGCGGTTATTTTTATATAGTTCTGCAAATCTGAATTTTTGCTTCATATCTTGATATTCTAATTTTTATTTGAAACTATAGCGTGACTCATCTCGCCAAATTTACATCTGCACTCATCAAAGTCTTTCAGAAACTCTTTCAGGTTTTCATATTTTCCCAAAGCATCTGGGTTATCTTGTATGAGTTTGAGAGCCTTATCTGCCACTTCCTCTATCTTTGGCCAAACATCAAAAGTCCAGTATCTTTTAAGAAACTCTTTCAGACAACTCTCCTCTCGTTCATCCGAACATTTTGGCGTCTTCAGAAAGAAGGCAGTTACTGCTTCCTTCATCTTGCTTACCTCGTCAGCATCTTCTGCCAAATCTTCAATCTGGCTGATCCACGCTTCTCTTGGTAAAAGCATCCAGTCGAAGTGGAACTCTACGGCAAACTGATATAGATTTTCAATGTCGGTATCGGTTAGCTGATAACCACGCTTCTTGACAAGAGGAAGAAATATATCTCCAATTTGTCTGCCTGCTTTCACCACTTTTATGAGTGGATTGAAAAGGAAAAAGTATGTCTTATGCTCAGCCACTATCTCAAAGCAATAAAGTGCATCGACTACTATCTGCGATTTCTTACCTCCCCAACCAGACTTTACATTTTTTATATAAGGTAAGGCATAATGCCGTGGAAACGAATTCGATTTCATGCTCTGGAATACGATGCCGTCACCTGAGAGCTCGTTGCTGTTAGCTACAGCCACAGGGTCCGTCTTGTAGTTCCAAGCATACAGGTCTGTTGGAGCATCCATAGCCTTCGATATATATACTTTCAGATAATCCAGAGGAAACTCTTCTGTAAGTTCATCTGCCGGCATTTCCAGTTTGTAGTTGTCTACAGAAAGGTTAGGGTCATTGAAGGTAGGGAAACCATAGAACAATCTGTTGTTCTTTTTGATTTGATATTCCTTCACGCCATTTTCCGAGAAATCTCTGATAGAAAACTGGTTGCAGTTGATGAGAGGAATGTGTATATCCTCTTCTTTGCCTGCGTAACTCACAATATGATTTTCCCCATTGCTATCCTTCTGCGACAGTTCACGCATAATGATAGGACGATATACGTCCACCAGTATTTGTGCCTGGTCATTTCCTATTTTCAGCTGTTTGGTATCAGGCTCACGCACATCCAGTAGCTTTTCAAAGTTATCTTGTATGTCATCCACTCCTTCCAAAGCTGTACAGATACGCATGTGTTCGAAATCACGCCAGATAGGTTGCTGTCCGGCAGAGACTGGAGTGAATGGTACATAGTACACGTGCGGTTTGAACACGATGCCTTTCACCGTCACTCTCAGGCGGATAGCACCTTGCTCCGGTTCTTCTTCGTTCCAATCCACATAGCGTGATCCTTTCAGCCATTCCAGATCATAGTCAGTTACAGGTTCGCCTTCCTTTGAAGCACCTGTAGCATAATGTCGTACTTCCAGACCACTGCGTCCGAAAAGAACAGGGAGACTGTCTTCCTGCATTACTTCGTCATCGTAGTCTGTATCGATATACTTGTAGAGCACAAAAACATTATCCTTATACTTGATGGTCTTCAGATATTTCTTAGTAACCACCTGGTATAGTCCATTACGATTGAAGAAGGGTGGCAATAGCTCCTTGCCATCCGGCCCAACCAGTATCACCTTATCATTGATAGGGCACCAGCAATAGTCCTCGCCCCTTTCTTCACCATTTCTATAATGCGCATACACCACTGGCAACTCTCTGTAAGCTTCTGCAAGATGATAGGCCGAAGAGAATATCACGGCTGTTGCAGCCTGTGCATTCTTTCGCGTGCTGAACTTGTTGCTTGTCTTAGGCAGGGCATACACTTGCATATAGTCTGCCACAGGCAGTTCCTGCACAACTCTTGTCACAGCAATGCTTGTGCCGTCTGGCTGTTTCTCGTCGTACTTCATCACCATCTCAACCTTGTCGAAATGGCATACAGGAATGTTGGTATAGGTGTTCTCATCGATTTTGTTTACCGACAAGAACCCCGTCTTTTCACTTCCTGTGTTATCATATTTAAACAGAGGCTCCTCTGTTTTTTCTAATTTCTGAACGTAGCGACCATCATCCTTGAATCGCAGATAAAAGCGTATTCTGCCCACTTCCTCAGGATGTTCAATTCCCCATTCCGGTTTCAGCAGTCTGTCGTAGCCTATATATTGTTTTTTGCCTCCACCAATCTCTTCCGGCTTCAGTTTCACTCTCAGGTGGCGAACCATCTGGTTTCTACTTGCAGTATAGGCAATCACCCATTCAAAGTCAAATTTATTCTTCTTTGCCACCTCATCGGCTTCCAGAATCTTGTGGAGCAGCTGCGGTATGCAGGTTTCTTCACGATTCATATCTTCCTTGGCAAAAGGCGGCTCTTTTTCCTTGCTGAGAATACAGTCCAGGTATTCGTAGAGACTATGCTTGCGTGCTATAGACTCTTGGAAGGCAACAGCACGGTTGCGGTCTTTCAAATCATCCAGCTCTATTTCTTCGCCATGGAAGATCTTGCAAAGCTGGGGTAGGAGCGCATCATTCTTATCCCGTTTCAGCTCTGCTTGTACAGCCAGTCCACCCAATACCTGCAACGATTCCAGCCATCGATAAGAGGTCTTGTCTGGATTAGTTGATGCGTTATAAACGAAGGTGTTGGCATCAATCTTTGCCAGTTGGTACAACTTCTTCAATTCTTCTGTGCTAAGGGTTATCACCTTGTTGTCATCCATGGTGTCAGCACCCTTATAAAAGCGTTTGTACCACTCTGCCAGATACATCACTATTATAACGGCGAAATCCTCACTTAGCAGATGATGATAATCATTACTATGTGAGGAGATGCTGTCTGCTATAGCCGTTTCAAGGATATAGAACTGCTCCAATGAGAGTCTGAGCTCCCAGACGTAGGGGCGACCTACGTCTATTTGCTTCCTAAGTTGCTCTTGACACTTAGGTAGGCATGCCAGCAGTTTTTTATCCTCTTCTGTATATGGAGTTGTTGCCATCATCCTTATTCGTTTTTATAACGTATTCCTTTATATTTTCTTTTTAACTCTTCCAAACTCATGCAGTTACCTTTGCCTCCCTGCCCATGATGTATCATCCTATGACAGTTGGCGCAAAGCGGCACAAGGTCGGTTTGAGAGTTCACTGGATGTTCGCCTTCTGTTTGTGAGAATGGAAAGCGATGATGAATCTCAATATATTCGTCATCAATGTCGTATGCCTTTTGGAAATCAAAACCACAACACTCGCAGAAGATGTGTCCACCATGTAAAGCCTTATAATAGTTGATGCAGGCTTGTCGGAGAATCTTGTTTCTCTTTCTGAGTTCTGCAGGTTGTGCCTCGCCGGCTTCACCTTCCAAGTATATGGTGGTTTCCACCGTTGGCTTGGGTGTAACAGGCGGTTCAGTAGCCATCGTACCAGAAGGATGATTGGTATCATCATATTCACCATATACCGGCATCGGTACAGCATTGGCATTCAGGGCTTTCAAGAACAGCCGATACCATTTCAGAACCTCTGTGTATCGTGGCTCCACACTCATGTCGAGATTCTTCAAGATAGGGTGCGTCTTGATCTTCCTGCGCAGGTCTTCTACGTCATCAATTTCTGTAATATTGTAGATAGACTCGTATTTGGTGCCAAAGTAGTCATTGAGCGTATTGGGAATAATACGCTCTGCCGTCTCAACGGTCATACTTACTTCTTTGGCATCACCATCAAAGCGTTCCGCGAGATAACTTCGGAATGCTCTGCCAAGTTGCTCGTATGTGAAATCACTTTTGTTTGCCACGTTATTACAATTTGTGAATATTCTGTTATTCCTGCTTTTTCTTAACCTCCCAATGACCGCTATAGCCGCTACCAACATACACAATATGAGGCATTTTTATGATGTGACGTTTAATAGTCCTTGATGTCAAACCAGACTGTGCTGCCAATTCTTCTGTAGATATTTGGGGATATACAGCTACTTGGCGCTCTATCCAAGCATCCAAATCTTTTCCTTGAGTGACACCTTGAGTGACACCTTGAGTGACACCTTGAGTGACACCTTGAGTGACATCATCATTCTCCATAATATTTGCCTCTATACCAGGATGAGATTCCTGCCAAGCTAAGATCATATTGGGGAACGTGACTGTAAACTGAGCACGATCGGAGAAGAAGGATGGAAGCATCTTTTCCTCAAAGTAGGGAAGGGTTTTAATCGGATTAATAATCTTGCCCATTCCCGAACCTTTACGCTCCATATAACCCAACTGTGCAAAGATGTCTGCAATAACCGGATTGCGTCTTACTGAAGGAATGTCTTCTAAGTTCATTGTTTGGATAAGTCTTCCTTCTGGCATGGAACCTGGAGAATATATCACCATACGGTCGTCATACATATCTACATGCACCTCGCTGCCTTGAATCAGATAGTCTCGATGTGCCAAGGCATTCACTACAACTTCCATTACACAACGTTCCATATATTCAGGAATCTCGATGCGCTGCATCGGTTCTTTGTACCAAAGTGTACGGTTGTTGCGACGGATGAAGGACATGGTGTCTTCAAGAAGAGTTACAAGTCCACCTGTAATCTCTGCGCTGTCGAGTGCATCGATGCTTCCTCCAGCTTTTGTCTTGCCGTTCCATCTTGTGCAGAATACTCGACTTTGGCGCAATGGACACTCGTCTGCCATCAGCAAACCTGCATAGGTAAGTACTCCCTTGTTGTCAACCAGGCCAAACGAGCGGTAGAGCTTATTGTCGAAGCTCAGACCATTCCAGGCATAGTAGCGGCTGCGAAGCTTTGAAAATGCATAATCTTCAAACATTTCATCGCTTGGGCGTGCGTCGAATGAAGAGTTACGACCTCTTAGTACCAAACGCTTATGTTCAGTACTATCAGCCACAACCGATTCGTTGCCAATGCGTACAAAGGTTTCAAGCACGCTATCGCCTATATAATAATAAGGTGTATCTTCACCGCCATGTACATGAAGAATGAGTAGTTCCTTGTCTTCTACACGTTCTATTTTCAACTCGATTTGTGGCATAGGGTCAATACGCTCCTTGATTTTCTGACTGATAAATTCGGCATCAGCCTTAGCATCGGTCAACCCTATGATAGTATCGTCATCGGCAATGCCAAACAATAGGCAACCGCCACCTCCGTTGGCAAAGGCGCTGACGCTCTTCAGCCAACTTTTCACTTTACGGCGTTCCACCTCTTGCTTCTTGTCGTATTCGGTAGTTTCACCAATATATTTTGTTAGGTCCATATTTGCTTTATATTATAATTGTACTTTATGCCCCTCAGTACCGCTATTAGTAACGCTTAACTGGCACTGGAGTTTATTTAAGGTGGTACTGGAGTATCAAGTAGCTGGTACCGGAGTAACACTTATGTGGTACTGAGAAGGTACTTTGAAGGCATGAATCAGGCAGTCCAATTGATGTGTTCCTCGTATTTATCGAAGTCCATTTTGGAGTCTGCTCCTACCTTTTCGAGCATCAGTCTTATCACTTCTTGTTCCTCAGGTAGAAGAAGAATATCACCACGCCTGCGCTTGAAATATTGGTTGCGTCCGAAGTGGAGGATGAGGGTTGTCATGAACTGGTCATACTGTTGTGGGTACATCCGCTTTTGGAAGTTGGTGAATCCTCTGGCGAAAATCACCGGCTTTTTATCGCGATAGTATGCACATGCCTCGTCCTTGCTGCATCTGGCGGGATTGATCAGACGCAGAAACTCTGCATTCTGCTCCATCAGGATGGAGTAGGCAATATGATGCAAGCAGGTGGCTGCCATGGGGCAGCTGTTATGCTCACATACAGGATAGTTTGTCGGTAAAGACGTATGTTCTTTCTTTGGCATAATCTACTTTGTTTTGATAACGTTGTTTTTTTAGGTATAAACAATCCATTTGCCGTTTTTGTTGCTGCCCATGCGTGACAGTAATCTGGCTGCTTTCAGTGTTGCAATGTGTTTTCTCACCATGCGTTCCGACATGCCAAGGGCTTCGGCAACCATTGCAGCAGATGCGCTGTTGTGCTCTCCGAGATAGTCGAGTACATTCCATGCAGAATCTGTTATGTTAGGATATTTATCGTGAACTTTATCGTGAACTTTATCATGAACTCTGTACAATTCTTCTCCTTGGTGACTCTTCAGGGTCTCTAGTATTTCTGACAGCATGAAGTCGATGAATGGTCCAGAGTTGGCAGCTTGGGTGCTTGCAGTTATTGCGTCATAGTAGGCTTGCTGATTTGAGAACACCATATTTTCCACAGGCAGATGTTCGAACAGCGGATGCAGTTTGCCGAGAATGAGCGATTGCCACAATCGTCCCATGCGTCCGTTGCCATCGGCAAATGGATGGATAAATTCAAACTCGTAATGGAACACACACGAGCGTATAAGCAGATGGTCTTTGCTTTGGTTCAGCCATTCGAACAAATCCCTCATCAGATAAGGCACTCTGTCGGCTGGTGGCGCCATGTGAACTAATCCTTGTTCGGAGAACACTCCCACGCCCCCATGACGGTATCTGCCAGGATTGTCGATAATTGCTTCCATCATCTGTGCGTGTGCCTTGAGTAAGTCTTCTTCTTTGAATGCGTCAAGGTGAGGATACATCTCGTATGTTTTGATGGCATTCTTCACCTCTTGTATTTCCCTGATAGGCGCAACGATGTTTTTGCCGTTGATGATGTCGCACACTTCATCCTCAGTCAGTTTGTTGCCCTCTATGGCAAGCGAACTGTGTATTGTGCGTATTCGGTTTGCCTTGCGCAGATGCAAGGCATCCGTTTGCTCAAGTCTAATGGCATAACGCTCTATTTGACCTGATATTTCAGCAATCTTATTGATTGTTTCTGCACTTATCGTAAACGGTGGTGTATACATGACGTGACTTTTTGATATAACACTTATTCCATTGGCTTAATCATCTTCTCGATAAATTCAATCTCATCTTTTATAAGAAGGAACTTGCGAGATAACAGTCTATTAAAATATGTAAACTTTACTCCGCTTTTGTAGCCAAGACCTCTTTTATATGAGCAATGTTTTCTGAGCTTATTTCAAACAAATCATACAATTGTCTATTGATGTCGTCATTGAAATCGATAAGACCATTATCACTTCTGTAGTTCATTATGTCTGGAACTTGTTTTGCCAAAGAACTAAGATTCTCATCTGTCATCAGAAATGCAAATCTAATAAGCTCACTTTTAGCATACTTGTAGAAATTCTGGGCTTCACTTTGTGTATCGAAACACTTTAATGCTACTCTTGAACGACCAAAAGCACTATGATTATCTAACACCGCGATTTGATTACTACGTTTTTGTCCACCTGCATTGGCACTTGAAACAACCACTTTCCATTTGTCTAAGTATTCTATGCCTGTTGTGATAACGTTACGATTTGCAATATACCATTTTGCTCTACCACTTTTTCCAGCTTTGTCATTAGTGAAAAGCTTAATCTCTGATGCAGGATCAAAAAATATATCATCTCCATTATATTCTCTGACTAAAGTTGGATTCTCTTCTACAAAACTACTTTCGATTCCAAATAGCTTTTGAGAAAGAACAGAATCGTGAAGGAATTTAAATCCTCTTTCGTTTGTAATATGGTTGATTTTGTCAACTATTACAACATCGAAAGGATTAAGAGGAAGTAGTCTTTCCCCTGGATTTAAAGTAAAAGCTTCATATGAACTTCCTTTCTCATTATATGCATATATAAAACCATCTTCTTTCTTTTTCATATCTTTGAAAACAATTGAAATACCATCTGGAATACCAACCTTTTCAAAGACATCATTCGCATTAGAAAAGAATTCTATACGTTTGAGATGTGGGTCATTAATTTGCTTTAATCCAAATTGTTCTAGTCCTTTTCCTGAACGATGAATCCATCTACCGCCAGGATAAATCAAAGAAGTATACCGACCAAGATGATCACTAGCTAACTGAAAATAGTGAAAAATACTTAATACTCTTTTTTGACCATTTTCTGTATTTTTTTTAGCTATCGTTATCTGATACGGTGGATTTCCCACCACAGCTTTAAACTTCATATTATTAATATCTTCGTTTCCTGATTTTGGAATTGATTTATATACATGCCAGAAGTCCTTGCCACGAACGATGTCATTTTGGAACAGTTCTGGCTTTGCACGGAGCACATTTATCATGTCGCACTCCAATGACTCGTGACCATTATAAAAGTATGTTTTGCCCTCTTTGGTTACATGCTCATCTGCCGCTTTGATCACACCTGCAGACACAAGGTCTGTAACAGGCACTTCATGCTCATAGCAACGAATGTTCATGCGGATATCCTTGCGGAAACCTGCTAATGTTCGTTTGGTAATACTTACAGCCATCTTTGTACGGCACACAACAAAGATGTTGTCCTGCAATACATCCTTCCAAATCTCGAGGTCGTCGCCTGCCTGATGATAATATTGCTCTGCATTCTGGCTCTTCCCACGCTCGCCAGTAAGATGCACACGGCGATAGTTTGGCTCCTTGGCACCCTTGAAGAGAGAGTAAGCCATATAGAGAGGGTAGAGACCCGTCTTTGAGTTGATTTCAAGAATACGGGAATTATAGTCGCCAAAAATATCCTTGGTTACCTCGTTGGTGAAATGCAACTGGTTGTTATCATCTACTTTTACACCCACAGGTCTTGCTGCGTTGACGTTCTCGCCGTACTTATTTTCCACAGTATAAGGCGCATCAAACTCTTTATTAAAAAAGCACCAGCCGCCCACGGTATCGCTCATGTGCATGTTAACTACACGCCATGGAGTAAGCACGGTCTCCTTGTCAGGATTGTGGAAGTAAGAGAAGATGGTAGCAATCTTTGCAATACGGTCTTCTGTGTTGAGATTGTCAGCCTCCTTCACCATCTGACGGATGCGCTTGGCTGCACCTGTAAAGATGCTACGGTCGAAGCAGTCTTTCAGAATGTTGAACGTCTGCTTGGTAAAGCCCTTAGGCATAAACTCCTCCCATGAAGCCTGGTCAACAATCTCGTCGCTGGCAAAGTTGTCGATAGTAATCTCTTCGCCAGCCTCATCGTTGATTTCTGCTCCATAGACCAACAAAGGAATACGGATAGCCACGCCACGGAGCACAGACATACGGGCACGCTTCTCCTTGTTCTCTTCGTCACGTTTCTTCTTAGCCTCGTCAGTTTTGTCATCCTTCTCTTTGTTCTCCCATTTCTTCCAAAGCACAGGATTGGTGAACAAACACCATTCGCCGTTAAGCAGCTGGGTATGGCTGACAAAAAGGTATGGGAACAGTTCAGAAGGAGCACACATCACTTCGTCCCATCCCTCATCTTCTGTCATAGGCTGACCATTTCCGTCCAATTCGGCAGCCATAGAAGGGCGAGAAGGTAGGGCTTCGCTTTCGGATAGATAGTAAATGTACTTGATCTGTTCCGCATTATCATCTCCCAACCCATTCTTGTTGATGTTGATTTTATCAGGTTTCCAGGCATTTGGCATAGAACCCAGAAGGTCGTGTACATCGCCGAGAGCCTTCTCCTGCTCAGGACTGAGATTCATCAGTTGATCAGGATTATAAAGCGAGTTGTCTGCATAGCCACTACGCACGGCACGCTCAATATATACATTAGAGAGTTTTTCAAATATTTGACCAGCAGAGAAGCGCTTGCCCATCTCGCCTTCGTCCATAGAGAGGACAGGACACAGTTTGATGAAGGCAGCAAGATGCTCTTCCTCTTTTTTCTGAGTAAGTTTCATCTGCTTCTTACCTTTTTCGGTCTGTGCATAGACAGCCATCTTTGCTGTTTCAGCTACAGCTGTAAGAGCACGATCCGGTGCAAAGTCAAACACATAGCAGTCTGACTTCTGACGGCCTTCGAGTACGGCATGAGTCTGCACACGGAAGATGGTCTGCATGTAGTTGGCAGCAGGAGTATTCTCTGAGCCTTTCATACATAGCACGGCAGTCCATTCAGGAACACTTACACCCGTGGTAAGCTTACCACAAGAGAGGGTGATGGTATAATCCTTCTTGGTGATGTTTTTATTGCCACGGATGTTATTCAATACAGCAGCCAAAGCATTACCATTCTTATCCTCAATGTTGCCATCGCCGGCGGCATTGATGATAGTGAACATTCCGTTTTCTTCGCCAAAGACATCATGCTGGCGAAGAAGCTGTTCGAGAGCAGCAGCTTCTTTCACACCAGGCAAGAGCCAGAAGGTGTGGCGGAAGTGCTCACGAAAATCATCTGTAGAGAAAGGATAGAGGCTGGTGTCGGATTCTTCAACAAGTTTATCGAGGAAGCGATTGATTGCTTTCTCGTGTACGAACTTGTCGATTTTCACCTTAGCCAATTCTGCCTGATATTCTGCCTTCTTGATTACATTAGGCTCATTGTCTATCAACTTCTGAAGCTGAAGCTTATCTTCCTCAGTATATACTCTGAAGAACTCGTGGAACTTGAAGACCTCATTATTTTCGATGGCTTGGTCGCGCAGCATCTTAGGCAGCGTGAAGGTGAGAATCTGCATACGTGGCAGGTCGGCGTATGGGTTAGGGTCACCATAATGATGCTCATCCCAGAACAACTTGGCACGCTGTTCCATCACGTAGTCCCAAGTATAGATTTCACTTTCCTCATATTTGTCGAGCAGGTTGAAAGGTGTTCCCGAAAGTGAAAGAATACGGGTATTCTCCTTCTTCAACTTGTTCATCACACGCACACCGGCAGCAGCATCAATGCCTTCGTGCGCCTCGTCAACCATTACGAAGTCCCAATCATACTCCATAATGGCACGTTTCAATGGATCAAAATTGCGCTCCTTGCCACCAACAAATTGTGACAGGCGCAGATATTGCATGCTGACAAAGAATACGAGTATCTTTTTGCCAGCATCCACCTCGCGGGTAAGCGTATAGAAGTCGCCCTGAGAGTCGTTGTCGTCCATCATTCGGCGACCGTAAGCAGGTTCGAGTCCTTTTGCATGATAGTCTGCAAGGGCTTCCGGGGTACGGAATATCTTCGCAAAGTCATCATGCCATCCTTTATCTACAACAGGGCGATGGGTGATGATGAGCGTAGAGCGATAGCCACAACGCTTAGCCACCTCAAGACCCGAGAGGGTCTTTCCAAAGCGCATTTTGGCATTCCAGAGATAGTGCTTGCCCTTGTTAGGATCTTTGAACTCTTTCTGGAAGTATTCCACGGTGTCATGGATAGCCTTTTCCTGCTCCGGGCGGAACTTGATGGCTCCATGTCCTGCGCCCTTGCCTTGCTTTATCTTGCTGATGGCTTCTCGAATATCGAAGAGTGTGCAGGCAAACCAGATGTCCGCATCTTCTGTCTGTCCGGTAGTCGGATCCTTATACTTACCAAGGGTCTTTGAAGGAATGTCCATGGCACGCAGGGTGCGATAGACATCATCAGCCTTATAACATTCAGAGTTCTGATCGTATGTAGTACATTCCACATATTCTATATGGTATGAAACTCCCTGCATGTATGGACGAGCATCGAGCTCAGCACGAACAGCCTTACCCAACTCCTGGCGGCTTTTGGAATCGGCTATCTCATTATCGACAAAGACCTCACCAATTTTGAGAAGTCCTTGGTGCTTCCTATCGCCCTGGCTGAGCACGTACAGGAGGCGTGATTGGGTTATAGTGTATCTCATTTATCGTGATTTAGGAATAATTATCAAAACGTTATATCTCGTCATCTTCCGTCTCTTTCTGATGGCTACGGAACAATGAACGGAACTCTATCTTTTGCCATGGCTGCGAGCGTGGGTCTTCGTCGAGCGATGGTTGCCAGTCTTTTGGCTTTTTCAGATTCCAGTCTCTTATGATGCATTTTACACCAATGTGGCCATTTATCTCGCCCTTCATGCAGGCAGGACATTGCTTCTTGGTAGTTTCGCCAAAGAGATCGGTTTCATATACCTTGTCGCAAGAATCAGGAACAACCATCTTGATACCATCCATCTGCCACAGATTCCATGAAATCCATCGGGCAGCATTGATGATTTTATTTCTTGTTGGAACCCGGAGGTTGCCATCTGCATCTTTGATGTAATGGCCATCTGCATCCTTTGAATTGAACTTATCCATGAAGTACTCTATATAGGTGTAGAGTAGGGCTTCACGAGCTAAGAGCAGATTGTCGCCTTGCCATTCATAACCATAAGTATGCTTGAAGGCTTTTTCTGCCATATCGTACCATTCCTTTTCGGTCTCGACATTTTCGTTGACGACACGCATCTTTCGGTCGAGAATACCAATACGGTGGCTGATAGGGATAGGCTGGCCTGTTGTGGTATCATAACGACTGACCAGATAGGGAGCTTCTCCACAGGTTATTTCCATGCAGTTGTCAACAACATACTTCTTCCATGTCTTTTGCTTGTTGCCTTCCGGAAACTGGATTTTTCCTTCTGTAGGAATCCATGAATGCGTACCGTCTTCGTTTGTGACTTCACGATTGAAGACATCTTTGCGTCCAAACCAGTTCTCGTCGATGAGATTGTTTTGTACATTACATACCCATGATGGAGTAAACACCTCGGCCTTGTCTTTGGTGCGGTCGAGCTGAGCTTGCTTGTCTTTCAGTACACGAGGCATTACGATGCGACGGAACCGTCCGGTAATATGCTCAGGCTTGATTTCATCGTCATATCGGTAACCTTCTTCTATGAAATTCCCGTGTTCATCAAGCACCGAGTTTTCATAATCGGATGTTGCCCAGAAGATGTTAACCACCTTCTCCTGGTCTGAAGCCTCTGCGCGGGCTCTTGCAGACATGGTGTGGTCAATGAGCAGTTTGTCAAGAACCTCTGGATCGTAGTCCATGATGTCTTGCTCAGAGATGTCAACATCACTGATATGCTCAAAGATTCTATATGTTGTATTCTTTTCTGCCATTATTGGTTTTTGCAAAATTATCTTTCCTTGTTGCAGTCTTTCTGCACAATGGAATACATTTTCAATAACTGCTCTATTTTCTCAGCTATTTGCCGTCTCAACCACTCTGGTTTGAGCACTTCTACCTGATTTCCGTATGAAAAGATGCGTGCCTCCAATTCCTTGTTGGGACGAACCATGAGCTTGATGATATGCTGTTCTTCGTCTTCCACCTTCTGTGAAGAATGGATGGGCTTGTTGACCACGTAAGGGAAACGGGCTTCGTCAAACTTCAACAGCACTTCTTCTGCCACTGGATGGTCTTCGGGTAATGTCACCCCTACTACGTCCTTGAAATACTCATTGAAGTCTATGTCCTTATTGGGAATAAACGGCACATTGGCACGTGAAAACTTCACGATACGGTCGAGCGCTTTGTTGGTGATGTAATGGCCATGACTGCCTTCCTGTAATCCGATGAGGAACCAGCGGTTGTTGAACTGCTTGATGTGGTAAGGGTGGAGGATGGCAGTTCTTTCTTTGCCAGCGAAAGTGCGATAGAGCAAATTCAATGGCTGATGGTTCAATGCGGACTCTATCAGTTCTCCCAAGAACTCTGTTCCCTTCAGCAGATCATTGTGTTCAAACGATACGATATTTTCTGTATTGGGCTTGACTCCAAAACGGAATTCAAGATTCGAGATGACATCTTCCAACCATGCGTTACTCGGCACACCACGGAAACGACTTAGTAGGTCGATAGTGGAGCGAAGAGACGCTACTTCTTCTGCTGTCAACTCATTATTAAAGATGGAGAAGCTTGGGTCTGAATAACGGTAGTAACTCTTTCTTCCATCGAAAGGATATGTTTCGATAGGAGCATTGTAGGTGACTCTATCTCTCATGCATTTGATATCTTCGCGCAACTGACGTATGCTGACCTGCGAGCCATAGAGATCCATGAGGGACTTGTTGACCGTGTCAAGGAGGTCCTCGATGCTGTATGTTCTATGAAAGTCGCTAAAGCATCGGTCCAATATTCGGTAGCGTAGCTGTGCATTCTTGTTTGTTGGCATAGAGTCTTCTCTTAATGAGTTTATTGACCAGTTTTTATAGTAACGACATCGTCCAGTCTGACAAGGCCGTTCATGTCGGCTTGTTGGTTAGCATGCGTTCTGTAAGCATCACCTTAATCCGATTTAGAGCTTGTTTCTCCATATTTTTTGTCCTTATATTATCAATTTGCAAAAATAAGGTTTTTTCTTCGGAAAACGGACGCTTTTTATAAAAAAAATACTCCCCCAAGCAAATAAATTGAGGTTTTCGTCATGATGTCCGACATAATATTGTATCTTTGTAAAAGATAGGCTGCACCTCAGCAATCGGAGCAAGCTCCATTGCATTCGATTTGCACTATCTTCGCATACGAAGTGTGCTTATTATAATAATCAAAATTAATTTACATGGAAAGATATATTCTTCCTTACATAAAGCAATATAAAAATATAGATGACTTATTAGAATCAACTGATAAGTCAAATATGACATGTGTTACTAATATGTCTTCTTTCTTAGATACAATAAGAAATACACATCGTTTATGTATCGTAGGAGATCCTGGAATAGGGAAGAGTAGACTTTTGAAAGAGTTGGGATCGACTCTTTCTTCTAAGAACGTATTAAAATGTAATGCTATAGATTTTACTTCAAAATCGGTTGGTGCCGATGTGAAATATTGCATAGTTGATGCTCTTGATGAAGTTGAATCAAATCAATTTATCAGAGTATATAGAGAAATAAAGGACTTTTGCGAGAATAACAAGAATACAAATGTTGTTTTTTCTTGCAGGAAACATTATGTGGCATCTTATGCTCATATTTTCTCTTTATTTACAGATCTTTCGTATATAGAGATACTTAGATTAGATGATGAAAGTGTAAAAAATGTACTTTCCAGTTGTTCAAAGCAGGTCATTTCTAATATAGGAAAAAGCAAGAAAATGTTAGACTTGCTTTCTGTTCCAAGATATCTTGAATATTTTATAGAATACCAAAAAGAGAATGTCGAGTGTAAAAATATAGGACAAATATTTGAGCTATTTGCTGAGAAAAATATTCTTCATGCTATTGAAAAATATAATAACACACAATGCGATAAAAACAATTTGGCAATCCTGACACAACGAGTACTTGAAAAAATAGCATTCGTTATGGAAATTGGTCGACTTGACTCAATTACAAAAGATGAGCTATATACAATTTTGGATGGTATAAGCGGTAATATGGCACAAATGGTTTTGTCTAATTTAAGTTTGTTGTTTTTTGAGAATCGCATTCTTAAAGAGACAAATGACGTTTTGATGTTTCCTGATACTGAGATACAAGAATATCTTGCTGCGAAAGAATTATGTAGACAAGACAACATTGAGAGTGTATTGTATGATATTGCAGTAAGTCATGATGTTAAACATATTTATCCAAATTGGCTCGATGTAATTCCTCATGTATCATACATTCGCTCTTCTTCATTTTTCAATATTTTTAAATTAATTTTATCTTATGAGTCTAATTTAGAATCGGATTCGTTGGATGCATTATTGAAATATGTAGATCCTACTATACTTTCTATTGAGCAAAAAGCAGAATTGTTTAAGATTATCTGGAATAATTATTTCAGTAGACCAGTTTATATTAGATGGAGAAGTTCTATTTTATCTATTTTGCAGCAATGTTATTCTGCAGGATGCTGTCAAATGCTTATGCCTACAACAGAACATTTGAATAAAATTCAACTTTCAAATATATCGGCAATTCTTGAAGTTTTGGCTCAAGGTAATTGTTTGAGTTCAGAGGTTATTTCGTACTGGGCAGATGCTGCTAAAAAAACAGTAGAAAATCAAAATCCTGATATTCAATACGTTTCGTTGTCGATATTCGAAGCGATAAATGACATAGAGGACTTAATCAAATTAGCTAAAAAATTCGATACGTTCAATTCAGATATCAAAGGAAAATACTGTGATATTACTGGGTTTAATGGGGTCACAGATAAGAATGTAATTCAATGTTGGATTAATGAATGCTATCAAAGTAATCCTCATGCTATAAATGCGATATTATGTATAGAGAATACAGAATCAATAATAAGTACATACAAGCAGATCGTCAACAATAATAAAATTGAGAAGTTCTTTAATCCAGTAGGAAATTTAAGTGTACATTACTCTTCCTTGATAAAACAAATTCTTACAGTTTTTCATAAAGACAAAGAGGCTAAGAATGATTTGGTCCAGTTGTTTGCAGTCTATTTAAAAACTCGCCATTATCATAAAATTTCCGGAGATGAAAGTAGATTATTTAAACAGATTATTCAAGATGAATCTGTGTCATTGGGCTTTGTTCAAAGTTTAGATCAAAACAGAGAATTGTGGTATTATCTAAAGAGCATTGAACCAGAGTATATTGATTATGACTTGATTTGCGCGATTGAGAATATTCTGGTAAAACTATGTAAAGAAAATTTCAACATTGACAGATGCCTTCTTACGCTTTTAAGCATAGTAAGACACGACAAAGATAAACAGGAGTCATTATCTAAATATATGGCTCGTTATTCTGATGTATTTAAGCGTTGGGATAAATCTGAGGGTGAAGAAAACACTCCTAATAATGACAAAGAGTTGGAAGAAGCCTACAATTATCTTATGGACCAGAATATTAAATCGAAAGACAAGTATTATTGCGCTCTCTTTTTGTGTGAGAACATTGAATATTTGAAATCTATTGACTATAATAAAGTTTTTACAGTTATATGTGATTTTTTTAACAATGTAGATCTCGATAGTAACTACTCAGCACCCCTATAGAAAACTTCTCGTTAATAAAGCATAAACTTGAT
>ERZ1026944.269-NODE-269-length-23988-cov-6.566247_pt1 | contig 23988 bp, 19 predicted proteins | sample MGYA00519569_ERZ1026944 | MGnify/ENA primary metagenome ERZ1026944 (study PRJEB26926, sample SAMN06164618) | human gut metagenome | biome: ENVO:00009003; feature: ENVO:2100002; material: ENVO:00002003 | host: Homo sapiens | place: USA | collected 2012 ... | reverse complement strand
ATTCCTCTACGTCTCGTGGGCTCGGAGATGTGTATAAGAGACAGGTTGTAGATAGCCACTCAGCATCGTCTATAAACTGCCTTAATAGCTTAATAGCTGATATAAATTTCTACTGTTGTAGATAAAATGAGAGGTGGTGTTTTTATTGACTTAATAGCTGATATAAATTTCTACTGTTGTAGATCCGTATAGGTTACGCCGTTTGCAACAACTTAATAGCTGATATAAATTTCTACTGTTGTAGATAGTGGCTTAACCCTGAACCTTACCTTCTTAATAGCTGATATAAATTTCTACTGTTGTAGATAATGAATGTTCTTGTCATCTGCTTATCTCTTAATAGCTGATATAAATTTCTACTGTTGTAGATAAGAATGTGTTGCTAGTGGCACGCAGCTTAATAGCTGATATAAATTTCTACTGTTGTAGATGCAACTGAACTTTTGCATGAAGTGAACTTAATAGCTGATATAAATTTCTACTGTTGTAGATTTGCCACAATTCTTCCGACAAATGTTGCTCTTAATAGCTGATATAAATTTCTACTGTTGTAGATATAAATGTTTTTGCCGGTTCCATTCCGCTTAATAGCTGATATAAATTTCTACTGTTGTAGATAAGGAGGTTTGCTTATGTTACTTGCTGCTTAATAGCTGATATAAATTTCTACTGTTGTAGATTACCCCATTAAGAGTAAGGGGATTGCTTAATAGCTGATATAAAATTCTACTGTTGTAGATTCTCCACGCTCACAGGAAGAGTCTTAATATGGCAGTAAAGCAATATACCGATATCGTTATATTGCCAATAGGTTTGAGAGTATATATGACCCATTCATATCCACTGTTGCAGAACAGATACCGTCTTATGATAAATGAAGAAGAGACAACATCCGGACATTCAGGACGTATATTTTAATACCCCGCCCCAGTGGGTCGGGACAGAAATTTTTAATCACGAAAGCATAAAAATATGATAAAATAACATATTAGGAAAGTGACAAAATGAAAGATATTATTTTATACCATGGAAGCCGTGGTGGAATAGAAGGAAACATAAAGCTTGAAAGCAGGGAAAAATGTGATTTTGGTAAAGGATTTTACCTTGGAGAAAATCCAATGCAGGTAAGAGGTCTTATATGTGGAGACAGTGCCCCTGTTTTTTATGAAATCAGATTAAAACTGACAGAAATTCCTGAAGAACGGATTTTGAGACTGGAGGGAAAAGACTGGATATATGCAGTTCTGGCGAACAGAAAAAAAAGCGAGGATTTTAGTAAACTTGAACTGGCTAAAAGATGGCAGAAAAAGTTATCAAAATATGATGTAATTGTAGGACCGATTGCAGATAACCGTATGAATATAGCAATTAAGAGATTTTCTGATTATACACTTACTGATAAGGGATTGGAGTACTGTCTGAAAAAGGCTGATTACGGCATGCAGTACGTTCTTAAGACAGAGCTTGCATGCAGCAAGGCAGAGATAATTTCATATCATGATTTATCAGAAAAGGAACTGGATGATGCTGATATGTACGGAAGGGATATGAGAAACAAATGTAAGAATATAATAAATGAAGCTTCTATATTGTACAGAAATAATGGAGAATATCTTGACCAACTGGTTAAAAGGGTGCTTCTTAAACAGAGAGAAAGGAATGAAAATGAAAGGTGAAAGGTTTACATGAAATAGAAGGCGTTGAATATGATATATGCGAAACCCAACAAATAATCTTCAGAACGTATGCCATTAAAGGATATGACATGGAGATTTTTACAAAAGAATATCTTACATCAGATTTTTGCAGCAGATATATGGACAGGTCATATTCAAGGTTTCAACTGGAAGATGTTGGAGAATGTTCGGATTTTTTTCTTCCGGAAATAGGCGAAAGGCTGAAAAAATATGAAAATGGTAAAATATTTGATCCTGATATTGCTGAATGGATGGGATTTACATACCGGCAGCTTCAGCTCGAAACAGGTGTTAAAAGTAAGGAACTGGTAAATAGAATAACATTCAATGATATGTTAAGGTTATATCCGGGTATGCACACAATAGATGAATTGGATGCGGCTGAACGTATAAGTGAAATGTATAATCTGGTAAATAATTGAGCTGCCGCACCGTCGCCTGAACCGGAAAAGTCGGCTGATGCGGCAGTTTTGGACCCCCTACCTCCTGCTCGCAATAAATCCTGCCAACCACATAACAGCCGATGCAATAATAAATATAAGAACAAATGTATTAACCTGTTCTTTCCATCTCAATGAAAGAATAACTGCGTCGCCTATGACGGCTATGATAATTGGCAGAAGCATAAAAAGATTGACGGCATCATTATTGAATACCCTGTATGCCATATATGCAAAAGCAGCGACAAGCACAAGTGATACGACTGCCTCTATTATATGGAATAATCCGGCGTATTCAATATGTGATTTATATACAACCGGAATAGCCATAGAAAAAAATATGAGATACACAAGTGAAAGCCATAGTAATATGCTGTCATTTGCCATTGCATTATTTTTAGCCGTTCTGATGACAAGTGCGGCTATAAGAAATCCGTATGAGGCAAATTGTATTCCGGGGATTGTATATTCGGTATGCACCATACCTGAGACCAGAATCACGCCGATTGTAATACATATCATCTTTGCATTAACCTGCGTTCCGCCTGACACAAGTGCCTTAAGGAAATCCCTGTTGATTGTAAATAATAAAATAACGGATGCTACAAGCGACAGAATACAGATGCCGTTTACATACCGGCTGAACCCATCTCCCCACATGGAAAGATTTTTATCCGCAAATGAACGTATGAGACTCTGGATTCTTTCACCAAAAAGAATCAGAAAATAACCCATGATAAGCCAGTTAATCAACATCTTTTGTCCTCCTTTAAAATTATAATTGATAGTAAATTATATCATATATGAATATCAATTTGCCATATAAAAATATATAATATGAGTCCTTTTTTTGGGACAGATAATATGAGATAATTATCACGGGAATGGAAAATTCAACCCTCAGGCTTCTGTCCCGCATTATTTTTTAACAAATTGGAGGTAGCATTATGAAGAAAAAGTTTAGAGTAAGTAGTCTTATCAAAGGTATTGCAGTCGTATATTGTCTGGTTGGATTTGTATTGTTTGTAGTTTGCATAGCAATCAGTGTGAGCCACGATATTTCACTGTATAGAAATTTTGAATCAGCAATATCTATTTACAACTACGGAACATTGCAAACTGCAGGTATAATATGTCAGATGATTGCTATTCTTTTTAGAACAGCACTTATTTACGGATTTGGTATTATTGTAAATATGGCAGAAGAGTACCTTGACAGCCGAAAACATACGGATTAGATCACTGTGTGAATCTATGCCAATTTAGCCAGTGCCACATATAGCTGGGATATTTTATACCATGTGGCATAATCGACGGTGCCGGTAACGGGCATGTTGAAGGTCTCCTGGAATTTGCTGACGGAAGCTGCTGTGTCCTTACCGTAGATTCCGTCAACAGTAAGAGGAGGTATGTTGCTGTAGGTACGGCGGATGAGGGAAAGCTGTTCCTGAATGGTGGTGACAGGAGGACCGTATGAACCGATTTCAAGGGTGTATCCGGGATATGAGACAGGGATGCCCTCGATTATTTCGGCAGTGTTTATATATATGTCGCTACCGTAGTAATTACGAAGAATCTGGAGAGCGGTTTTGCCGTCATCTCCAAGAGACTTGGAACCCCACTGGCTGAGACCGCTGCAGGTAGTCCTTTTGCCGTCGCAGTATTGGGTGAGAATTGGCTGTTTGACATCGGGACGGGATACATAATTTGAGAAATATTCATCAACAACATTGGAGATGGTGTCGAAAATATTACGCTTATTAATCCACTTATGGTCAAAAGCGGTAGAAGATGTAATGGTAAAATAATAACCTTTATTGCGGTACCATTCGGTGTATACACGGTTCAGGGTAAAAGAAATAATGGCAATTACATTGGCTTTGATGGTTTCTCTGGGCCATGTAGGATATATTTCACTGCTGGCAACATTTTTTATATAATCGGCAAATGGAACGTAGTAGTCCGTTGCTGTCGAGTCGGATGGGACACCGTCATGGACAACAATGGTTTCGGGAACCACAACACGGTCAAGAACAATTTCACCGGTGTTTTCAATGGGTTTTATCTCGGCCTCGGGAATTTTTGGAGGATAGTTGCCGATTAGTGTATTGGGACCAATGTTATAATTGCCGGGATTTCCCGTAAGAATAATATTTTGTATTGATAGTATTCCGGAAAAAATATTTGAACCGGTAATGGAAACCGGGGCAAAGCCCGGAGCAGAAGCTACAATATTATACATGGAGTAAGGTATGATAATGCCGGGAGCTTCGCTGATGCTCTGTGGTGGAGCCGGCAGTTTAATTTGTTCTGTCTGACCTATGGAATTGGTTTCTACAACGTCAACAGGGTTTTCTTCATCCGTACCTTCGTAGATGCTGACGGTTGCATCAATGGGAATTCCTTCTTCATTTGTGATATTAACCTTTAAAAAGCCGGTTTCATCATTTTTATAAAGCATAATTTTAACCTTTCCGGATATTATAATTCATATTGCTGCGATGCAAAATTAATCGCAAATGACAGCGTCGATGCTTACATGATATTATATGATGAAAAAAATATTTGTTGAGTACAATTTGCATCTTGAAATCAGCCGGATTTTATGGTAAAATTTCTACAATTTGAAGAAAAAAAGCGCTATCAGTATGTTTAGTTGTTTTTTTTTTGCCTAAATAAATAATACATGTGAAAGGTTTGAAGGTGTGAAGATGAAAGCATTTTTGATTCTAAGTGACGGAAATGTCTTTGAAGGTACAAGCATTGGAGCTGAGAGAGAAGTAATCAGTGAAATTGTTTTTAATACCTCAATGACAGGATATTTAGAGGTTCTTACAGATCCATCATATGCCGGACAGGCAGTAGTTATGACATATCCATTAATTGGCAATTATGGTATTTGCTATGCTGATGAGGAATCAGGCAGACCATGGCCTGACGGTTTTATTGTCCGAGAACTTTCACGTGTTCCAAGTAACTTCCGTAGTGAAGATTCTATACAAAATTTTCTTAAAGAAAATAATATTCCGGGTATTGCAGGTATTGATACCCGTGCTCTTACCAAGATTCTCAGGGAAAAGGGTACTATGAACGGAATGATTACCACTAATGAGAATTATAATCTTGATGAGATTCTCCCTAAATTAAAAGAATATACCACAGGCAAGGTTGTTGAAAAAGTAACCTGTGAAGAGAAATATGTACTTCCCGGTGATGGATTTAAGGTTGCACTTATGGATTTCGGTGCCAAGAGAAATATTGCAAGATCCCTTAATAAGAGAGGCTGTGAGGTAACTGTTTATCCTGCTTTAACCACAGCAGAAGAAATCCTTGCAGCTAATCCTGACGGAATAATGCTTTCTAACGGCCCGGGAGACCCTAAGGAATGTGTTTCTATTATTAAGGAAATCAAGAAATTATATGATTCGGATGTTCCTATTTTTGCAATTTGTCTCGGACATCAGCTTATGGCACTTGCCACAGGCGCTGATACACATAAGATGAAATACGGACACAGAGGAGCTAATCATCCGGTTAAGGATCTTCAGACCGGTAAGGTATATATCTCATCACAGAACCATGGATATGTTGTTGATATGGATACACTTGATGATAAGATTGCAAGACCTGCATTTATCAATGTTAATGACAAGACCAATGAAGGTCTTGAATATGTAGGCAAGAACATTTTTACAGTCCAGTTCCATCCGGAAGCCTGTGCAGGCCCTAAGGACTCGGATTATCTTTTTGACAGATTCATGAATATGATGAAGAAAGGCAGGGATTAATTATGCCAAAGAATAAAGACATAAAAAAAGTATTAGTAATCGGTTCAGGTCCTATTGTAATCGGTCAGGCTGCCGAATTTGACTATGCGGGAACACAGGCATGTCGTTCTCTTAAAGAAGAAGGCATGGAGGTTGTTCTTGTGAACTCTAACCCTGCCACAATCATGACTGATAAAAATATTGCTGATGAAGTCTACATTGAGCCATTGACAGTTCATTCACTTGAGCAGATTATTCTCAAGGAGAAACCGGACAGTATTCTTCCTACACTCGGTGGACAGGCAGGTCTTAACCTTGCAATGGAAATTGCTGAGACAGGTTTCCTTGAAGAACATAATGTTAAATTAATCGGTACAACTGCTGAGACAATCAAGAAGGCAGAAGACAGACTTGAATTTAAGACAACAATGGAAAAAATCGGAGAGCCTTGTGCACCTTCTCTTGTTGTTGAGAACGTTGAAGACGGTATTGCTTTTGCCAACCAGATTGGTTACCCTGTAGTTCTCCGCCCGGCATATACACTCGGTGGAAGCGGCGGCGGTATTGCTAAGAACGAAGAAGAACTTATCGACATTCTTTCCAATGGTTTAAGATTAAGCCGTGTAGGCCAGGTACTTGTTGAAAGATGTATCGCAGGATGGAAGGAAATCGAATACGAAGTAATGCGTGATGCCAACGGAACCTGTATTACAGTATGTAATATGGAAAATATTGACCCTGTCGGAGTACACACAGGTGACAGTATTGTAGTTGCACCTTCACAGACACTGTCTGATAAGGAATACCAGATGCTTCGTTCATCAGCTCTTAATATTATTGACGAACTTAAAATAACAGGCGGATGTAATGTACAGTTTGCACTTCATCCAACAAGTTTTGAATATTGCGTTATCGAAGTTAATCCTCGTGTAAGCCGTTCATCAGCCCTTGCCTCCAAAGCAACAGGTTATCCTATTGCCAAGGTTGCGGCTAAGATAGCACTCGGCTATAACCTTGATGAGATACCTAATGCAATTACACATAAGACATTTGCAAGTTTTGAGCCTGCTCTTGACTATTGCGTAGTTAAGATTCCAAGACTTCCTTTTGATAAATTTATTACTGCTTCAAGAAAGCTTACGACACAGATGAAGGCAACCGGTGAGGTCATGAGTATCTGCACTAACTTTGAAGGCGCACTTATGAAGGCTATCCGTTCACTTGAACAGCACGTTGATTCGCTTATGAACGATGATTACTCATCATATTCTGATGATGACATTATAGAACTTCTTCACAACATTGATGATAAGCGTATGTATGTTGTTGCAGAGGCTTTAAGAAGAGGCATTTCTTACGATACAATCCATGATATTACCATGATTGATAAGTGGTTTATCGATAAATTCCACATTATCGTTGAAATGGAAAACCGCCTCAAGGCAGAGGAACTTACCAAAGAACTTCTTGCTGAAGCAAAGAGAATTGAATTCCCTGACGTTGTTATCGGAAGACTTACAGGCAGGACAGAAAAAGAAATTAAGGCTTTAAGGGATGAATATGGTATTCATGCGGCATTTAAGATGGTTGATACCTGTGCTGCCGAATTTGAGGCTTCAACACCTTACTACTATTCATGCTACAGCTCAGAAAATGAAGTTATTGAGACTAAGCCTGAGAAAAAAGTCCTCGTACTCGGTTCAGGTCCTATAAGAATCGGACAGGGTATCGAATTTGACTATTGTTCGGTTCACAGTACATGGGCATTCAAGGCTGAAGGATATGAGACAATCATTATCAATAATAACCCTGAAACAGTAAGTACCGACTTTGATATAGCTGACAAACTTTATTTTGAACCATTGACACCTGAGGATGTTGAAAGCATTGTTGAACTTGAACATCCGGACGGAGCTGTTGTACAGTTCGGTGGACAGACAGCCATTAAGCTCACAAAAGCATTAATGGAAATGGGCGTTCCAATCCTCGGCACAAGCGCAGAAGATGTTGATGCGGCAGAAGACAGAGAGCTTTTTGATGAGATTCTTGAACAGACAGGAATTCCAAGAGCAGCAGGAAAGACAGTCTTCACTACAGAAGAAGCTCTTGAGGCAGCTAATGAATTAGGTTATCCTGTTCTTGTAAGACCTTCCTATGTCCTTGGCGGACAGGGTATGCAGATTGCCATAAGCGACAAAGATATTGTTGAATTTATGGAAATCATTAACAGACAGGTTCAGGAACATCCAATCCTTGTTGATAAATACCTTATGGGTAAGGAAATTGAAGTTGATGCCGTTTGTGACGGAGAAGATATTTTAATCCCCGGTATTATGGAGCATATTGAAAGAGCCGGTATCCATTCAGGAGACAGTATTTCAGTATATCCTGCCCAGAGTATTTCACAGAAAATTGTGGATATGCTTGAAGATTATACAATTAAGCTTGCAAGAGCTTTACATGTAAAAGGTCTTATTAATATCCAGTTTATCGTATACAATGACCAGGTATATGTAATAGAGGTTAATCCACGTTCTTCAAGAACTGTTCCATATATAAGCAAAGTTACAGGTATTCCTATTGTAAAACTTGCTACACAGGTTATTATCGGTAATACAATCAAAGGTCTTGGATATACACCCGGACTTCAGAAGAAAGCAGACTACATTGCTATCAAGATGCCTGTATTCTCATTTGAAAAGATCCGTGGCGCTGATATCAGCCTTGGACCGGAAATGAAATCGACAGGTGAATGTCTTGGTATAGCAAAAGATTTTAACGAAGCATTATACAAAGCCTTTGTAGGTGCAGGCGTTAATCTTCCAAAACATAAACAGATGATTATGACAGTTAATGACCATGAGCAGAAAGATGCTCTTTCGGTTGCGAAACGTTTTGCAGCTCTTGGATATACAATTTATGCGACAAGAGGTACAGCACGTTATTTCAATGAAAACGGCGTTGAGGCAATTAAGATCAATAAGGTTGAACAGGAATCACCAACACTTCTTGACCTTATTCTTGACCACAAGATTGACCTTGTCATCGATATACCTGAGAACGGTATTGAAAAGAGCCACGATGGTTTCATTATCAGAAGACATGCAATCGAGACCGGTGTAAACGTTCTTACATCACTTGATACAGCCAATGCATTGCTTACAAGTCTTGAATGTCAGGCAACACAGTCAATGACACCGATTGATATAGCAACAATTTAATTGTTATGGAATAATTAAGAATTTCTAATGACAGCTATGAGTTTATCTGGGATTACCGGAATCCTCTCATAGCTGTTTTAACGTTAAAATTTCTTTACAACCGTAAATATGAAAAGTATAATGGAACATAACCAACGGAGGAATAATTTTTATGAAAAAAATATTAGACCAGATTACAGAAATAGTCGGAAATGCTTTTAAACAATGCGGCTATGATGATAAATACGGAAAGACAGGAGTATCCAACAGACCTGATTTATGTGAATATCAGTGCAACGGAGCAATGGCAGCAGCAAAGGAATATAAGAAAGCACCATTTATGATTGGTGATGAAGTGGTTGCAATTTTACAGGACAACAGTGCCTTTGAGAAGGTTGAATGTATCAAACCGGGCTTTATCAACATGGTAATGAGCGCAGATTTTATAGGCGGTTATATTCGTGCCATGGCTTTGGAAGATAAGTTTGGATGCGACTGCGAACCTAAGGATGAGACGGTATTTGTTGATTACGGCGGAGCCAATGTAGCCAAACCTCTTCATATCGGACATCTTCGTTCGGCAGTAATCGGCGAAAGTGTAAAAAGAATCTGCAAATTTGCGGGTTATAAGACAATAGGTGATGTTCATCTTGGCGACTGGGGTCTCCAGATGGGACTTATTATTACAGAACTCAAAGAACGTAAACCGGATTTACCATATTTTGATGATAATTTCACAGGTGAATATCCGGCGGAAGCACCTTTTACAATATCAGAACTTGAGGAAATTTATCCATGTGCCAGCGGCAAATCAAAAGAAGATGCCGAATATAAGAAATCGGCTCAGAATGCCACATATCTTTTACAGAACGGTCACAGAGGATACACAGCCCTCTGGAAACACATTATCAATGTGTCGGTTGCTGATTTGAAAAAAAATTATGACAACCTTAATGTCCATTTCGATTTATGGAAGGGTGAAAGTGATGCCCAGCCATATATTGCTGATATGGTTAAGGATATGGTAGACAGGGGGATAGCCCATGAAAGCCAGGGTGCCATTGTTGTAGACATAGCCGAGGAAAATGACAGCAGGGAGCTTCCTCCATGTATCATCCAAAAATCGGACGGAGCAGCCAATTACGAGACCTCCGACCTTGCGACACTTATCGAGAGGGAAAAATTATATGCACCTAAGTCATACATTTACCTTGCGGATAAGAGACAGGAACTTCACTATACACAGTTTTTCCGTGTGGCAAGAAAAGCAGGAATCGTATCTCCTGATACAGAACTTAAGTTCATCGGTTTCGGTACGATGAACGGCAGTGACGGCAAACCTTTCAAGACAAGACAGGGTGGTGTACTGCGTCTTGAATACCTCATAAAAGAAATTGAAGACAAGGTATACGAAAAAATCATGGCTAACCGTACCGTGGATGAGAGTGAAGCCAGAAATACAGCTAAGATGGTAGGACTTGCCGCATTAAAATATGGTGATTTGTCCAATCAGGCATCTAAGGATTATGTATTTGATATTGATCGTTTCACCTCTTTTGAGGGAGACACAGGCCCATATATCCTTTATACAATTGTAAGAATTAAATCTATTCTTAAAAAATATGAAAATGCAGGAGGCGTGGTGTCAGGTATCCATACTGCTAACCCTGAGAGCGAGAGCGAACGTTCACTTATGCTTGTGCTCACAGGCATGCAGGATATGATTAAGACAGCATATGAAGAAAGTGCACCTCACAAAATTTGTAAATTCATATATGATCTTTCCAATGCTTTTAACCATTTTTATCATGAAACAAAGATTCTTTCAGAAGAAGATGAAAATAAAAAGAAAGGTTATATTGCACTTATAAAACTTACAAAAGATGTGTTAGAGACATGTGTTGACTTGCTTGGTATCGAAGCACCGGAGAGAATGTAATGTCAAAAGCAAAGGATTTAACAACAGGAAAACCAATCAGCCTTATGATAAAATATGCAATCCCTGTGCTGATTGGCAATCTTGTACAGCAGATATATAATTTTGCCGACACAATTATTGTCGGACAATGTCTTGGAAACAGTACATTGGCTGCCGTAGGTAATACCGGGTCAATGTTTTTCCTTGTCAATGGGTTTGTTATAGGAATAACAAGCGGTTTTTCGGTCCATATAGCACAATGCTTTGGGGCAAAAGATTATGACAGGATGCGTAATTCCGTATGTAATGCCATTATGTTGTGGACCGGAATCACATTGTTTATTACTTTACTTTCGGTGCTGATAACCAAGCCGGTTCTAAGGCTTATTAACACACCGGACGGTATTTTTGATATGTCCTATAATTATATCGTTATTATTTTTGCAGGAATAGCTGCACCTATGCTATACAATGCCGTTTCGTGTATACTAAGGGCTCTTGGTGACAGCAAAACCCCACTTTATTTCCTGATTTTTTCAGCACTCCTTAACATCGGTCTGGATTTGCTTTTTATAGTCGTATTTAATTGGGGCGTTGCAGGTGCCGCCATTGCTACAGTGCTTGCACAGCTTGTTGCCGGAATTGCGTGTATCGTATATATTTCCGTTAAGTTCCCTGTTCTTCATATAAAGAAAGAAGATTTTAAAATTAATCCGGGAATTATAAAGACACACCTTACCATAGGACTTCCGATGGCGTTCCAGTTTTCGGTTACGGCAATCGGAACAATCATCCTACAGGGTGCCGTAAATGTATTTGGCGAGAATTACATTGCCGCTTTTACGGCTTCCAGTAAAACGGAACAGCTTATCATGCAGTTTGGCATATCGGGTGGCGTAACAGTTGCAAATTTTGTCGGTCAGAATGTAGGTGCCGGCAGATATGACAGGATTAAAAACGGAATATTGAAATGGAGTCTTTTTACGGTTGGAAGCGCAGTTTTATGTATGGGTGTTATTTTCATTTTCGGCAGACCAATCAGCCGGCTTTTCATAAAAGGCGGGGATGAATTAATACTTTCCTATGCAATGACTTATCTCCATATTTCAATGTTTTTCTATATCCCATTGTTCCAGATTTTTATTTTCAGAAATGCTCTTCAGGCAATGGGTAAGACAACAATGCCGTTACTTGCGGGATTTTTTGAACTTGGAGCAAGGTCTATAGTCGCATACACGCTTCCAAAAGCGATAGGTTTTTCCGGTGTATGTTTTGCCGGTCCGGTTGCATGGGTATGTGCTGCCGTACCGCTTATTATCACTTATATAATTTATATGAAAAAATTTAAGAAAAAAGGGTATTTTAATACTCAATTTAGTTGACAAATACCCCCTAAAAATCCGATAATAGAGGTAGCTTAATTTTGAGACTATTTGAACGGAGAGGGTCAGACATGAAAGATAAAGACAAACATGGATTTGGTACTTTCGGTGCCATAGTATTAGGAGTTACGGCAGTTGCAACAGCAATTGTGGCAGTCAGCAAGAGCAAGAAGAAAAAGCAGAGTTTAAACAGTTTCCTGAAGGATGAACTTGTCAAACTTCCGCTTTTTAGTAAGAACGAATCCCACCACGCTAAGAAAAGCGCAGCAGACGAGGACGACATTTTTGTGGATGAGGACAACGAACCACAGAATGACAAAGCCACATCTTTTTACGATGAAGACATTTCTTACGAAGAAGATGAGGAATTCCAGTCAGTATCCAAGGCAAAGCCTATCGTGGATTTCAAACCAAAGCGCGAAGAAGCAGAGAAACCTGCCGAGGCACAGGATGCAGCCGGGGAGCCGGAAACAGCAGATGTTCAGGATGTAGCCGAGGAGCCGGAAACAGCAGATGTGCAGGATGTAGCTGAGGAATTAGAAGCAACAGAAGCGCAGAATGTAGTTGAGGAGCCGGAAGCAGCAGAGGCACAGGATGTAGCTGAGGAGCCGGAAGCAGCAGGTGTGCATGATGTAGCTGAGGAGCCGGAAACAGCAGGTGTGCAGGATGTAGTCAGGGAGCCGGAAACAGCAGGTGTGCAGGATGTATCCGAGGAGCCGGAAGCAGCAGAGGCGCAGGATGTAGCCGGGGAGCCGGAAGCAGCCGATGTGCAGGATGTAGCTGAGGAACCGGAAACAGCAGGTGTGCAGGATGTAGCTGAGGAGCCGGAAACAGCAGATGTTCAGGATGTAGCCGAGGAGCCGGAAACAGCAGGTGTGCAGGATGTAGCTGAGGAGTCGGAAACAGCAGATGTGCAGGATGTAACTGAGGAGCCGGAAACAGAACCTGATGATACGTTTGTATTTGAGTCAGTGGTTGTTGGCAGGGAGTCAGTTAAAGACGAGCCTGTTGATATATCTGATAAGAAACTTGACAGGGAATTTATTGCAGAACCGGTTGATGCAGAACCGGTGAGAGATAATTTTGTATTAAATGATGAAGATTTTTCGGACGAAGTTCAGGAAATAGAAATCGATGATGTTACCGCTGAACCGGCAGTAGAAAAGGTTACAGAGCCTGAAAAAGAAGATGGTCCGGTATCAGCAGGTAAATATGATGATGTTAGTTCAGAAGCAGAAACCGCAAAAGAAACTTTTGCAGCTGCGGTTGAAACACCTGTAAGAGAAACTTTCTCCGATGTGGAATTTTTTGATGAAGAAGATGACACTGAAGAAGGCCTCCGCAACAACGAGTCATATTATGACTGGACTTATAATGTTGATGAGCATTACAGTGTAATAACTGATGGCACATGGGTATATTGTAAGTCAGATGATGTCCTCACAAGCGATTCTATCAACAAAAAAGGTGAAAGAGAGACAATCGATATAGCCGAAACTTTTAAAAACAGAATTAAGACAAAGGGATATTGTCTGTTGAAGTATATCGGAACGGACAGGGAGGTTATCGTACCTGATACTATCAATGGCAAACCGGTTGTAGCTGCACTTAACACATTTAGAAGCAATCAGATTGTTAAAAAAGTCATTCTCCCATCAACGATGCAGGGCTTGAGAAGGACTTTCTATAGCTGCTACCATCTTGACAGCATTACTTTTGCACCGGGAACCAATCTGGTATACGAATTGGATGCAATCATGTGTGGTAACAATGATATGGACAGCAATACAGAGGCAACAACGGTATACTGTTCACACGCAATCGCTGAATATATAAAAGGTCACTACAGATTAGGATGTCCTGTTACATTTGTTGAAAAATAATAGTAAATTACAGAACTTTGGTTACGCATAGTTAAAAAGTGTAACCAAAGTTTTTTTATTGCAATAAAGCGTGTGGGATGTGGGATGCAACATGGGGCAGGCGCAGGCATTGAGTGGGTTGCTGTCATTAAATGCGTGGGATGTGGGATGCAACACCCGTGCATTCCGCCACAGCGTCTGCAAATCTCTACCCAAATAGTGGAAAACTGCCGAAAAGGGTAGATTCCAGTAGCCGCCGGATGTAAATCTCTACCCAAACAGCGGGAAACAGCCGAAAAGGTAGAGAATCCAGGGTCTGCTTATGGGAAATCTCTACCCAAATCGGGGAAATCAGCCAAAAAGGTAGAGATTCCAGTAGCCGCCGGTTGTAAATCTCTACCCAAACAGCGAAAAACAGCCGAAAAGGGTAGAGATTCCCAGTTGCCGTCGGTTGTATTTCTCTACCCAAATCGGGGAAATCTGCCAAAAAGGTAGAGATTACCAGTTTTCCCAGTTGGAAATCTCTACCCAAACAGCGAAAAACAGCCGAAAAGGGTAGAGATTCCCAGTAGCCGCCGGTCGAATTTCTCTACCCAAACAGCGAAAAACAGCCGAAAAGGGTAGAGAATCCAGTAGCCGCCGGATGTAAATCTCTACCCAAACAGCGGAAATCGTCCGAAAAAGGTAGAGAATCCCAGTTCCGCCGGATGTAAATCTCTACCCAAACAGCGGGAAATCAGCCAAAAAGGTAGAGATTCCGGTAGCCGCCGGTTGTAAATCATTAGGAGGACGGCTATGAATGTCAAGCTGGACGATTATGAGGTGCGGGTGCTGATAAACGGCTTAATACAGCAGCACAGGAGCTATGACGCAGAAACCAACGGTCAGATTGACGCCCTCGCCCTTCGCCTGTGCGACATTGCGGAAGCGATGAAGCCGGGGCGAAAGAAGAAAATCTCCTTTGAGCCGGTAGAAATCAGAGTAATTTGTCAGTGCCTTATGGAGTGGCGAAATCGAGAGATACAGGCGAAAAGACACGGCGCAGTGGATGCTATAAATGAACTGCTGATACGGTTTACCCGATAAAGAGAAAAGTCGCTGTCAACAGACGGCGGCTTTTCCTTTTCAGGTAGTATTCAAGAAGTCATAAAGTTTCGTGAGTAATGGAAGAAGCCAACGCTTGCGGAAATGTCACAATTTACGGAGGTAAAGTTTCAAATACCACTTGCCTTTTTGTACTTGATATGATATTATTGGTATGCGTACTAAAGTGTTTAAAGAGAGGTGATATATTTGCGGAGAGACAGCAGTGAGACAAAGCGGAAAATACTGACCGTGTGCGTCCGTCTCTTTCTGGAACAGGGGTATAAAAACACCTCTGTCAGTCAGATTGTGGACGAAGCAGGCGTGGCAAGGGGAAGCTATTTGAATCTGTTTCCTACCAAGGACAGAATTTTGCTGGACTTGACTGAAACGATGTTCGGCGGACAGTTCGGCGTGGCAAGAAGCATTGCAGACAGCAAGCTGCCGCCGGTTTACGCCTATGCGGTGGAAACGGCGATCCAGCTGACACTGACTGAATTGAATGAGAACCTGCGGGAAATCTACATTGAAGCCTATTCCCTGCCTGAAACATCGGAGTATATCTACCTGCATACCACGGCAGAGCTGAAGCAGATTTTTGGTGAAAATTTCTCCGATGATACCGAGAGCGACTTTTACGAGATGGAAATCGGCACGGCGGGACTGATGCGCAGCTATATGGCGAGAAAATTTGATATTCATTTTCCGTTGGAACGCAAGCTCAGCCGCTTTTTGACGGCGGCGATGCGGGTGTATCGGGTGCCGGAGGCGGAGCAGGCAAAGGTGCTTGCCTTTATTCAGTCATTAGACATTAAGGCAATTGCCACAGAGGTTATGTATAAGCTGTTTGCCATGTTGGAAATGAAATACGATTTTAAGCTGTCAAAGAACAACGAAATGGAGGAAACAAGATGAAGAAACGATTATTCAGTATCCTGCTTGCTCTGTGCATGGTGCTCTGCCTTGTGCCGACCACGGCATTTGCCGAGAGCGAGACGGAAGAACCGTCTGTTTGCACCTGTGAAACAGCCTGCACGGCAGAAGCAATGAACGCAGATTGTCCCATCTGCGGCGCAGAGGGCGCTTTAGCAGAAAACTGCGGGAAACATGCCACAGAAGAAAGCGGACAGACAGGTACGTCCGACGACGCTCCGGTCATCACCGCAGCAGACGTGCAGGCACTGATCAACGCACTGCCGGAATCTGAAACAATCGGCGCAGATAACGCGGCGGACGTGAAAGCGCAGTTAGAAGCCATTGACGAGGCGAAGGTACAGCTTTCTGATGAAGATTTCGCGGTACTTGATTTTACCCGCTATGATGCCGCTGCTACCATACTTATGGTGCTGAGCGGCGAGCCGGGTGCTACTTTCGTGCCGCAGGCTGCGAGTTCGCACACCCACTGCATCTGTGGCGGTGAAAACACGGTCGGCGGCCACACGACCCATCAGGCCGCCGACTATCAGCCGTGGAACGGCTCCGACGCAATCAGCTACACAGACGGAAAGGCCTATGTGTATCTGACGGATAACGCCACCATCAATTCCAACCTGGTTGTGGACGGCACCACGCTGTATCTCTGCCTGAACGGCAAAGAGTATGCCAGCAACGGCACCAATAAAATCCAGGTAAAAAACAGCGGACATCTTGTGCTGTGTGACTGCGGTGAAAGCGGAGTTATAAAATGCGCTACCAACGGCTGGGGCGGCATGGGTATATATATCTACACAGGCACCGTAGATATTTTCGGAGGCAAATTTACCGGCGGCAGCGTAACCGGAAAAGGCGGAGGCGGTGCGATCGCGCTTGAGGACAACTCCAGCACCTTGAACATCTACGGCGGCGAAATAAGTGGCAACAACGGCAATGGCAAAGGCGGCGCGATTTACACAAAGAGCGGCGGTACAATCAATATGTATGGTGGACGCATAGCTCAAAACAAAGCTTACAGGGGCGGTGGCTTGTGCCTTAACGGTAGCGGCACATTAAATATGTACGGCGGGTTGATTGAAAACAACAGCAGCACAGCCAGCTGGGACACAATACCGGCTAACAGCGGCAATGTGTATGTTGCAGCCAATGCTGTCATGAATGCAAATGCCGGTGTTGTTCGCGGAGGCGGCTATGCGGTGTTTAATCTTGGAACGATTCAGACTGATGACGCCAATTATCCTGCCACCATATTTTACAGCGGTCTGTATAACATGGGCGGTGTCGTGAAAGGCGGTATGTACTACGGTAGCTATATGTCGGCGGGCGGCAGCTTGGGCGGATGTGAAGTGAACTATACCCTTGCAGACAGCAACCACGCAAGATATCATTATGCATGGCAATTCCTGGAGCCGGGCAATACGCCCACCAGACCGGACGATCCCACGAAAACTGGCTACCTCTTTGACGGCTGGTATGTGGGCGAAAATGCGTTCGACTTCTCCGTCCCCGTCACGGAAAACGTGCGCGTTGTAGCAAAGTGGTCGGAATGCGACCATACCGGCAGCACGGCACAGCCCACCTGCACGGATTCCGCCGTCTGCACGGTGTGCGGCGGAACTATACCCGAAAAGGGACATGCACTTATTTGGCAGAGTGAAAACGGTGAGTATTGGCAAAAGTGCAGCAATTGCGATTTTGAAACAGAGAAAAAGCCTATCCCGGCACTGACGCTCAATGCTCCTGATAAGGTCTGCCGGACACAAGATTGCACATTCACTTTCAACCTCCCAGATGGATGCACAAACCCTGAGTTCGGCTACGAGTTCACGCAGATCGGCAGCGGCAACCCCGCTATAGTTGATAACGGCGTGTGCAACGGTACGGTTGAGGCCGATTGGTACGATAAGACCGAGGCAAGCTTCAAGCTCACCGTCTATGCCACCACCGCCGACGGTTTTCTTATCAGTACCTCCAAAAACATCGAAATAGTTGATGGGCACACTTACGAGTGGCAGAGCGAAAACGGCGAGTATTGGCAGAAGTGCAAGCTCTGCGGCAACGAAACAACGAAAAAGCCTATTCCCGAAATCGTGATCAGCGGTGCAGACAGGGTTTGCCGGACGCAGGATTATATCTTCGGCTTTACACTCCCAGAGGGATGCAAACTCATTACCACAGGCTATGAGTTTGAAAAGATCGGCGGCGATCTTACAGCAACGCTTGAAAACGGCAACTATACGGTTGAACTTGCTTCTTCCGGCTATCCTGTCGAAGAAAACAGCTTTAAGGTAGCGGTTCATGCGGAAACAGCGGACGGTTTTGCAATCAAAGCAGAAAAGATCGTTACGATTCAAAACGACCACACCGGCGGGAAAGCGACCTGCAAGGACAAGGCAAAGTGCGAGGTCTGCGGTGCGGAATACGGTGAGCTTGATCCGAAGAACCACACCAACTTAAAGCACTTCCCGACAAAGGCGGCGACCAAGACCACCGAGGGCAATATCGAGTATTGGTACTGCGAAGGTTGTGGCAAGTATTTCAGCGACAAGGACGGTACAAAGGAAATCAAAAAAGCCGACACCGTAACGGCAAAGCTGAAAGACGATTCCAAATCTCCCCAGACCGGCGACACAAGCAACCTTGCTTTGTGGATTGCCCTGCTGCTTGTCAGCGGCGGTGCTGCCATTGGTACAACGGTTGTCAGCAGAAAGAAAAAGTACAACAGATAATTGAATAGCGTTCCCTTGCTCCAGCTTCCGAGCAAGACAAAAGCGTCGTAGCAATACGGCGCTTTTTTGTTACCCGGAAGCGACAAACAGCGGATTTTGAATGGCGGACGGTAAGGATACCGCCGCTAAAACAAAGCCGCTCATATCGAAAGAAAACGCCCAAAATCGCCCCGAAACCATACAGCGGGAAACGGTTTTGGGCGTTTCTGCGTTTCGGGAGCAAATCGGCAATAGGCAGCGAAAAGGAGGTGCCCGCTATGCCCCGTATGCCGAAATACCTCAAGAGAGAATGGGCGTTCTTTCTTGATGAGCGTGGCAGGAAGAAATACAACGAGCTTTGCAGGAAATGCGAAAGGAGCTGCAAGCAGAGCTTCCGTGCCGCCGTTATTCACTGCCCACACTATCTATCGAAAAGGAGAACAAGACAATGACAGACTATCCAAACAACATTCCTGCAAAGCTGGAAATCATCAAGGCAAGCGAGATCACCCCGAAAGAGGTGCGCTGGCTGTGGTATCCCTATATCCCCTTCGGCAAGGTCACACTGCTGCAAGGCGACCCCGGCGACGGCAAGAGTAAGCTGATGCTTTCTCTTGCCGCTTTGCTTTCCAAGGGTGCATCGCTGCCCTTTGCCGATGAGGACGAGAGCGGCGAGCCGATGACCGTTATCTATCAGACCACCGAGGACGATGCAGACGATACCGTTGTGCCGAGATTTAATTCGGCAGGTGGTGATGGGGACAGGCTCATCTTCATCAAGGAGGACGAAAAGAGCCTAACCTTCGGAGATGACCGTATCCGTGAAGCCGTGGAGAAGTACCACGCCAAGCTGCTGATCCTCGACCCGATGAGTTCATATATCGGTGACACCTGCTCGATGAACAATGCCAACGAGACGAGAGCCGAGTTCAACCACCTGATTGCTGTTGCCAAGGACACCGGCTGCGCCATCGTTATCATTGCCCATATGAACAAGGCAAAGGACACAAGCCCCCTCTATCGCACCAATGGCTCTATCGACATTGCCGGTGCAGCGAGAAGCATTCTTGCCGTCACACGCACGGCAAACAAACAGAAACCCGCCGAGCGCTATCTGGTGCAGGTCAAGAGCAATCTTGCGCCGATGGGCTCGGCTATTCTCTTTGAGGTAGCCGACAAGGGCGTGAACTTTCTTGATGAGCTGGAGCTGAGTGCGGAGGACGCTTTCTCTGCTTCTGCGCCGAGGATGGGCAGACCGAATGCCCGTGAGGAAGCGGCAACGGATTTTATCCGTTCCCTGCTGGCGGGCGGTAGGCGGCTGGCTTCCGATTGCGAAGCAAAGCTTGAAGCCGCAGGCTTCAAGAAATCAACCTACAAGAAGTCCAAAAAGAAAGCCGGAGTTCGCTCTGTGAAGGACGGCTTCCTTTGGTACTGGACTTTGCCGGAGGTTGAAAAACCGATTGAGAATGGGCAGGAAGTCACGGACGAGGACGACCTGCCTATTTGATTGAGGTTTTGAGGGAGGTCAAGGGAGGAAAGCCCTTGCCCACGACATCTTTGCAGCGAAGCTGAAAGTGTCATAGTGGGTTACGCACTTTGAAAAAGTTGCGTAACCCGCACCCCCCTCCCTTTCCGCTGACTGGAGGTGATGAGAATGGCGGAAGGAAATTGGAGCGTTATCCGAGTGGAGAAAATCTCCGCAGAGGGAGCGCAGAAAATCGAGCGACACAATGAGCGCAAGAATGAAAGCTACGCAAATCTCAATGTGGACACCGAGCAAATTGCCCGCAATGTTCACTTCAAGGACACCGGCGGTCTGACCTACAACGAGTATTTCCAGCGGCTCATTGATGAGGGCAAAATCTCCACAAGAGGGCAAAAAGCCGGCGCAACGATCTTTAATGAGTTGGTCATTGATGTGAACACAAGGTACTTTGAGGAGCACGGCGGCTACGAATATGCCAGGCAGTTCTACGAGGAAGCTTACCGTTTCGGCTGTGAGATTTACGGCGAGGAGAACATCGTGTCGGCGGTTATGCACGCCGATGAAATCAACAAGGCGGTGTCCGAAGAACTGGGCAAGCCGGTCTACCACTACCACCTGCATATCGTGGCAATCCCCACCGTCCGAAAAGAAATCCTGTGGTCGAAACGCTACAAGGACGAAGCCCTGAGAGGTACGGTCAAGGAGGTCATCAACCAAGTTTCCCACTCAAAGAAGTGGAAGAACACCGTTCCTCTGCTGGACGAAAACGGGCAGCAGGTTATCAGCAAATACGGAAAGCCGATGTTCCGCAAGTCCTATTCCGTCCTGCAAGACAAGCTCTTTGCACATATGACCGAGGCGGGCTTTACCGGCTTCGAGCGTGGCGTACTGGGCAGTACGGCGGAGAATCTGAGCAGCCTGGATTATCAAATTCAGAAGGACAAGGAACGACTTGCCCACATTCAGGAACGCATTGAAGCCGAGCAGGTGCGCTATGAACCTGCCCACGAAGTCCACAAGACAATGGCAGAGATTGAGGGGATGGGGCAGAAAACCATCACCGGCAAGATTGCCGTTTCCAAGGACGATTATCAACAGCTCACGGCACTTGCCAAGGAGGGTATCACAAGCCGCAGTGAAATCCAAGATTTGAAAAGCAGCGTTTCCTACTATCAAAGGCAATATTTCAATGCGTCCTCTGCCGTAGAGCGATTGCAGGAACGGTATGACCGGCTCAAAGAAAAATGCCAGCCGTTTTTGCAGGCACTGGAGCACTTCCCAAAGCTGGTGGAGGCCTTTGTAGAGAAGGTCAAGGAGCTTTTCAGTATCAAGGAAGCGCAGGAGCGCAAGGAACGAGAGGATAGAGCAGCCGCCCGAAAAGAATAATCCAAACACCGTCGGGGCAGAAATGATTGGGAAAGATAATCCCTTCCATTACTATCCCGACTTTTTAACTTCTTCAACACTTGAATTACGGAGGTACGAAAATGAAAGACATTACAAGCACGATTACCAAGCCCCTCGCCGTCCTCGGAGTGAACGGCAAGGGCTACACCAAGGAAGCCAACTTCATTTCGTGGAACGGCAATGCCGCCAAGCTGGACATCCGAGAGTGGCATCCGAACCACGAACGCTGCGGCAAGGGCATTACGCTCACGGAGGACGAGGGCAGAAATCTTTACGCAGCACTCAAGGCAATCTATGAAAAGGAATAATCCTTTTTCGGCTGGTAACGGGGCGTTCGGAAATGGACACCCCTATTTTTACGGAGGGAGGTGATGACCGTGGAGAATATGAAAACCGGCTTTGTGGAGAGAATCGGCGGCACGATTTTCGTTGTCAACGCAATGCCAGCAGAGAACGCAAAGCACACGCAGGAAGAGCTTGTAAAGGCTCTGATTGCAAAAGAAGCAATGGCTTTGCAGGAACCAGAGGTTGCCTGATTGACTTTACGCACAGCTATGCGCTTTGGAGATTTTTCAAAAAATATCTCAAAACCACTTGACAGAAAGGCGAGATCGTCCGAGATGTGGGAAATTTGCTGGAGAAAAGGGGCTATGAGATTCGAGTCCTTGACCTGATCTCAATGGAAAAGAGCCACTGCTACAACCCGTTTGTCTATCTACATTCGGATAACGATGTACAGCGCCTTGTCACCAATCTGTTTAAGAGCACCACCCCGAAGGGCAGTCAGTCCCAAGACCCGTTTTGGGATACCTCGGCTTCAATGCTGTTGTCTGCGCTCATCTACTACCTTCATTATGAAGCGCCGGAGGATGAACAGAACTTTGCAATGGTTATGGAGATGCTACAAGCTGCTTCCATCGACGATGAGGAAGATCCTCGACCGTCACCGCTGGACTGTCTGTTTTCCGACTTGGAGTTGGACAGACCCGACCACATCGCTCTGAAATACTATCGCTCTTATCACACCGGTTCGGCAAAGACACTGAAATCGATTCAGATCACCCTCGCCGCAAGACTCGAAAAGTTCAACTTGGAGAGCTTGGCGGCACTGACCTGTACCGATGAGCTTGACCTTGCCTCTATGGGCGAAAAGAAAGTGGCACTGTTCGCTATTATCCCGGACAACGATTCGAGCTTCAATTTCTTGGTCAGCATCCTTTATACCCAGCTATTTCAGCAGCTTTTCTTTTCCGCTGACCATATTCACGGCGGCGCATTGCCGATTCCCGTTCACTTCCTGATGGACGAGTTCGCCAATGTCAGTCTGCCGGACGACTTCGATAAGATCCTTTCCGTTATGCGTTCCCGTGGTGTGTTTGTGTCCATTATTCTTCAGAACTTGGCACAGCTCAAGGCACTGTTTGAAAAGCAGTGGGAATCCATCGTCGGCAACTGTGATGAGTTCCTCTATTTGGGCGGCAATGAGCAGTCTACCCACAAGTATGTGAGTGAGCTGCTGGGCAAGGAAACCATCGACACGAATACCTACGGAAAGAGTTCCGGGCGAAGCGGAAACTATTCCACCAACTATCAGATCAGCGGTCGTGAGCTTCTGACTCCCGATGAGGTTCGTATGCTTGATAACCGCTACGCCATTCTGTTCATCCGAGGGGAACTCCCTGTGATGGACTTAAAATACGACATTCTCAAGCACCCCGCCGTTGACCTGACTGCCGACGGAAAAGGCGGCGTCTATCAGCACGGCAAGGTCACAAGTAATGTTGCGACCATTGAGGTGCAGTACCTCGACCCCGATACTCTGCCGGATACAGAGGTATCGGAAACCACCTATGAGCTGCTGTCCGATGAGGATTTCAACTCGGAAACCAACAACAATACAACAACAAAATTACGGAGGTAACTAATATGAGCATTTTTAAGAAGAATACCGAGAAGCATACCGAAAAGCTGCCTATGACCGGCAAGGTTAAGAAGGGCTTCCGCATTTACTGCACCGCCATTATGGGTGCAGCACTCGTCCTCGGCACTTCGGTTACGGCGTTTGCTGCCAACGACCCCATTACCGTTATCAATAACCTGTCCAC
>ERZ1026944.266-NODE-266-length-24408-cov-8.689443_pt1 | contig 24408 bp, 18 predicted proteins | sample MGYA00519569_ERZ1026944 | MGnify/ENA primary metagenome ERZ1026944 (study PRJEB26926, sample SAMN06164618) | human gut metagenome | biome: ENVO:00009003; feature: ENVO:2100002; material: ENVO:00002003 | host: Homo sapiens | place: USA | collected 2012 ... | reverse complement strand
ACGAGATTCCTCTACGTCTCGTGGGCTCGGAGATGTGTATAAGAGACAGACGACATCGTGGTCACGGAGAAAATCATTGAGAACAAGAGGTGCACCTGATACAATAATTGCGACTCTATCATCTTGTGCAATTTCCAAATCTGGAATCATATTAACTTTTTCTTGCTTGCCGTTTAATCCAACGGCAAGCATTTTCATACTGAACTCTCGGTTGACATATTCCGTAATCTGACGTGCATTTCGATAGTTTTCTGATATAGTCGCCGGTGTGCCAATACGGAGGTCTTTAGGTATCGAGGTGAGTTCTGCAATTCCTTTTTCACTGATGCATTGACTAAGATCTCCAAACAAATTAAAAACCGAGTTAGGATAAAGTTTTTGTACCAAACGAAGCTCATTGGGTGAAAGATCTTGAAATTCGTCCACAAAAATGTATTTTTTATCCAAAGACAAATCGCCCGCATAAGAGGATAGCAACTCAGTCATTAAAAATGCTTTTGACAGCGGAATTTCCGTTATAGAGTCGTAAGATATAGTAACATTTAATAAATGAAGGATACTATCCAAAAGATATGTATTCTTGTCTGGAGACTTTCGCTGCTGCTGAAGTCTCTTTTTCTCACGGAGCATCTTGTTATAGGTAGAAAAGAAAGTAAAGGGGGTCAACCCTACTTTATCAAGTGCATCTTCAGATTCTTCGTAGAGTTGAACCAGCTTTTCAAAAGAAGTTTCATAATCAAAGGCATCTCCGATGGATTTTTTTCGACAAACAATTTTTTCGGAAAGTAGATTCTCCAGTATAATCTTTTTGTATTCCAGATGATCAAAATACATTGCCTGTTGGTCAAGAAATCTATCAAAGGCTACTGCTTCCTGTCGGGAAACCTTTTCCCATTCATTCAAAAGTTTACGCGCATCATCTCGTTCAAGATTTTCAGTAAGGAACAGTTGTAAAACTTGCAGGCACTGAGCCATACTAGTCGGAGTGAATTCTTGATGAACCATTCCACGGTTGAATTCGTCACTGATGATTAAAGCTGAAACCTTTAAAGTATAGAAAAATTTTTGCTCAAGACGAGAGCTTTCCGGATTCTTCAATTGAGGTACATCTTTCAGAAGATTGCCACGAAGCAAAAGTCGAATTAGCAGTTGAGCATTTTCGTATTTCAGACGTTCAGAAATTCTTTTTTCAAGCAGTGAATCCAGATGTTCAATATCTTGAACGCTAGCTTTTTCAAGCTCTTTAAGAGATGAATTATAAAGAGAGTCGAGCTGTCCAATTTCTTCAGGCTTCAAGGTTGATCGCTCTATATAGGAGCGGATCGTTTCGTCAAGTTGTTCTTGATAAGATTTTAAAGATCCACCATTTGAGGAGCCGCGATGTAAAATGTTGAATAAATCCAAACGCAAAGTATCAAGGTATGTTTTTTGGTAATAGGCTTTTGGGGTAATACCATCATCAATAACCTGAAACTCCTCATAAGGCAATTGAAGCTTGTTTAGAAGCTGCTTGCTTGCTGCCTCGTAAAATGATACCACTGTAAATTGTTTGACCGCCTCGATTTGAAGCAATCGTGAAAGTTCATGGCTTTCTCTGCCAAGGATGTCAGTAGGTGAAAGAACAATTATATCTTCCATCTGAAGATCTTTATGGTTGTATTTCATATATCGGATTTTGTGCATGAGGATCATGGTCTTGCCTGATCCAGCACATCCCAACACCAAAAGTGGAGTATCCATATTAGACGTAATAATTCGATACTGGTTTTGTTGTATAGATTCAACAATATCATGGATTTTTTTGTTCTTTTGGTTGGCAGCAATAATTTGTGCGAGGTGTTGATCAGCGACTGTGGTACTTTTGGTTTCTTTTTGATGGGCATTGTATAAATCAGTGTACCCTTGATAATCGCCATCGGAAATGTGAACGTCACGGACAAGTTCCAATTTCTTATCTTCATTACCAATGTACATTTGCCATTGATAATATAACGATGCCTGTTCGTCAGCCCAATCTGTAATCCATCCTGCAACTTGTTGTTTTCCTAGATACAACTCCGCATTATATTTATAGTCAACATGGCAGAAATAAGGTTTTCGGATGACCTTATTCACTTTTCGGTCGATTTGTCTCCGTGCCAGTTCCATATCAGGCTCTGATCGTCTGGTTTGTAGCAAGCCAGAACGGCTATCATAATAGTAGCTCGTCTCCGGCTTGAAATCCTGCATAATCTCATTTTCGACTTGTTTGCCATAGATTCTGCGAACTGCAATCTGGCACTTTGTCAGATATTGACGCTCCAATTTCTCTTGTTGAGCATCGGACGTAAGCTGCATATTTTTTCGCAGGGATGGTTTTAGTTCACCCTCAGCATTGTAGCCCTCAAAATTGTAACCATCGTGGTCATAGCCATCGCGATTATATCCAGCACGGTCAAAACCTGCTTTGTCATATCCGAAGACATCAAATCCATTTTCATCATATCCATCGCGATTATATCCATTACGGTTATAACCATTTTGGTCAAACCCATAAAAATTGTAACCATCGCAGTCATAACCAGCATGATTGAGCCCTGTTATGAAATGGTATCCCTCTCGATTATAACCATCGCTATCTAAACCATTCACGTTGTAACCGTCACGATCAAAGCCTTCAAGGTTAAACCCTGTATAAATATGATATCCATCGGCATCAAACAATTCGCGAGAATAGCCTTCAATGCTGAGTCCTTCTGAATTAAAGCCGTCACGGTAAAAGCCTAGAATATTTTTTCCATCCGAGTTCCAGCCTGTAAAGCTAAAACCGTTTTGATCATTACCATCACGATCGAAGCCATACAAATCGAAACCGTCTGCGCCATAGCCTTCACGATCCATACCGTTATGGTCAAACCCATCGCGGTTATAGCCGTCTTTATCATAACCGTTACGATCAAACCCGTCACGATCAAAGCCAGCCCCATTAAAGCCACTCCGGTCAAATCCCTCAATATCATATCCGCGAGCATTGAATCCGTCTTTATCGTAGCCGTACTGATTGAACCCATCTTTATTGTAGCCCTGCCGATTGTAACCGCTTTTATCATAGCCCTGTCGGTTATAGCCATCCTTATCAAGACCTGCACGATTAAAGCCCGTACGATCATATCCCAACGTATTATAACCTTTGTGGTCAAAACCGTCTTTATCAAAGCCAGAACGATCAAAGCCATCTCGGTCATAGCCATCCTTATCGTATCCATCTTTATCAAAACCCGTAAGTTTATTGAACCCCTGACGATTCAATCCATTACGATCATAGCCATCTCGGTCAAATCCCTCTCGGTTATACCCCATACGATCATAACCATCCTTATTGTAACCGAAACGATCGAATCCAAAGCGATCATAGAGAATTCTTGGCATAATTCCTCCAGCAGGACAAAATCTCAGAGTTACCTGTATGATAAATGTATTCGTTAAAGAAACGGTCCATTGTTATCAAGGCAACTGCAACAAAATACCTAAAAGTATTTCTTGCCCATTTGTAATAATTATTTATATGATACCGCAGCTTCCGTAAAAATGCAACAAAACATATTAAATACGAAAAAACGGCAGACACACCATCCACGGTATGCCTGCCATAATAAAAAGGTCAATCTTCCAGCCTGCCGTGGTCGCATCCCAGTGACAGATAACGCTCAATCTCACCACCCAGCACAAGCTTGGCGTACTCCAAAGGCTTGTTGTAGAGCAGCCAGTCCAGTTCTGCCCGTTGCTCCGGGGTGTTGCCGTACTCATCCTCCACAGCGATGCAGTCAATGGAAAGGATGGTGCCATCCTCGAACCGAGATTCCACCCGGTTGGTGTCCATGTTGTAGCGGCAGGAAAGCAGTTTGTTCATAAGAAAGCCTCCATGTTTTTCACATTTGCTTCTTCTGCGGTGGAAAGTTCCGGCTTGTCCGTTTGCAGATTCATGAATCCGCTTTGTGACGCAGCCCTTTGCAGGTCTGCACCCATCCACCACACGCTCCAATTTTACGCTAAATGCGAACAACGCTCTTTTTGCTCTGCACAAAATCCTGCATCGTTTGGCGTAAAATTGGCGTATGGTGTAGTTCTCGCTGGAAATCCATCAAAAGAAAAAGCCTGAAACTTCTCGGTTTATCAAGAAGTTTCAGGCTTTGTTATCTTAAAATTGGAAATTTACTGCTCAATCGGCTTCATCGTGGGGAGCTTGACTGGTGGTGATTTATAGCTGTTTACAAGTGTTCATAAGCCTTTGTTTGTGCAAGATAAAAAGGTCTTATTTTTCGCAACTCTACGCAACTGTTTACAGCTATTCTCAAATTGGTGGTAAGTCAGTGGTAAGGCTGGTGGTAAACTTATTCGTCCTCGTGAGAGTGCCAACGCTTCAGGACTTCTTCCACCTGCCTAATAAGCTGCTCCTTGTTCGGCATATATAAGACGTACCGGGATGCAAAAATCTGGTTTGACAAACCGCCCAGCGCATACTCGGCTGCTACGCTGTCCTTGTCGGTGCAGAGGATGATGCCGATAGGAGGATTATCTTCTGGGTCGTTGACCTCTGCGGCGTAGTAGTTCAGATACATATTGATTTGTCCGGCGGCTTCGGGCGTGAGCTTGGTGGTTTTCAACTCGATCAGCACATAGGCGTGTAAAATCTTATTGTAGAACACCATATCCACATAGTAGTGGGTGTTGTTCACTGTGACACGCTGCTGTGTGCCGACAAACATAAAGCCCCGGCCAAGTTCCAGCAAGAAATCTTCGATTTGTCGCACCAGTGCTGCTTCCAAATCGCTTTCAAGGAACGACTTTTCTTCCGGCAGTCCCAAAAACTCGAATACATACGGGTCCTTGATGATGTCCTCAGGCTTTGTGTAGTCCACACCTTTTTCAGCCAATGCTAAAACTTGTTCCTTGTTGGCATCCCCACGAGACAAGAGCAGCCGTTCAAACAGGGAACTTTCAACCTGACGTTTCATTTCACGGACAGACCAGCCAGAATTGACCGCTTCTTTTTCGTAGAAGCTGCGCTTCTCCTTATCGGAAATGGATAACAGCTCACAGTAGTGCGACCAACTCAATTTTCCAGACACTGTCTGGAAAATTGGATAGCTGAGATAGAACTGCCGCATATTGTAAACATTCGAGCGCGAAAAGCCCTTGCCAAGCTCCTTTGTCAACGCCCTGGAAAGCTGCGATAAGGTCTTTTCACCATATGCAGCACGGATGCTGTCATTTTGTTCACAACGAACAACGATCTCACCAATCTTCCAATAAGTTGACAGCAGTTCCTGATTGACCTGCTGTGCTACATTTTTACGGGAAGCTTCCAGCAGAGAACGAATCTCGCTCACTGCCGGGGCAAGAACCTGCGCTGCGAGGGTTACAGATTTATTTTCCATCAGTCATTTTCCTCCTTTCCTTCAAATGTCGTGGTTGCAGATAAGAACTCTGCAAACTTGTCGATTTCCTTTTTCTTGAGATTTTTTGTGGCCTCAGTGTAGATGTTCATGGTAGTGGTAATATCGGCGTGGCCCAGTACGTCTTGAATGACCTTCATGTTGATTCCGGCCTCGCAAAGCCGGGTAGCGCAGGTGTGCCGCAAGGAATGGCAACTAAACTTCGGAAGCAGGACAAGGTTCTTCGGCTTAATTGTACCGCTTTCGCATTTTGCCAGCTGTTCCTCGTTGCAGTCGCGGATGATACGGTCAATGCCTTTATTGATGGTGCTGTGATGCTGGCACTCGCCAAAACGGTTTACAAAAATAAAATCCGTATAGCCATCAATCGTCACCTTGCAGGAAATTCCAGTTTTCTTCTGATACTCTCGCTCTTGTACAAAAGCAGCCTTGACTGCCGGAGTCATAGGCACAATTCGATTTCCAGCTTCCGTTTTGGGTGTATTGATTCCGTACAGACAACCTTTCTCCCGGTGGCTGTAATAAATCAACGTGTGATTTACACTGATTTCACCCGTATCAAGGTTGATGTCCTCCCAGCGCAAACCCGTTGCCTCACCAGCACGGAGACCACATTCCACCATCACAGTAATGATGGGAAGCCAGTGATTGTACTTCTCACTGTTTTTCAAGAAGTCCATCAACAGCTTCTGCTGGCCTGCGGTCAGAGCCTTGCGGCGTTCGCTGTCCAGATTGTGCGTCTGCTTCAACTCTTTCAACGCATTATCGGATGGATTGATGCGGAGATACTCGTCCTCAACCGCAAAATCCAGCACCTGATGCAGCACTGTATGGATGTTCTCCACCGTTGCCACTTTCAGACGCTGCGAATCCACAAGGCCATTGTAAAACCGCCGCACATCCGACTTTTTCAGGCTTCCGACCTTCCGCTTTCCAAACTCCGGGAATACGTACATCTTGTACATATACTCGTAATTGACCAGTGTGTTGGCTTTCAGCCCCTTTTTCAGTTGCAGCCACTGCTCGTGAATGTCATTGATGGTCGCGTTCCGCGCTTCCGAACGAATGCCATCACTGCGGTCACGCTGAATCTCTGCTTCTTTCTCACGAAGTTCTTCCAGACTTTTGGCGTACACATTGTTGCGCTTGCCGTTTTCACTGCGCCAGCGGTACTCATACGTTCCGTTACTGCGCTGATATTCACCTTCCTTTAGAACACGCTTCTTTGAGTCTTTTCTTCTTTCTGCCATCGTTATGTCCTCCATTGTTGGCAGAAAGCAACCTACAGCTTAATCATACCATACCGCCGAGGTGCTTTCAACTGCCGACTTCATTTTTATTGTCAAATCGAAAATAATCGGTCAAGGTGTTCATCCAGCCTGCGGCGTTTCAGCAGCCGCTTCGTACCATTCCAGAGAACAAAGGTACAGTCCTTGGAATCGCTCATTTCGCGCAGTTTGTTGATACCAATGCCGGAATAGGCTGCGGCTTCTTCCAGCGTCAGATTGCTTTTCTCCCAAATCGGGACTTCTTTCATAGGCAAAACCTCCGTATTTTTGTTTGTAACCAGCAGACTGTAACCGCCACAGAAAACTTTTTCTACGGTGGTATGCTGGCAATTTTCTGTATTTATTTTTCTTATCGGTTACAGGTTACATGGTTACAGATAGGAAAATCACGTGGAATGATGCTGCTTTTTGGCAGATACAGGGTGTAACCAAACCTGTAACCAACTGTGTAAAATGGCCCTTCAAAACGGAAATCCCATCTGCTGAGCTTCTTCGTCTGTAAGTTCTACAAAACCGTCTGCCTCCACTTTTGCAGCGGTTACACGTTCCCATCCTTTCTGCACGCCATACTTCGGGTAGCGTTTGGCTGCTTTATGGGCTGTCCACCCCTTGATTTCGCCATTCACAATTCCTGCAGTCATGATCTCACAGATAGCACGGGTTTCCCACTCCGCAGGAAGATTCAGATTGCCCAGTGCCTCAGCGTAGAGCTGTTTGGAACATACCCGGTCACCCGTGTAATCCTCCAGAAACGCATAAATCATGCCCGCCTGTGTATCTTCCTGCATAAAATCTTTCTGGCAAATCTGCAAGGCTTCCTGCATGGCAGGGCTGAATGTCAGCTTATAATCACCGCTGTTGTAAATCGTCATGGCTTCTGCCCAAAGCTGGTCGATATAGGCACGGGATTCCGCTTCGTTATCCAGAATATGTACTTCAGCCTGTGTTGCATCCACCGGGATGGGGATAAAGCGGCGGTTTCCCGTGCGGTCACGGGGCAGGAAGTCCTGTCGATTGGTCGTTCCTGCAAAGACACATTGCCGCAAACGATCTGCCGGGTGTGTTTCATACGGGATTTTGTAGGTTTCTTTCTGCTTGCTGAGAAAGCTCTTGATTTCTTCAATGCTTTTGGCATTGGCAGTCGCAATCATTTCCGACATTTCCATAATCCAGTGGCCTTGCAGCTTGCGGAACACGTTATCATCATCCAGTCGCCGCAAATCATCCGAGAACCATTCATCTTTGATAGCAAGCAGCCGGAAAAAAGAGGATTTTCCTGCACCCTGCCCACCGACCAAGCAAAGCATCATTTCAAATTTGCAGCCGGGATGAAACACCCGTTTGATCGCTCCAAGCAGAAAAATTTTCAACGCTTCTGTGGTAAGCTCATCTTCTGCGGCACCGAGAAAGCGATGCAAGGCGCGGCTTATCCGTGCTGTGCCATCCCACTTCAATTCATTCAAGTAGTCCCGGATGGGGTGGTAATGATTCTCATTGGCAACAATGCGAATTGCCGCAGACACTCGTTTTTCGCTGTACAGACCATACTTTTCCATTCTACGAAGAATGTACATCATATCCGTGTCGGTCAGTGTAGGGCCAGAACGCTGCCAGCCCATCGGCTTTACAATATCAATGCGTTCACTCAGCAGATTCAGCCGGATGGAATCAGCAAGAATCGGGTCGTTCTGCAAAACAGTCACACAGTTTTGAATCGTGTTCTGAACACCACCTTTTTCAGCCTGCGAGAGCATTTTGCGGATGTTGGAAATGGTCGGTCTGGTATTTTCGGATTCGTTGGGCAATCTGTTGAACCTCCTTCCGATGTTCGGTGAGAAAATGTCGATTCTCTATCAGATATTGGATGTAATCCGTATAATGCCGGCTGGCAGCAAAACATGGATGCAGTTCTTCCTCCGATAATTTTGGTACAAATCGTATGCGCCAGTCAGCTAGGATTGCACGGCACTCGTACAATATTTGGATTGGATCTTTGTATTCCACGATTTTCAAGTGCTGCCGTGGGAAATTTTCCGTTGCAGAAAGTCCAAAGTCTGCGGCCAGCTTTTCCGCCGCCTGTCGTAAGGACAGTTGAAACATTTTTGCGGTGAAGTCGATTGCATCGCCATCCGCGCCACAGCCAAAACAGTGAAATCGAAAATCCACTTTCATGCTGGGATTGCGGTCTGCATGGAATGGACAGCAAATCATGCTGCTGCGGTTTGGACGAAAACCATAGGCTTCTGCAGCCTGTCGAGTAGTGATATTCCGTTTTACGATTTCAAATAAATTGTTGTTCTTGAAAATTGACCTCCTTCTTATTTTCAAAAGTCCCTGCCGAATGGGAAAGTCCTGTACGGGCTTACGCATCCGGCAGGGTTCCGGGGTGCGGGGTGGAAGACACTGCTGATTACAGGCTCATATCATAGCTACGCTTCTTGCGTTTTGGTTGACGCTCGCACTGTTCCTGTCGAGCCTGCTCCTGCCTTGCCTTTTCGCGGACTTTGGTCTCCCACTCGCGTTTCCATGCAAGGTCGGATTTCATCTCATTGGTTTTTCGGAAGATGCTGTACACATTATCCGATGCAATTTCCAGACACCGGGATTCTTCCCACAAGGGAGTGTATACCTTTTTCCTCTCCGCGATTTCTTGCGTCAGTTCTTCTTTCCGTTTTTTCAAGGATTTCAGCGATGGCAGCTTTCCATCGTTTTCTTCCCGGAAATATTTCACGGATTCTGCATAGGCATCCAATTCCTTGGAATGCTCTGCACGGAATTTTTTCTTGAGAATTGCTTTCGTAAATTGCTGCTGGACCTCTTTGGTAGAAAGGTACTGCCCCGCATAATGAATCTGTTCATTGATTTTGTACAATTCATCCTCTGCCTGTGACAGTCGTTCATACGCTGCCTGCGCATTGGCCTGCGCAGTTTTACACAGATCGTTCAGTTCTGTCAGGTCGTTAATGTTATTCTCCTGTACCCATACCAGCGTTTCAGCCATTTTCTGCAAATTGCTGATTTTGACCTTTAGTGCATAGGCCAGATTTTCCTGTGCCCTAACATTCTCCTGCAGGTCCACAACAAGCCGCAGCCTGGTTCTGGTCGTAAAGATCAGTATGGGTTCTTCCTTGTACCGCAGATTCTTCTCGGCGTTCTGAACAAAGAATCCTTCCAGACATTCTCTTTTGCAGCTTTCACCCAGAGAACTCTCCGATATGAACTTGTTCCGTTCCGGCGGCAGATAGCTGTAACGCCCACGTTGTGTTTTGACGAAAACGTCATATTCATCCTGCAGGATGTCTTGAAAATCTTCATACGAGATTGCTTTCTCACGAGCAGCGGCAACGGCATCCCGGATAAGCTGCTTCTGTGTTTGAAACTTTGTCGGATTGGGCGTAAATCCTTCCGTTTCGATTTTCTGTTTTTTCTCATCCAGCCGCCGCTGTGCCCAATACTCCGCTTCGGTCACACCCGTTCTGGATGGTGACAGTAAATCGACCTGATGCAGAAATTCGCGGCGGCACAAATTCATGAGGGATTTCTGCAGATGCTTCAGGTACTCGTTCGTCACATGGTGCTTGTACCCTGCCTTGCAGTCAATGGGCCGCTCCATGAAGGGCTGCTGGGACACATCTAATTTTCGCAAGCTGTTGATTACGATATGTACATGAATGTTGCCGCTGCCATTATGACCGTCCATGTGCGTACAGACCAATGCCTGATGCCCCGGAAAATTTGCTTTTGCGTATTCCAGTCCAAGCTCCTGCGCCCGTTTCCCCGTCAAACAATTTTCTGTGCTGTCCCGTGGATCAAAGCTGATGATGTAATGGTGGCTTTTGATTTCATTCTTGTTTTTGTTTTTCTGGTACTCGCGGTTCAACTGCTGGCAGACCGCATCAAAGGAATAGGGTTCACAGTTCAGACCGTCCAGAAAATACTCATCTCGCATGATACGATTTCCTTTCTGGTCAAGGATCGGAGTCTTCCGAAGCTCGTCATGCTTGAAAATCAGGTACTCCAGCGCAGCGCCATAGTTGGAACTCTTACTTGCGATGTGCTTTAAGATTGCCATAATTCTTTCCTGCCATTTCTGCGACTTGTTCCCGCATTTCAAAAATACAGGAAATTGCATGGTTGATGTTTTCGAGCATAGCGCGCGACTGGATACCGCCGCTGTTGAAGAACGCCGCGATCTGGTTCAGATTATTCCCGATGGCGGCAAACTCCCGTGTGATGGCTTCAATTTCGTCCGGGTGGACATAGAACACATACGAGGTATTCACGCGGCCTTTCATCAGCATCTGCGCTGTAAATTCAGAGAGGGTCATTCCGGCATCTTCTGCCTGCCGGTGTAAAAGTTCATGTACTACTTCTGTAACTCGTGCGGAGATTACTTTTGTCTTGACGATAGATTTCACTTTTTTCTTCGTTCTTGGCATGGGGTCTCCTTTCCAAAATCAAGAATTTGATTTTCCCGGCAGTGCATCTGCACTCCGGATGTGACCTGCTGCGACAGGCCACCAACAGGCAAAATCATGTGATTTTGCACGATGTGCGGGTATGGGGAGCGCAATCCCCATCAAGATGCCGCTATGGAGAAACCGCCCGTAGGAGCAGTTTCGTATACAAAGGCGAATCTTGCTCTTAACTACCGTCCACTCTGTCCCAGCCCGTTCCTGCCCGATTTTCTCCGGCGTATTTTCCGGTAAGATGCGCAGAATGCACATTCAATACCGGAGGTATCCAGCTGGGGTGACTCATGAAATTATCAAGGTACGATGTGCCTTTGTAAGGAATCAGGGACTTTCACAAGTGAATCCAACAACGAATAGGTCTGTTTAGAAAAATAGTCCTTACACCCTATACAAACTCAAAGGGGGATTTTTAAACCGGATCTTTTTAAAATTCAAAGAAAATTCACTTTTTCAGCATTCCCCTATACCTATAACATTCTAAAAGGGGTGTTTGGCATACAGATTTTCAAATTTTGTTGAACTGCCTAATTTTAGAACATGGATTTTGTTTATTTTCCACTCATAAAACTAGAGGAAAACCGTTTCACAAAAGATTTTGAAAGCCCCTACACTAATAGGAATCCGCAGGGTCGTTTTGGAATACAGTTTTGAAAATTTCATAATTTAAGAAAAAACGGCAAAGCAGATAAAATCCACTTTACCGTTTTGTGTCGATAGCGCGATACGCGTAAATTACTGTCTTGGGCTTTTCCGATAATTTGCCTTATGAGAAGATCGGCAAAAATGAGCCTGTCTGCATTGCAGATGAAGTGCCTTTTGACATCCCGGAGAGTTGGGAGTGGGTGAGATTTAAAAATCTAGTGTCATATAACATGGGGAAAACTCCACCACGTAAAGAAAGCGAATACTGGGAAAACGCAACCTATCCATGGGTTTCAATAGCCGATTTGGTGCTCGATGATACGGTATGCGTAACAAAAGAACATGTTAATGAACATTCTGCAAAGGTCATTTTTAAAAATCACATCAGTAAAGCTGGAACCCTTTTAATGAGCTTTAAGCTAACAGTCGGAAAAGTATCCATTCTTGGAATGGACGCTTTTCACAATGAAGCTATTATTTCAATCTATCCATTTTGTGATGTCAATCGCGTTATAACAAATTATCTATTCGCGACTCTGCCATTATTATCTCAAAATGGAAATACTAAGACAGCCATTAAGGGTGCAACTCTAAATTCAGACAGTTTAGATGCTTTGTTAATTCCAGTACCTCCTATAAAAGAACAAATACGCATTTGCGAAAAAATAAAAGCCCTTAAAAACATATTATCTATATATACCAACTTAGAACAGTCTTTAACACGATTGAATGATACTTTCCCGTTACAGTTAAAGAAATCCATTCTTCAGTATGCTATTCAAGGCAAGCTCGTTCCCCAAGACCCTGCCGATGAACCAGCTTCCGCACTACTGGAACGTATTCGTGCAGAGAAAGAACAATTTATCAAAGAGGGCAAAATCAAACGTGACAAGCATGAATCGGTCATTTTCAGACGGGATAATTCTTATTATGAGAAGGTCGATGGAATTGAACGCTGTATCGATGATGAGTTGCCGTTTGAGATTCCCGAAAGTTGGGAATGGGCAAGAATCAAAAGCTGTATGGATGTTCGAGATGGAACTCATGATACGCCCAAATATGTCGAACATGGCATTCCACTTATTACAAGCAAAAACCTCTCTAACGGCTATCTTGATTTTTCAACTGCAAAATTTATTTCTATTGAAGATCATTTATCAATTAAACAACGCTCGAAAGTTGATGATGGCGACATCCTGTTTGCTATGATAGGAAGTATAGGCAATCCCGTCCTTTACCGCGGAAGCCAAGAATTCAGCATAAAAAACATGGCCTTATTTAAGAAAATTTCTGATGAAATAATTATGGACTATGTATATATATTTCTCAGATATGCACAGACCTATATGAAAAAAGATGCTACTGGAGGCGTTCAAGCATTTGTGTCTCTTAATTATCTTAGAAATTATTTGATTCCCGTTCCCCCTCAAAATGAGCAGATTAGAATTTGCAATGCAATAATTAAGCTGTGCAAAAAAATTGATTACATATTATAAAAGTAAGGGATGCGCTTGTTTGCTGAAGCACATCCCTTGCTTTTTTACCAGTCTATGATATTATCTACTAAAGTCCTCTGTTCGGTTGCAGTTTTGCGCAAATAAATTCGCGTCGTTTCAATACTTTCATGACCCATCAAGTCTGCAAGGAATGCAATGTCGCTGCACCGCTCCAAAAAGCTTTTTGCAAACCGATGCCGGAAAGAGTGGGGATAAACCACCGCAGGATCAATGCCATACTTTATCGCCAGCTTTTTCAGCTGTCCAGAAATACCTCTTGTAGTGATTCGTTCATCAAAACGATTCAAAAAGATAAAGCCGCTGTCCTGTTGTTTTTCTTCCAACCAGACAATGGCTTCATCCTGCAATGATTTAGGAATGTAGATGCGGCGCAGCTTTCCACCTTTAGAATAAAGGTCGAGGTGTCCAAGCCTAATGTGTTCAACTTTGATTTGCACCAGCTCGCTGACACGTGCACCCGTGGCAGCCAAAAAGCGAATGACAAAATACCAAAGCATATTGTCATCGCGCTTCAGGCAGTTTTTGAAGTAGATGTAGTCTGCTTCGCTAATGACATTTTCAAGGAAGGCTTTCTGCTGCACCTTGACGGATGACAATTTCCATGAATCCTTTCCGATGCTTTCGAGGTAGCAGTTGATAGCGCGGATTCGTAGATTAACTGTTTTGGGCTTGTACTGCTCAATCAGCCAGGCTTTGTGCTCTTTCAAATTGCGTTTGGTGACGGCATCATGCCGTTCCCCAAACTGCCGCACAGCAAACAAATAGGATGTTACAGTGTTTTCTGAGAGATTTGTTCCTCTCAAGTGTCTTTCAAATTCTTCAATCATAGTGAAAGACCTCCTTTCACCATGATTTTATACAATCTCACACCAAGGCCATATATAATTCTTTGATTTTATTTACGATGCGCTCTTGTTCCTGAATTGGCGGCACAGGAATCAACACTTTGCTCAACTCAGCTTGATTTATTTTGGGCATTTTAACTCGACTTGACATTGCAGTTGCTACCTGTGCATTGAACGAGTCTGATAAAATATACCTCAATAGGTATTCTTTGTTTAGTGGAGTCTTTAGTGGGTACATATCTGCGCTACACAATCCATCAAATGGAGCAATTACAGCCTTGCGCAAAAGTGGGCGGATTTTAGAGTAAAGAATCTGTCCCTTGAAAAATAGATGATTGGGACTTGAGACTTTATCCTGCGCAACTGTTCGACATTCCAAGAGGGTTCCTGTTGATTTTTCAATATTGTCAGGAGCAATATGCATATAATCGAAATATCGTTCTGGAGAGACAAGATTTGTTGCTATCTCCACTATGGAAAAGAAGCGCACCCACTCCCAGTTTTCTGGAATCTCAAACGGCAACTCATCATCGATACAGCGTTCAATTCCATCGACCTTCTCATAATAAGAATTATCTCGTCTGAAAATGACCGATTCATGCTTGTCACGTTTGATTTTGCCCTCTTTGACAAGCTGTTCTTTTTCTGTGCGAATACGCTCCAACAGAACGGATGCTGGTTCGTCAGCAGGATCTTGAGGAACCAACTTGCCTTGTACTGCATATTGAAGAATTGATTTCTTCAAGTCATCCGGGAAAGCCAAATTCAGATTTGACAGTATAGTTTCAACTGAACCATACTTTTTAAGATACGGCGTAAGCTGTTTGATTTTTTCTACGATGCGCCTTTGTTCAGCAAGTGGCGGCAAAGGAAAGTAAATAGAGTTAAGTGAATTCTGAACGAGATGTTTTATAGTCATTCCTTTGCTATAATTGTCCAATATTTTTGCGCCCTTATAGCTTTCCATCAGTAACTGGAAGAAGCGTGGCTCGATATTACCGTAAAAGCGGACACGATGAAGTGCATTCTGATAATACATTTCTTCATCTCTATCCCATACAGCAGAACGGCCAACATCACCGCCTTCACAGATAAGCAAGTCTCCCTTGTTCAGCTGGTACTTCGATAATTCAGAATCTTCAAAACGAGCCTGTTTTACGGTTGATAAATCAATACCTGTCCAATAAACATTGATGCTGCATAGATACGGGCGATATTCACCAATGTTTTTTGATTTATCTAGTGTTTTACCTAGTGCGGTAACAGCTATCTGTTTTAAAGTAACCCACTCCCAGCTCTCCGGGATGTCAAACGGCACTTCATCTGCAATGCAGACAGGCTCATTTTTGCCGACCTTCTCATAAGGCAAATTATCGGCTCCACGGAAAATCACAGACGGATTCTTTTCCTTTTTGATTTTGCCCTCTTTGATAAGCTGTTCTTTTTCTGCACGAATGCGTTCCAGCAGCACAGAAGCAGGCTCGTCATTGGGGTCTTGCGGAACAAGTTTGCCCTGCACTGCCATTTGCAGAATGGAATTTTTCAGTTGCTGTCCTGTCATTTTTTCTTCCTTATCTATGTGGCTCAGTCCTGTGCATCAAGGTCAATGCCCAGAATCTCCGTGATCTGAGCAAGGATTCGGTCAATGTCTGCGTTCAGGCTGGCGCGCTTCTCCTGATACTGCTGAATCAGCTCCTTGGGCGGTAAGATTTCCTCTTCCTCATGCGGATAGCCACACAAGTCAATATTATAGTTGCGGTCTTTGATCTCCTGCACGGTATACTTTTTGGCCTTGTCAAACCCGTCCAGCTGAATTTCTTTGCGGTCATTCCACCATTCTACTGCAGGAGCAAAGTGTTCCAACTTCATGGGCTTGGTCTTGCTGAAATGCTTGTAGCCTTCCGGCATATCCAGACGATAGAACCATGTCTCCTTTGTTGGGCCGGTATGGTCAAAGAACAAAATGTTGGTCGTAATCGATGTATATGGGGAGAACACACTGCCCGGCATACGGATGATGGTATGGACATTGAACTCGGAGAACAGCTTCGTCTTGATTGCTACTTTGGCATTGTCTGTGCCGAACAAAAAACCATCCGGCAGAATGACTGCTGCGCGGCCATTTTCTTTCAGTCGATACATAATGACGGACATGAACAGGTCTGCTGTTTCGCTGCTGGCAAGGTCAGCCGGAAAGTGATTTTTAACATCGTTTTTCTCAGAACCACCATAGGGAGGGTTCATCAAGATAACATCTACCTGATCGTCCTCGGTATAGTCCAGAACATCCCGAAGCAACGTGTTATCGTGGAACACCTGCGGCACATCCAAGTCATGCAGCAGCATATTGGTGATGCACAGCATATATGGGAACTGCTTCTTTTCAATGCCATATATGGAGTTTGCATACAGGGCTTCATCCTCTGTTGTCTTGACATTTTTATGCAGAGCTTTCAGCCAACTGGTGATAAAACCACCTGTGCCACAGGCAAAATCGGCCATCTTCTCCCCAATTTGTGGGTTGATCATCTGCGCCATAAAATCAGTCACGGCGCGCGGCGTATAAAATTCACCTGCAGAGCCAGCACTTTGCAGCTCTTTTAGAATAGTTTCGTAAATCTCACCAAACGCATGACTTTCTGCATAATCACTCAGGTCAAGTTCATCAATCACATTGATAACTTGTCGGAGCAAAACGCCATCTTTCATGTAGTTGTTTGCATCTGCAAAGGTAGTCTGCACGATTGCTTTTTTGATGGGCGTAGAAGCGTCCACAGGTAACTTTTTCAAAGTAGGGAACAGCGTATTGTTGACAAATTCCAACAGTGTGTCACCCGTTATGCCCTTACCGTTTTCATCGTGTGCCCAGTTACGCCAACGGCAGGGTTCAGGAATAATTGACTGGTAATCCTTTTCGTCCCACTCCCAATCATTCTCTTTGGCATCGTACACTTTCAAAAAGAGCATCCATGCAATCTGCTCAATGCGCTGCGCATCACCGTTGATACCTGCATCGTTCCGCATAATATCGCGGACACGCTTCACAAAATTCGATAAATTTCCCATTGTTATGCAATTTCTCCTTCATAGATTGCCTGTTCCAGTTCCTTAACAGCTTTCAGATACCCGTCTTTCCCGCCAAAGTAAGAGGCAATCTTTTGAGGCTTGCCCATTTTCAGGAACGGGTCAAGCCGCAGAATTTCCGTTTTCTCAATTTCATAAATGCCAGTATTCATATACTTGTCCAGAAGTGCCTCCAGAACATCTCTTGCTGCACCGCTGTATTTGCTTAGAAAGTCGCGTTTTTTGACATTTTCTGCTCGTTCTCTGCGCGTCAAAGGCTTTTTATCAAACGCAACATGGCAGATAAAGTCAAAGTCGTCCACATCCGTCATGTTCTGGTCGGCCTTTAGTGCTTCAAGGTCAATACCATGCTCCAAAAGAAGCTCCCGGATTTTTTCTTTCTTTTCTTCAGCAGACCATTGACGGATAAAATTGTCCAGTGAAGCGTACGAGCCACGGATATTTTCTTTCGTGTAGTCAATAATGCTTTCCTGCCGGAGCAGTTTCCCGCCTGCATCATAAATAGAAACCGTTTTGTAGATGATCTCCACCCGACAGCCGTCTTTATCAACGATTGGTTTGGGTTTCTTGGGGTCTGGCGGCGTGGGAGGGTCAGATGTTCCTGAGCCCTTTTTCGGTACGGGCTTATCGTTCTCTTTTTCGGAATCGAAGTCCTCGTTCATTTCAATCGGACCATCCCAATCCGGGTCCGCAAAAAGTCGGCTCACATTTCGGAAATCCATCACAACAAAATGGGTCTTGCCTTCTTTTTCGCGCAGACGGGTTCCGCGGCCAATGATCTGCTTGAATTCAGTCATAGAGCCAATCATTTCATCCAAAACAATCAGCTTTGTCATCTTGCAATCCGAACCCGTGGAGAGCAGCTTGGAGGTAGTCGCAATAACAGGATATTTCGAGCCAACAGAGATAAAATAATCCAGCTTACTCTTTCCATAAGTATCGCTGCCTGTAATGCGGACAACATAATCGGGATTCTGCTTCACCATGTCAGCGTTCTGGTTTGCCAAAGCCATCCGCATACGCTCTGCCGCTTCTTCGGTTGGGCAGAACACAATGGTTTTTGCCATACGGTCGGTACTTTTCAAGTACCGCGTGATTTCAGCAGCAACTTGATTGATACGATCTTCTATAATGATGTTGTAGTCGTAATCGCTGTTTGTGTAAATACGATCTTCGATTTCATTTCCGTAAATATCGCGCTGGCCCTTGCGAGGACGCCATCCCTCACCAATATCAGTCATAACATTGATTACCTTAAAAGGTGCAAGAAAACCGTCCTCGATTCCTTCTTTCAGACTGTAAGTATAGATGGGTTCACCAAAGTAGTCGATGTTGGAAACATATTTGGTTTCTTTAGGCGTAGCGGTCATGCCGATTTGCGTAGCAGAAGCAAAATATTCCAGAATTTTGCGCCAGTTGCTTTCTTTCTTCGCCGAGCCACGGTGACACTCATCGACAATAATCAGGTCAAAGAAATCCGGGCTAAAGAGCTGTGACAGCTTATCGAGTGCATTTTCAGCGTTCTCGTCTTGTTCTTCGTTCTTTCCAGCGAGCTGCTGATAGAGAGAAAAATAGACCTCATAAGAAGTAATCGTGCGAGGGTCGTCCTTAGAAAAATTCACCTTATGAATGACCTTTTCCAGCGGCGCAAAGTCCTGTTGGATAGACTGGTCAACAAGATTGTTCCGATCCGCAAGATAGAGAATCTTTTTCTTTAAGCCGCTTTTGAGCAGACGATACACAATTTGAAACGCCGTATAAGTTTTACCTGTACCAGTTGCCATTACCAACAAAAGCCGATTCTGCCCTCTTGCAATCGCGTCCAACGTGCGGTTGATGGCAATGCGCTGGTAATAGCGCGGCGGGTAAGTGTTTTGGCTGCTATAATACGGTTGTGCAATCATTTTCTCCTGTACATCCGTCAGACCAGTTCCATTGTTTGCGCCTGCTTTGTACCGCTCAACCAACTCTTTTTCCGTTGGAAATTCGTCAAGGCCAAAGGTGCGCTCTTTACCTGTCAAAAAGTCATGCTCCGCAAAACCATCCCCATTTGAGCTAAAGGCAAACGGAACATCCAACATCTGCGCATAGGTCATGGCCTGCTGCAATCCATGGGAAACCGTATGATTGTTGTCTTTTGCTTCAACAATGGCAATCGGATTATTCGCGCTCAGGTAAAGCACATAGTCTGCACGTTTCGGCTTTTCACGGGCCACAACGTTACCTTTGAGGTTGATACGGCCATCCGTAATTTTTGTTTCCAGCGTGATGTGCTGGTTGTTCCACTTTGCCGTGATTGCGGGTGTGATGTAGTGAAACTTAATATCTTCTTCGGACATTTGACTCTTTGAAAGCACCGCCATACAGACAACCTCCTGCATTGTAGAATCCCGAAAACTTCCAGATAATCAATATTATCGGAAGTTGTATGCCGCAACGACCTTTAAGGTTAAACTACTCCAATTATTACTATACCACGACTTGATTCGGTGGGCAACAAGACAATACCAGTATTTTTCCGAAATACTCTTAATATCTTCCAAACATGAAAAGCACCCCTGCCAATCCATGTGTTATCACACATTTCATTGACAGGGGTGCTTGTGTTTATTGTAGGCTGCTTTCCGTTTTACTGATGCAAATTATCAAATTTGGTGGTAAGTTGGTGGTAAATCCACGTTGCTCCAGTATCACATATCGTGATTTTTAACGAATATAAGCCAATTTTTGCATTTTACTGCTCAATCGGCTTCATCGTGGGGAACAGCAGCACATCACGGATAGATGCACTATCGGTGAGCAGCATCACCAGACGGTCTACGCCGAAGCCCAGACCGCCCGTGGGGGGCAGACCGTACTCCAGTGCGTTGACGTAGTCGTAGTCCACCTGTGCCTTGCACTCGGGCTCCAGCGCCTTGCGCTCGGCCACCTGACGCTCGAAGCGGTCCTTCTGGTCGATGGGGTCGTTCAGCTCGCTGAAGGCGTTGCCATACTCGGTGCAGTCGATGAAATACTCGAAGCGCTCGGTGAAGGCGGGATCATCCGGCTTGCGCTTGGCCAGCGGGCTGATCTCCACGGGGTAATCGTAGATGAAGGTGGGCTGGATCAGCTTGTCCTCCACAAAGGCGTCGAAGAACTCGGCCAGAATGGCGCCCTTGGTAGGCACCTCGGGCAGTTCCACGTTGTGCGCCTTGGCGGCAGCGATGGCGTCCGCATCGGTCTGCCAGTCGTTGAAGTCCACACCGGAATACTTCTTCACAGCCTCCACCATGGTCAGGCGCTCCCAGTGGCTCATATCGATCTGCTTGCCCTGATACGGGATGACCAGACTGCCGCAGATCTTGAGGGCAAGGCGCTTGTACAGCTCCTCCACCAGATCCATCATGCCGTGGAAATCCGTAAAGGCCTGATACAGCTCAATGGTGGTGAACTCCGGGTTATGCTTGGGGTCCATGCCCTCGTTGCGGAAGATGCGGCCCACCTCGTACACGCGATCCATGCCGCCCACGATCAGGCGCTTGAGGTACAGCTCGGTCTCGATGCGCAGCACCATGTCCATGTTCAGGGTGTTGTGATGGGTGTAGAAGGGGCGTGCAGAAGCACCGATCTCGAACGGGGTCAGGATGGGGGTATCCACCTCCAAAAAGCCCTTCTCGTCCAGATAAGCGCGGATCTCCTTCAGGATGCGGCTGCGCTTGATGAAGGTGTCCTTCACCTCCGGGTTTGCGATCAGATCCACATAGCGCTGACGGTAACGCATCTCGGTATCGGTCAGGCCGTGGAACTTCTCGGGCAGGGGGCGCAGGCTCTTTGCCAGCAGGGTCAGCTCGGTGGCGCGCACGCTCAGCTCGCCGGTCTTGGTGCGGAACACCTCGCCCTTCACGCCGATGATGTCGCCCACGTCCAGCTTTTTAAAGGCGGCGTAGGCCTCGTCACCCAGCTCGTCGCGGCGGACATAAAGCTGGATATCGCCCTTGTCGTCGCGCAGGTGGGCAAAGCTTGCCTTGCCCATGACGCGCTTGGACATCATACGGCCTGCCAGTGCCACCAGCTTGCCGCTGTCGGTCTCGTTGGGCAGTTCCTTAAATTCTTCCTTCAGGTCGGCAGAATACGCGTCCTGCGGGAACTTGGTCAGGGTAAAGGGGTCGTTGCCGGCGGCCTGCAGGTCGGCCAGCTTCTGGCGGCGCACCTGTACCTGCTCGCTCTCGGACAGACCCGCAGCGGGGTTTCTCTTTTGCTCTTCCATGGTTACTCCTACTTAGTTTGCAGAATGGGTGATGGCCAGCACGGTGTATTCCACGGTCTGGCCGGTGGGCAGCAGCACTTCGACCTTTTCGCCCACAGCCTTGCCCATCAGGGCGTGACCCACGGGGCTCTCATCGCTGATCTTGCCGTTGAAGGCGTCAGCCTCGGTGCGACCCACGATATCGTATTCCTCGGCTTCGTCCTCGCCGGTCTCGCGGATGGTGACGTGAGTACCCACGGAGACGTTATCCACGCTCAGCTCGCTCTCGTCGATTATAACTGCGTTCTTGATGGTCTGCTCCAGTTCGGTGATGCGGTTCTCCACCAGACCCTGCGTATTCTTGGCCTCGTCGTACTCGCTGTTCTCAGACAGGTCGCCGTGGCTGCGGGCTTCCTTGATCTCTTCAGCCAGCTCCTTGCGGCGGACGGTTTTGAGGTATTCCAGCTCCTCCTGCATTGCCTTCAGACCGGCAGCGGACATCTTGATCTCTTGTGCCATTTGAGAATCTCTCCTTGTTATTAGCTGTATTTGTTTCGCGCAGCCACAAAGCCGCACAGGAATGCCATTTTGACTACACTATTATAATAGCAAGCCGGTGCCTTGTCAACAAAAAAGGCGGCAGTATGGCAGAAAAAAGCGGCTCTTACCGCGCGCCTTTTCCATGCTGTCCCGGAAATCGAGTTTTCTCCCCCGCCTGCATGAAAATGCGATCCCGGAAGGCCCGCAGACCCTCCGGGATCGCTCTGACAGTTTTTTCTCAGACCAGCTTTGGCACCGCTGCGGTCAGCAGCTCTGCCAGCCGGGCGTGGCCCTTGCAAGTCAGGTGCATAAAGTCCACCTCGTTGAACTCGCACTCGGCGGCGTCCATAAAGTGCACGCCCTGCCGCTCAGCTACGATGCGCAGCTGTTCGGCGACGCCGCGGGATTTTTCCACGCAGCCTGCGCCCATGACGGCATCGTGGAAGCCGTCCTTGATGCAGGGCGGTGCCACCACCAGAATGTTAGGCGCCTTGCCGCCCCAGCAGTCCACGCTTTTCACCTTGAGCAGCAGCCGCTCCATGCCCGCACCGATGCAGGCGGCGTTTGCGCCAAAGCGCTCCTTGACGTCATTCGTGCCCAGCATGATGATGAGCAGGTCGATGACCTCGTGGCTCTTGAGCAGGGCGTAAGCCACGCTCAGCGCATCCATGGACTCATGCAGCGGGTCCACGAACACGGTAGTGCGGCCGGAAAGACCTTCCTCGGTGACCAGATACTCCTCGCCCAGCGCCTTTTGCAGGCGGCAGGTCCAGCGCTCGTCCTCGTTGAAGCGGATGCCGTGGTCGGCGCAGTCGTTGGGGTCGGCGCAGTAGCCGTGGGTGTTGGAATCACCCAGACAGAGAATATGCTTTTTCATAACCAAATCACTCCTTTTCCATCGTCTGCCGGAAGTAGTATACAGCGCCCACCATCCCGGCATCGTTGTGCAGCTGTGCGGCACGAATTTCCAGTCCTTCGGCAAAGGCGGGCATGACGGATGCTTTCACCTTTTCAGCGATAGGCTCGATGAGCAGCTTCTGCTGGGCAGACACACCGCCGCCGATCAAAATCAGCTGCGGGTTGAAGATATGCACCATGCCTGCAAGCCCCTGCGCGATCTCGTCCGTCCATGCGTCCAGCAGCGCCAGCACCGTCTCGTTGCCCGCTTCTGCGGCGGCAAAGATGGCGCGGCCATCCTTCCATGCCGAGTCTTTTTCCTGTGCGGCGCGCACCAGAGCAGTGGTGGCAGCGTAGCGCTCCCAGCAGCCCTTTGCGCCGCAGGTGCAGTCCACGCCGTCCAGCGCGTGGGTGCGGTAGTGTCCCAGCTCGCCGCCCAGACCCCGCGCACCTTCCAGCAGACGGCCGCCGGTCAGGATGCCGCCGCCCACGCCGGTGCCCAGCGTCACGCCGATGACGTCCGTATAGCCCTGCGCACCGCCGACCCACACCTCGCCCAGCGTCATGCAGTTGGCGTCGTTGGCTACCGTGACCGGCAGACCAAAGGTCTTTTCCAGCTCCGCCTTGATGGGTGCACCGATGTAGTTTGGCAGGTTGCCGCAGGTGCCCGCCACGATGCCCTTGCGGCTGTCGATTTGACCGGTGGCAGAAACGCCGATGCCCGCAAGGCTTTCCGCCGGGACGCACTGCGCGGCAAGGAAAGCTTGTGCAGCCTTCAGCACCGTGGTCAGGATGGGGGTGCGGTAGCCGTCAAAGCTTACGCTCTCTTCGGCTTTCGCCAGCACTGCACCGGCTTCGTCCACGATGCCCAGCTTGACGGCGGTGCCGCCGATGTCGATACCAAGATAGTGTTTCATAGCAGGCACTCCCTTGTGTTATTTTTTAGCGGCGTTGATGGCACCGGTAAAGCGTGCGGTGATCTCTGCCGGGCGGGTAATGGCACCGCCCACCACCAGTGCAAACGCACCGGCTTCCAGTGCCTTGACCGCCTGTTCCGGGTAGTGGATGTGACCTTCGGCAATGATCTTTGCCGGGCACTCTGCGGACAGCTTGCGGATGAAGTCAAAGTCGATATCATCAATGCCGGTGGTCTCGGGGGTGTAGCCGCGCATGGTGGTGCCTACAAAGTCGGCACCTGCCTCGGCGCAGAGCATGGCATTTTCAAGGTTATCGCAATCGGCCATCACCAGCTGCTCGGGGTACTTTGCCTTGATGGTGCGGATGAACTGTGCCGAGGTGGAGCCGTCCGGGCGCAGCGCACCGGTGCCCTGCACGGCAAGGATATCCACCCCGCAGGCCACCAGTTCGTCCACTTCCTTCATGGTGACGGTAATGTACATGGGCGTGCCGGGGTAATCCTTTTTGATGATGCCGATGACCGGCAGGTCCACCACCTGCT